>Ga0099820_1166085_pt1 | contig 8798 bp, 1 predicted proteins | sample SidTnscriptome_2_FD_81138 | JGI IMG/M metagenome (GOLD analysis project Ga0099820, IMG submission 81138) | Coral microbial communities from Puerto Morelos, Mexico - Siderastrea T B metatranscriptome (Eukaryote Community Metatranscriptome) | ecosystem: Host-associated > Invertebrates > Cnidaria >... | reverse complement strand
GCTTCTCCCGACAGCGACAGATGAGATGTATTAAAGCTTACATGTGAACTGTTTTTAATCGTTGAGTCAATCGCCGTGTAAGTATCCGTAGCCTGTTCCATGTTGACATACGGTGTGCACTTCTAGTGGCTACACAACCGTAAAGGAATTCCGGCTCAATTCCTTTTATGCTGACAATTTCGTCTCTTCCGGTACATTCTAATTACTCTTCGAATTCTGTCACACACGTATGTGCTCCCCCGTGCAACGCAAGACACACAAGCACGTATTTGGTTGCTCGTTTCATCACAGAATGGAAAACGCGTAAATGTTTGGTGGCGAAATTGTTATGGAAATTTTTGTTCATTGCACCTCTACTTGACATGTCCGGTAGAATTACGTCTTGTCCAATGTTGTACGTGGAAGACAGATAAATGGCAGTGGATTATGGTGCCCGGATTCCTCTGTTGACATTGCATTTATGGAGGTAGAATTGCACGACGATTCAGTCGGTTGTACGAACGGTGATTACTTCTGTGAATTATGCAGCTTGAACTTTTCGACTCAAAATGAGTTAGAAGAGCACACATGGTCTATGCTACATAATACAAATTTGAACAGAAAGAAAGGAAGAAATTGTGTTCACAGCTGCAGTTTATGTAAGCAAGAATTTGTTGGACTGCTGGAATTTACAGGCCATCTGCACAGTGAGGGTCATCAAGAAAAGCTTCATAAGTGGAGAAAAGATCAACACCAGGAGTGGAGCCCAGATAAACAACAACAAAATAGCCCAAAGCCAGATAGTCCAGATCAAGAAAAGCAAAACAAACCACCATCTGACTGGAGTGCAGATGATTTTACTGGTTTTGTAGATTATTTCAGTGATCACGCTGGGGAAGCGCCGATGGGAGATACCTGGCAAGGCAGGGGTCCACCACGGCACCCAAGAGACATACCCAGTCTTTTGGACTGTCCACCACAATTTGGATACCGATACCAGGAGCAGTTTGACAGCAGAAGGGATAGAAGGGATCAGTTTCAGGGAAGGAGATATCCACCATGGAATGAAGAAAACAGGGACTGGCCGAGAGAATTCAGAGATAGCCCACCACTCAATCGTGAATATCCAGATATGAATTATGCAAGTCAGGAAAATGACCAGTACCACTGGATGAGAAACTCTGATGAATGGCAAAACGAAAGGTATTATGAAAATAGGGATGAAGATCTGTATTCTTCAAGGATGTACCCTGGTGATGGGCGAAGACCTTCCTATGATGGTAATGAAGAGTATAGGTCAAGACGTGGCAATCAAACTTATCTTCACAACAACAGGAATATGAGACGTAGAAGTAACTCACCACATAGACACAGAAAGCAAATAAAAAGTGTTGTTGGATCAGTTGTCCCTTCTAGGAGACAGAATGATAGAAGGCCTAGCTCTAGAAGTAGCAGGGCTGAAGGATGTTCTGATAGTAAGCAGAAAGAAGTGCATAAACAGGCTGAGGGGAAAGAAAGGTCTACTGAAACTAAAAGAAAAGAGGACAGAGCAGCACCAAAATCAAGCCCATCTTCAGGCAGTCCAGGGGGCAAAAGCACAAGAAAAGGAAATCCTCGGAAACTCTTAAGACCTGCAGAGGAGAAGAAAGATGAGGTAGCAAGTACAGGTAGTGGAAATTCTTCTGTTAAAGGTGCGACACAAGACAAGGAATCAGAGAGACTGGTGAAAAACAAGCGTAATAAACTTGAGATAACTATTACAGGGAAGAAGAATGACAAGGGGGCATCTTCATCAGTTTCTCAACCTGTTGTTGAAGACAAAAAGAGCAAATCACCCACCGAATCAAGTTCAACTACCTCAGTTATTGCAGGAACATCATTGACAAAGATGCCAAGTTTCCTGGGGGATTCCTCTGCAACAGCCACCAAGGATTCCTCTACAACAACAAGAGAGGATTCCTCTACAACAGTTAAAAAGGATTCCTCCATAGCAGTCACCAAGGATTCCACTTCAATCCTCAAAGAGGAGCCAAAGGGAGATTCCTCTTCTCCAGTCAAAGGGAATCTCCTCCCAACCCTAGATACAAGTAAAGGGTCGTTGACAGCAGTTCAAGGTAAAGAGCATCCTTTGAAAGTATTAAATGAACAAAAAGCTTCCTTGCTCTCTCCCAAAGACAAAGAAAACCCAGGGTCTCAGTCAAAAGGGAACAAGGAAACTATTATATCATTTCCAGATAAAGAGAATCCCACAAAGAAAGAAAGCTCTTTGACGTTTCTTGAAGAAAAAAATGACCCTTCAAGAAACTCAACAATGGACGCATTGCCAGTGTTTGAAAAAGACAAAGACCAACAAAGCTTTAAATTGGGAGGAGTCTCTTTGTTGTTCACAGGGGAGAAAAGACTGGCTTCAGATGCTAAGGATCAAACTGAGTCATCAGTTACAACAGACAAATTGTTTATGCCATCAGTAACAAGAGACAATATACACATAGGTAGAAATTCCAGTTCCTTGCCACCAGTGGATGAAAAAGAGAAAATGTTTGGTTTAGGTGTTTCCGATGGTGGTCAGAAAAACATTAACCCCGCTGTTTCTTCAGCCACAATCTCGACCATAAGTTCATTACCATGGAAGGAGCGAGAGGAGAAACTGAGGGCTTTGCTTGGAATTAAGAAGGAACCAAAGGATTCTGAGAGCCCTCAAGACTCGACGCCTTGTGTAGTGTCAAAGTCAAATGAAGTGGCAACTGAAAGTGAGGCACACCACCCTGTGGTCAGCAGCAGTACTTCAGTGACTGCCCTGAGCAGTAGCTCTATTAAATCTGCTTCATCAAGATATGTTCCAGGCTTCTCTCAATTGTCATTGTCACGTCCACAGTGCAGTTTTGTTCACATTGATGGAGTGCAGTGTGGTGCAGTCACTTGGAACAAATACTGCTCTTATCATCAGCGAGTGTTTGGAAGCGAAGAAAACAAGACCCAGGACCGAAGCCTCGCCTCAAAATCAAGCCACCTAACAAGAGACGAAACTCGAGAAATCGAATCGTCAAGAAGACCTCTATTGAGCCGTACCGGAGGTACACAGATCTTCCGACCTACCACACCCCCTCACAAACCCCCAGAGCGCCCAGACACGCATTCAAGGCTCGATATGAAGACTGGTCAAGGGGACTCCGAAGATATCGAAAAGGAACAGAGACAACTTAGTGGTAGCAGTAAGGGTGCTGTGGGGTCTTCTGAAGAGATCGATCTCAACTCCACTTCACCCTACAAACCATTAGGGTCTACTGTAAATGCTCCTCGTGGAAATATCGATCTCAGCACCACATTTAAAGGAGCTCCAAGGAACCTAGTCTTCCGTGGGTCGTCTGTGGGTTTCAATAGCGATCACAGCATTGGAGCCGAGACTGGTTCAAGCATTGGTGCGAACGTTATTACTAGCACCAGTTCAAGTAATGGTGCCAAAATTGGTGCTAGCACTGGCGCCAACATTGATTTAAGCGACACGGTACGGAGACTGGGAGGAACATTGGCCCAACAAGGTACCAACCTGGATAGTGACAATAGTCCTGGTATTGATTTAAGTGGTACAGTACCCAACCTTGAAGGTCTTTTGGCGCTACATGGCTCATCGGCGATAGATAGAAAAGCTGGTCCGAAAATTGATCTGAGTAAAACGGTGCTAAAACACGGACCATCTTGGGGGCATCAAGGATCATCGGGCGATAGTACGTCGAACATTGACCTGGCTGCGACGGTATCGAATCGTGGTTCATCAGTTAGCACTGAAAGCGGCCCTAGTATTGATCTGAACGAAACAGTACCGCAACCTAGAAGATCGCGGACGCCGCAAGATTCCATCAGCCGTAAAGAATCACAAGCGTCAAACTTAAACCAGCACGCTGCAGCTGATTCTGTGACATCTCACTTAAAAGGTGATTCTCTATATCCACAGATGCATTTGGTGAAAACTGAACCCGGTCAAGAAGAGGCGTCTTCAGTGCAGCACACAGAAATGATTGATTTGAACTTTAGTACTAAGCTGTTGGGCGTTCCTCATTCTGTGGTCGCACCTTTTAACGCGGGTATGCATTCATCCCAGAAATCACCCAGAGAAATGACGAAATCACCGTCTGAATTTTCCACGCAATCGTCTGCCCGTTCTTCGCCTCGAAGCTACACACCATCGTCACCTCAAAGCCCGCTGGTGTCTCGAAGAGTTTCCACCACTTCACCGGCACCAGTGGATCAACGCCCTGGGTCCACCATCTCACTTCCCAGTCTGTCGCTTGATCTATCGAGGTTTAACCTTCCTCCCGCGGTGCGCAAAGCGCTGGCTGAACGTTACAGTGGAAAGAAAGTGACTGCAGCGACCGGCAGTCATCCGGCCGTCTCCTCAGAAGGCCGCCGTTCTCAACCTCCATTCTCAGAACACAAACCTGAAGGGTCGTTTGATCTTGGAAAGAAAGCCTCTCCCTTACCAGCTAGACTTCGTGGTCGAGGGCAACGGAGCGTCAGTTTGGACTCACCCATTGCACAGCGAGGAAATATTTTCGAAACTCAGAAATTTTTTAACAGACAGGTGGTACAAGATGGGCAGCATCATTCAGGTTTACATGTTTCTTCCTCGAACACTGCTACGGTAACTAGATCGAGTTATGATCCTTCTTTTGGGGTACATGTACCTTCCACAAAAGTACCACCTTTCAGTGTACCGCTCAGAAATGTGCCTCCTCACCCTAGTGTACCCAGTCAAGAGAACTCTACCGAACTTCAGAGTCGAGGACTGATCGATTTAAGCTCAACTTCGTACCTTGAAAGAATGTCAGCACCCTCAGTTAACGAAGGTAGACCGGCTGATGCGTCTCGATTTAGTATTGATAATTTACGATCGCCTCCGAAACCTTCTGCTCTTCAAAGCCGAGGCTTAATCGATTTGAATACCACTACGGAATATGGCGTTCGGGACACAGTTCTAGAAAGTCCTGAAGGGCTTTCGGCTATAAAACGCAAGAGGCTGGACTCCTCTGAAGGAACGGATAGTGTTTCGAGTTTAGGTACTGAAAAGGTAGTTAAACGACCAAAGCAAGGGGAGACATTGTCTCGCGAAGACAAGGAGGTTACCTACCGACCGGGAATAAACGTTCAGGAGTTGTTAACAATCGAACGCGAGGAGCAGAATCAGTTACAAAATCTGCACGCAGTACAGTCGAGACTAAAATCTGTCCGCGCGCAGATTCAGAAATTGTGTACCGAGCTGGACTCGCTGAGTAGCGAAGAGCAGCGGATCACGCTCAGAATGGGAGAATTGCGGAATGTGCGACTTAGCATTCTTGAAAATGCGTGCTACGAGAGGCAAGGACTGCCTTTACCAGCTAGGAGCGAGACGGCTTCGACTAAGGAAACTAGTAAGTTGACCACACTGGGTAACAGAGACGATAGCATGACGTCTACGGTGTTGTCTGAATCAAGCGCTTCAGTTGATAAGGGTGACCCTTTTGAAAGCGTTCACACGAAGACGGATGGTCACGTGGTTTGTTCTTCTCAGGATAAAACGCCACGTACAAACGTGATAGATCCTTGGAGTAATAATCGCGAGGATAACAAGGAAACAGAACAAATTGCCACCGAGGCGAAAATTGATGGTGACTCTACTGTTTGTTCCAGTGCAGAGTCTTCATTGAACACGAGCAGTTCTAATGACATTCCTCAGACAGGGACGCAAGTTTCCCCTGTCGGCACAGCTACCAAGTTTGTTTTGAGGGAAGAAACGCTGCCAACCAAAGACCCTCGTGATAAAGTTGAGGAAAGCATCAACGTGGCATCAAAACGTGCAACGAAGCGGAGTCAATCATACAACGGGGCGGAGATAAATCGAGGAGCAAAGGCCTCTGTACAAACATGTGCAACTCGAGTAGCTGAAACATTGAAGACTAGAGACCGCACTGTAAATATCCCCTGTACGCAACAAGGTGGTGTCCCGAGTAGTTTAGACGCCAGCTCAGAGCAAACGGCTGGCAGTTCACCGGGGAACCTCGACGATCAAATCAGGAAATATCTCGTGAAGAAAACTAAACATTCTCATCGGTCGGAAAAAGCGTTGTTCAGGAAAAAGAGCTTTTCTGATGTAAATGTTTCCAAGACTATTGAGGCCAGCAGGAAGAAGATTCAGTCAGTTAAAGAAAATATGAAGCGTTGGAAACAACAAGAACAAAGGTTTGATGTGCGAGGATCTCATGAGGAGCAAACCGAAAAAAATAGCGGCAATTGTGCCTCTTCTTCCAGTATGGATGGCGCTGAAACTTCCGCGGAGAATCCAGGCAAGGAAAAGTTGGTCTCCTCGCCAAAAGTGGCACTTCAAGACAAACCGTCCCCACGAAAGACCACAAAAGAGCTTAAAAAATCCAGTCTCTTCCACTCTGGTAAGAAACGTTCTAGGGAGTCACGGAGAAATAAGCCAGAGAAATCGCAAGTGAGGGATAAAGAATGTAAAGAAACGGCAGTGGTTCCCTCTAAGAGGCGAAAGATCGACGATACTTCGTCTAGTACGCAGCGTAGCGCCCCAACCAAGGAGAAGACGTCATCCAAAGAAAAGGGTCAAGTAGTTAGTGCCGCGGCTCACACGACCACAGCTGAACTGGGGGGATCTGCAACCGAGGAAAGGTCCAGTACTGAAGACGAGATTCCCACGCGAGACGTGGATAGTCAATCTTATGAAGCAAGAAGTGGCCCTTCCCGTTCGAGTCATCTTCAAATTCCGTCATCAACGTCACAAAACTCTAAAGGAAACAAAAAGCGCCGTGGTCCTCCGGCGTGTAAGTTTGTAGGTCACACAGGGGCTGTATGTGGCTTGAAGGTACACGATGGCCATTTGTTTACTTGTTCGGCGGACAAAACCACGAGAGCGTTTGACATTCAGTCAGGAGAATGTGTCAAAATTTACCGGGGACATACACAAGCGGTCAACTGTGTTGAGGTATCCGAGGACAGAGTGAGACTGTTCACAGGCTCGAATGACCAAACCGTCAGAAGTTACAATATAAAGAGTGGCGTTTGTACCCACAAGTTTACGTTTGATGGCCGTGTCATGTGTCTTCACGCAGCCTTTGATCTTCTGTTTGTTGGACTTAACACTGGAATAGTGGCCTCCATAGATTTAGTGAAAAACAAATGCATTGAGCGGTTGCACTGTCATGAGCCGCGTGGAGTAAGCTGTCTTACAACAGCTACTGAGGGACAGAGAAAGCTGCTGTGTTGTGGATCATTTGACTCGACTGTCACCATCAGAGACTACAAGACTGGTCTTCTAATTCGAACGTTCAGTGATCATAACATGACAGTTTTATGCTTGCAGGTCGTGGATAATATTTTGTACAGTGGATCAGCTGACATGAAAGTGCAGGCCCATAATTTGAACACTGGAGAACTTGTACGAAGCTTCGATGGTCACACAAGGAGTGTCAGCGGTCTCCAAGTTGTCGGCAGAGTACTAGTGACGTCATGCTTGGACAAGCTTATTCGCTGCTATGATTTAATGACAGGGGAGCTTCTGCAAGTGTACGGAGGTCAAATGGATATGATATTCTCAGTGCTTGTGAGCAATGGAAAGATTTATAGTGGTGGACGCGATGGGTCTGTCGTTGCAAGCAAACTGGATTTACGAGTTTACCATCCTTGCAAGTGGGAGAACTGCAATCTCAACTTTGGTATAGTCTCTCACCTAAAGAATCACATACAAGAATATCACGTGATGGAGCAAGGCACTGTGGAAGCTTGTCATTGGACCCAGTGTGGGCACCAGTTCTCCACGGACGATGACATTGCAGCTGTCCTCAAACATGTCTTGGGTCACGTGGTTACAAGAACAGCGAGAAAATCGTCGAGCTGAAGCCCACTTGATTGGTTTTTGATTTGCACGATTTGAACTTCTCTTGCTGAGCTAGCACCGTCAGTGGGACAGCAACAGTGTCACTACATGGAGAAATATGCGACTACCTGTGGAATTCACAGAGCATTTTGGTGTATTTTTAAAGCAATGTAAATGGACTTTTTATTAAGGTTGAGTCATACTTATTTGCAGAAGTACAAAATAGAGGCTTTCTCAAATGTAGCCAAGTTCAGTTCTCAGAAAAGAAAGAAAACAAACCGAAACAAATTAAAGAAAGTAAAGTACCGTAGCTTAATTTCATTTGAACGATCAAACTGCAAGTTTCCATCCATTCTCAAAATATAAGACCGTGTACGACGACGGACGTAAGAGCCCTACGCGTGCATCATACATTCTGGTACCTTTCCCTTCAGCTCTCTGCAGCGACGGGAAACCAAATGGCCAATTCTAAGGTTTTTCTTTCTCTGTTTGAGGTTACCGATAGTTCGGCCTTATTATACAAAATGAACGTTTTGAAATCACGGAGTAGATTAATGAACGTGAATTTATTATTGCTATATTTTGTCTGTTTTCGATGATATTCTGCCGTGGATGGCTGCTTCAAGTTCCTATTGTTGCCTGAAATGCGGCACTAATTATAAACTCAACGACTTCACTCACCACCTAGCATTCTTAACTTCGTTCCATTTTAGAACGTTTTTCTCGTTTGGAATTGATCGACTGTGTTTGATAATGTAAATAACCATATGTTATGTACAATAAAATTTTAAAGCATTACGTGTTTATATTTATACGTTCTTGTAGAGTGTTTCCTTAATAAATAACATTTACCGCTCTTTCTAAAAACTGAAATAGGACGCTTGAAATGTTATGCCGGTCAGATCGAGTTGTGTTCTGGATTAGAAATTATCTACTTTTGGGAACAAATGTTTCC
>Ga0099820_1045838_pt1 | contig 8935 bp, 2 predicted proteins | sample SidTnscriptome_2_FD_81138 | JGI IMG/M metagenome (GOLD analysis project Ga0099820, IMG submission 81138) | Coral microbial communities from Puerto Morelos, Mexico - Siderastrea T B metatranscriptome (Eukaryote Community Metatranscriptome) | ecosystem: Host-associated > Invertebrates > Cnidaria >... | reverse complement strand
CCGAGACATGAGGTTTTATGGTACACCACCAAAAGGAGCATAAGCAGCATGACATGGGAGTTGCCTGTAGCCGTTTTGGTTTGATGGCATTTTGCCTTGAACTCGTTCCAATGGAAGTTCCACCGCCGCAGAAGGAGCAGACTTTAGAAGAAGCCTTGTCCGATGAGCTTGGCAAGGCATACCCGCACCTTTGTGGCTTACAAGATGGCCAGGGGTCTTCTCCTGCGTTCCATGATTTGCAGAAGGACTGTGCGGAGATGGGGCTTCCCGAAGGATTGCAGGAGATGCCGGTAAAACACATGGATGGTGGTGAGGTCCTTGGGGTGATGGAGCCTCACAAAGAGGATAAAGAGGGCGCGGTGGAACACACGGATGGTGGCCTTGATGAGGCCTTTGCCCGTGGTACTTCATTTTCTTCACCATTGCCCAAGAAGGAGATGCCGGTGGAACCAGCGGATGGTGGCTTTGCCAGCGGCGAGGGCTCTGGGGAGATGGAGCCTCGCAACGGCACGCAGGGGTCTTCTGGTGCGTTCCATGCTTTGCAAAAGATTAATGAGGACTCTGCGGTGATGGGGCCACACGAAGAATCAGAATTGCAGGAGATGCCGGTGGAACCAGCGGATGGTGGCTTTGCCAATGGCGAGGGCTCTGGGGAGATGGAGCCTCGCAACGGCACACAGGCCGCTGAGAATATGGAGCTTGGAAGCGTAGCGGATCAGGGGTCTTCTGGTGCTTTGCAAAAGGCTGCCAATGAGGACTCTGCAGTGATAAGGCCACGCGAAGAATCAGAATTGCAGGAGATGCCGGTGGAACCAGCGGATGGTGACTTTGCCAATGGCGAGGCTGCTGGTGATGAAGTGAAGGAGATCAAAACGGAGGCCTTTGGTGCTGGTGCTTCGTCTGCTTCAAAGGCTGCTGGTGATGAAGTGAAGGAGATCAAAACGGAGGATTCGCTGTCTGAGATGCAGAAGGTTATGTACATCGTTGTGAAGTTCAAATATTTCGATGAGATTTACAAGGGCGTCAAGGGTGTGGAGTTTCGCGCAGACACTGAACGGTGGCAAAAGATCTTGACCGGTAAGACCCACATTGTATTCGTAAGAGGCATGACTGCTATGAAGACAACTAAAAGGCGCATTCTTAGCATCGAGATAGTGTCCCCAGATGAGGCAGTGCAAATGGGTTGCCCAGAAGGGCAAAATAGTGAATTGTTTGGTGGCGCCGAGAAACTCTTAGCTATCCAATTCGAGCAGTTTAGAGAAGATCTTCCGGCCGAGGAACCGCCTGTTCCGCCTCCTGAAATGGCACCACCACAGGACAGTCACGGGAATAGCAAAGATCTGGAGGAGAACGCTTCTGATGCTGACGTTCAAGACGAAGAGGAGGAGGAGGAGGATCGAGATGCTTCTGGTGACAACTCAGTGCCATACTTGGGTAGGACAGAGCAGGGGGAGGAGTTCGCGGTGCGCTGGCCTTCAGCATTCAAGCGCATCCCACCAACCTCAGACAACGTGCAAAGCCTGAAAGATGCTTTCGGATGGCCAGCGAAGGTCAAAGAGAAACTTCCAGACGTCGTTGCTTCCATGCAGAAAAGTGGCCACATTCCTGTTATTTCCACTGGCCTGTGCTTGAGGGTGGCTTCATTTTTTTCAGGGATTTGCAGCCAGTCTAGAGGAGCTCAGATCCTGCAAAATCATGGGTTTGGAGTAAGCTTCTCACACATCGCTTTCACGGAAAAGTCAAAACAATGTCACTCTGTGCTGAAGGAAGACTTCCCAGACTCTTGCATTTTCAAGGATCAAATGCACTACCTCACTCCAAAGTGTCGAGAGCAAGTTGCATCAGCAAAAAATTGCGAGGCAGTAGTTGCATGTTTGCGGGAGGCTTCCTTTGTCAGGAGAGCAGCTTGTTTAACGCACGATGACTGTTGCCGATTGCCTTGCATGAGCCTTGACCTCGCTGTGTTTGGGGCACCATGTGTGGATGACAGTCCTGCTGGAAAAAGTTTGAAAGAAGAAGGTCCAGCCCGCCGGGTGACCCTTACTTGCTTGGAGTATTTGAAAACAGTGGCGAAACCGAAGATGGCCTTAGGGGAGAACGTAAGTACTGGCAACATCAATCAAAATTGTGTGGAAGTGCTTCAAGACACCATGAGCTCCAAGGCAATCTATACCCAACCATCGGACCTCGGCTTCGGTGCTGTGTCGCGGCGCCGAGTCTTCACCGCTTTTGTCAGGCGGGACTGTGGCAGGTTCATTGGTGACCCGCAACAGATTTACAACATCCTCACCGCCAGCCTTCGCGATCGGCAGCTGAGCATTGAAAAGTTGACAGAACTGACTTCAGACCTAGAGGTCGAAGCTGACCGCAAAGTCTTGAAGAGAAACTGTGATCCAAATTTTTTTCTAACCAAATGCGAGGCTGCAAACAAGGCAAGGTATGAAGCACTGTATGATGAAAAACATACAACCACGCTTGCAGACCAGTGTTTTGTCCTCAACCAAAACCCTGACAAGCGCCCGAAACAATCGAAAGATGGTGTGTTGCCTCTCTTTACCAAAACAGACCGAATCACTTGGTTGAGACAGAGGGGACGCCATTTGACAGCATTGGAGAAGTTGCTGGGCCATGGGTGGCCGATGAGACAGGAGCTTGCTTGTCTTTTGAACCTGCCTGTATTCGACGCCAGCAGGCTGTCGACGCCTCATGCTGCAGTAGGCAATGGTCAGCACGTGCCATGTGCAACCGTGGCTCTGCTTGCCACTCTTTGTTGCATCGAGCTTTATGCAGAGGTGAATGTTCCCAGCACTATTGATGGAGACACGTATGTGATCCTGAATGTGATGGCAGATGGTAGATGCTTTTGGACATGTTGCTACCTTTGGCAGAAAGGAATTGCAGAGCAGAATGAATGGCTAGACGTTGCTAGGAACGCAACCGGCATGCCACTGGCAACTGCCAGGATGAAGCAGGAGGAGAATCTGGTTAGCAAATGGTTCAACAATTTGGTGGCTGTTTGTGCAGAAGCGAAACATGATGATCCGGAATTCCAGAACAATGTCAGCAGGATTCATGCCAAGTTCCAATCCTACGAAATCCCAGAAGACGATGACATTCGCTTTTTTCTTGGTGTGATCGGTGCCAAGTTGGTGCTTGTCGGGAAAAGTTTCTCTGTCTTGCTCACATTGGGCTGTGAGGCTCACCCACCAATGTTGCTATCGAACACGCCCTCGAAGGATGGTGACGGAAATGCTGTCGCACATTTCAGGTTGTTTTGCAAGGTACCTAGCAATCCTGGCCTCTCCTTGGAAGAGGTGGCAATGGATTTCCCGGAGCTTGAGGTTGCGAAGGATGGGGTGACAATGAACAAGTATGGTCTGACAAAGGTCATGAAAGTTCCGAAGGATAGCAAGACTCTAGCTCGAGCTGCACTGCTGCTTCAAACCCAACTGGAAGCTGCCGATCGATTTGTTGCTACACTGACCTCGCTTGATAAGAAACAGCTCGAGCAGGAGTGTGGCGCTCGGAAGGTTTGCCGCAAAGGAAGCAGAGACACTGTTCTCCAACGACTTGTGCAAAACTATCTAGAAACTGCCACGGGTCGGGAGCTATGTGGCTTGGTGCTGGACCAGAACGCGCTGCAGGCCAAATTCCCGAAGCTGACCGTCTTGAAGGACTCTGTGAAGGTCGATGTAGATGGTTTTTCTTGCGAGCTGCGAGTGCCCCAAGATGCGACCTCTTTGGAAGAGGCTGCTGTCAGACTGGACGATTACAATCGTACCCACCAAGAAGTCATGGAGCAAGTTTCAAAATTGAATCGGCAGACACTGCGTGACAGGTGCAAAGAGTCTGGTCTCACCGTCAGGGGCAATGTTGATGAATTAAAGAAGAAAATTGTTCATCATGCGCTTTCCCAACTTCCTTGGCACAAGGCGTCTGGTGGCGCTTCATCTTCGGGAAAACTGACGGTGAAGGATGCTGCTCCAGAGACGAAGGCCCCTGGCGATGCTCCTTCAGAAGTGCCAGTGCAGACCCAGGCCCCTGGCGATACTCATGCAGAAGTGCCAGAGAAGGAGACTGGAGCCAAGGCCGCTGGTCAGGCTCATGCAGAAGTGCCAGAGAAGGAGACTGGAGCCAAGGCCGCTGGTCAGGCTCATGCAGAAGTGCCAGAGAAGGAGACTGGAACCAAGGCCGCTGATTCTGCAGAAGTGCCAATGAAGGAGTTGCAGGTGCTTGACCCTGCGCACGTGCCACCTGACGACATGAACGATCCCAAGAAGGTGCAGATGGCCTTTCCAAAAGTGAAGGTGAACAAGAAGACTTGCTCTGTCAAGATAGGTGGCATGAGTCAGAGCTTCGCAATTCCCCCGGCTGGCCAGCTCTTCGAAGTAGTGAGAATTGTGAATGAGTTTTTTGAAGCTGGTGAGGAGGAGAGGAAAACGCTGAATGTCCAAACAAAGTCCAGTTTGAAGGAGAAAGCAGAAAGCAACTCAGTAGCCAAGTATGGAAACATTGAAGATCTGCGGCAAAGGTTATTAGGGTTTTGGATTTCACGTACCAGCAAAAAGGTTGAAGAGCAGCTTGCAAGCTTTGTGCCGTCGACCGCTGGGCTAGCTGAGCCAGAGGGCGGGGCTCCATCACAGCCACCCCTCAAAAGCGTCGAGCCCAACGACGCCGCAAACGGCGCGGGCCTGCCAGAAGAGCCAGGAAGCTCAACTGACCCCGCAAACCTGACTTTGTTTGGGAGGTCAACTTTTGCTTTGAAACCTGAAGATTGTGCTGACAGGACAGATTTTTTTGCAAACATTGACAATGGACCTGAAGTGAAAGCGGACCAGAAAGAAGGCTATATTGAATTGTTCGAGACTGGTTTTTGCATGGTGTTTTGCCTGTGGCAGCCCTTGTGAAGATCCTACAAGGGTTCCAGGAAGAACAGCAGAACCAAGTGGCAATTCTTTTGGCTAGTCCTACATCCGTCAAGAAAAAGAAGATCACACGGTCATATGTCACGCGTGTGTTGATGGGCCCTGGTGACACGTTCACGCCCGCAAAGATACAAGACGAAGTCAATGCAGATGATGAGATTTTTGTTTGGGGTGTGCTTGTGGAGCAGCATAATATGTTGAATGTCCAGCAATTTGCCACTGACATGTCTTTGCTTCCTCCGGGAAGTGACAGGGAATTGTTGATTGGCAGAGTGTCACCAGAATTCCCAACAAATCTGACAAAGCCGGAGCAGTGGACAGTCAAAAACTTTCTGAACTTCGGCGATGTCGAGGTCAGCGTGGTGACTAAGGGCAAATATGCTACTTTGCGTGGTGGATTTCGCTACCTACCAGATGACGAGAGAGGAGTCAAAAGGAGCGCATCAGAGTGGGAAGGAATGGCCATATCTTCAGCTTCGAAGCGCATCGCGACCAGCAGAGGAGTTTGCGAAGAAGTTCTCGATGTTGCTAAAGGAAAGCTTGAGACAGGACAGGCTAAAAAGCACAGACTTCAGGACGGCATGGAGGGCAAGTACACTGAGATTGCCGAAGCTCAGTCTCGGATTGATCAAGTAGAAGCCTTCAGCCAAAAGTTGTTTCTTTTGCCAGAGCTTTCGGCCATGCAGAAGATTTCGGCAACTGATTTGTCTGTGAAGGTGGATGTGCCCCCTGATCATAGCTTCGTTGGGGCTGACTTTTTCAAGGTGCTTGCCCAAAATGTGGCCAAGGACGCAGAGTTGAAGGCTCCTGACGAAGATTGCATGACCGTGGAGTTTCCTGCCACGGAATTTGCGAAGCACGTGTTCTTTATGTTGAAGGAGGCAAGGGAAAAGCTTGGCAAGTCTGAGCTGACATTGAAAAGATCTCAAGCAAAGTTGGAGAAGCTGAGAGACACGGAGGTACGTAGGATGCAGCGCACTGAGAAAGCCATGAAAACGCGTATGGGAAAACTTGAGGGAAAGGAACGCAAGCTCTCCAAGCGGAACTTTGTGAACAGAATGAGGAACATGGTGAAGAGACCCAGGAAGGTAAGAGAAGAGGACAAAGCCTGGAGCAAGGAGGATCTTCCAAAGCCTGTGCAGAGGCTGACAATCTTCCAGAAACTGGAGATAGTGAGGTATGCAAATCAGCTGTGGCAAGACTTCCAGGAGAAGCATGAGAGAGACAATCCATCTGATGATGAAACTGAAATGGCTCCCAGATCCAAAAAACGGAAACGTGGGTTTGGAGATGAGGTACGTCGCGTCATCAAAGGTGTCAATGTGCAGAGGGCTTGTGAAATCAAGTTCCAGAATGTCATTGGAAAAATCAAAGTGTGTCAGCTTCAGAAGGCGTGTCGGATTCAGAAATGGGAGTCTCTGACAGAAAAACAACAGAAGTCTTTATATCATCTCCCTGACTCCTTGAAAGTGAGCCTTGGACTCTCACACTTGGTGAAAGGGTGGAAATCGTTGGATCCGGCAAGCTTTCAAAAGCTCTCTGACGATAATATGGCCATCAAACGATGGTCTGTGCCTGGACCGGTGCTCAAGGAGCTAAATGAAGCCATGACCGAGTTTGCCGAAGGAAAGTCTTTGGTGTGCCAACGTCGAGATATTGTGTTCGCTCGGCATTGCGTTGTGACAGTTCGACGGATTGCCCGGCATTACAACAAGGGTCTTGACGATGCAATCAGGCGCACAGACGAGTTCAACACCCAGACCACGCAGGAGATGGTGGCTGCAGGGGTTAGTGCCAAAGACATCGACAAGGTCCTGATCCCACGGCCTTTGCCATGCCCAGAAAATCTGTCCGTCCGTTGGTGCCGGCGATTTTTGAGGGCTTATAACTGGAGGAAAGTTTCCCGCAACACTGCGGGGAACTACTTAGAGTGGAGTGACCCGAGGCTAATGGCGGCCAGAAATGGGGTTCATGACAAGATCAAGGAGCATGGAGTTCACCGCTACCTGGTGCTCAACATAGACCAGGTTTGGCGGCAGGCGCTGAGATTTTCGAAGACCCTCTTCATCAAGGGAAAGCAGAGAAAAAAGCAGCAGAATCACCTGATTGCAAGGAGCGATTTTTTCCCTGGAAGCCGGTTATCGATTACCTGTCTGACCAGCACCTGGTCAGATGGCAGTTGTGGCCCTCTTGGATTGTGTATCCCGGAGAGTTGTGGCATGCAACAGGAGGCCATTGAGCGTTTCAATTTGGACCACCAAGGAATAGCATACATATTCTCAAGTGGCTCCCATACCCACTTTATGAATGGGGAGTCTTTTGTCGACTTGCTTCACGGATTGCTGGGTCACGCGTTCCATCTGCAGAGGAAACGGTATGGCCTGAGCACACATGACAAAGGCCTGATCCTCGCGGATGCTTGGGCAGGCTTCCATGGAAAAGGAACTGAGGCTTCGCGAGAAGCATGGTCACAGCAGCATGCTGTTTTCATGCCTGAACTTCAGGCAGGAGGCTTTTCGGCCAATGCGCAACCTGTCGATCAAGTGCATCACCTTCTTCGGGCCCGCCTCGATTATGTGGACTCGGATATCGTGGGTTGCGAAGCAGATCTTTCCAAAAGAGAACGTTATGAACGGATGCCTATCAAGGCCAACGGTCAGCCAGAACGGCCAAAAGCATTCGATGAAACGTTGCCGACCCGCACCTTGCGGGCTTGGCTGAGTGTGCCAAACAAAGCATTCATCGCGGCATGGATTTCGACAGGATATTTCACCGCAGAACACTTCCCGGAGTCTGACATGAGCCGCGAGGATGCTATGCGAGTGCTTGACCCAACTGGCATGTTAGTGACCATGGGAATCCGGTCAGAGCAGGCTGCGCAGCCTCCACTGGATCCAAAGAGGTGGTACTGGGCGGTGAAGATGGGTGAGGAAGTGGCGCTACTACCTAACATCGTGGCACTACAGGTTGAAAAGCACATTACGGAGCATCGCAGACAGAGACGAATTCTTGCAGAAAAGAAGCCAGCCAAGTGGGAAGAAAAACTTGCGTCCATCAATGGCAAGATTCTTAGCTTCGTCTACAACAAGAAAACATGCGCGATGGCAACCAGCAGGTTTGTCAAGAGCAAAACAGCGGTCATTGATGGTCAGACGCAGGTTATTGGAAACACAAAGGCCTACGAAGTGATCAATATCAAATTCGAGTTGGACATACCCGGTGCCCCAGCAGGTTTGGGAAAGTATTTCCTCGAGAGTCAAAGTTTCGAGCGAAAGCAGCTTTGCTGTGTTTCCACTTCCAAGCAGTGCGGCAGCGGCTGGGACATGCTGAAAGAGATGTATGGAGGAGAAGATGAGTCTGACGCAGAATGCCCCCAAGAGGAGGACGAGGTTGAGGAAGAGGGTGAGAACGAAGAAGAAGAAGAAGAAAATGGCATGATCGCTCCTGATGGCGTGATTCCAATGCATCATGAGGATGGTGCAATGGATGATGGCCACTTCTCTTGCTGTTCAAGTGATGGTTTGCAGGATATGGAAGATGAGGATGCTGGTGACCCAACCGTTGTGGAGGAGGCCCATGCTTCAGGTGTTGATGGTCCTCCTGATCCAGGACTTGCCGCTTCTGCCTCCAATGGTGGGCGAATCAAAGCATATCACACGTCGCCAGAGTGGGTAGAGCTAAAAGACATCGAGCAGACGGAGGGCATTCATTTGCTCCGCATCCCTCCAATCATTGGTTGCGGAGTCAATAGGCACCCCAGCAACAACTATTGGTCTTGTCGCTTTCCTGGCCATCCAGCCAAAACAGCATCATGGAGCAATGGGAATGCAAGTCCGAAGGCTTGCTTGGTGCTATGCCTGAGGCATGTTATCAAATTGTATTTGTCTAGCGGCCCTTCTGACCAAGACAGTTATCAGAAGCAGCTGGCCGATCTTCAAAAGATCGGCGCATGAATTTTAATTGCAAAGATGCAAGCATGTGAAGTTGAATTTGGAAGAAGTTGTGTGTCT
>Ga0099820_1042808_pt1 | contig 8996 bp, 2 predicted proteins | sample SidTnscriptome_2_FD_81138 | JGI IMG/M metagenome (GOLD analysis project Ga0099820, IMG submission 81138) | Coral microbial communities from Puerto Morelos, Mexico - Siderastrea T B metatranscriptome (Eukaryote Community Metatranscriptome) | ecosystem: Host-associated > Invertebrates > Cnidaria >... | reverse complement strand
AAAAACTTGCGTTCACTTGCATGCAAATTTGAGCTCGATCAAAGTGAACACAAGCCATCGCAAATACATGTGGGCCAAACGGATTCGCAATCTCTCACAAGTTTTCAACGTGCCATTATACGAGTCCGTTTGACCAGGGCTCATTAAACGGATCTGGTAAGTTATCGGGAGTTTCTAGAAACGGGCCCCTTCTAGCGGATCCACCAGAGAAAAGAGGACTGCTTGTAGACCACTCGGTAACATTCCTCAAAATCTATACAAAAATATAAATATACGAGATTAAACTGTAACAAATATTAATGATCAACGTTATATTTCATACACGATATGAAAAATGTTATTAGGTCGCGACCACCTCGGACCGTCTGATTAAACAGGCATGATTATGAATACATGTATTTTTAATCCGTGTAGACGTTTTTAAGTATTTTTAAAAGTATGACCGCTTTTCTCTTATGGAGCAATTTGTTGCCATTTTCTTGGTATTCCAATTCTCTGTTAGCAAGATGTTTTCACGATGCTGAATTTTTCCAAACTTAAGTTTCAGAGAGATCCGTTTTAACTCTAGAAATGTACAAGTTCTAAAATTTCCATGTTTACCAAGAAATGTATTCGCGCACACCATGAATTTCGTGCCGTAAAATTAAGACTTCTTCATTTCCTCGAGTTTAAATAAGATCTCTACGCAAGTGCACATTTTTGCCAGATTCAGTATGACGTGCGAGTTTCTGTATTTTCCTGCATTTGAAAATGTCCCGTTAACCGCGAATTTTGAATTTGACGAGCTCTTTTCGCTGAAAAGATTTTTTATCGAAGGAATCCTTCTGTGTACAGTCAATCTTAGCCCCGCTCGTTTCGAATAGCAGTTTACTCCAGGCTCCACTTCCACAACAGTGTGGTCAAGACAAGAAAAATAATTCATAAAGCATGCAGTATAGAATACACCATAGTAATCTACGAATTTAGTTCGGTTTTTTGTTTGCAGTGTGCAAATCGCGATTGCCTTTTAGCACAAAAAACCTGTTGCACCACTGTCTTTTCTTGTAAACGTCTAATTCCTGAAGCTGAAGTTGCCCCTTGTGCAGTGCGAATACTATAACTGGGCATCTAGACAACGAAAACCAAACCATCTTGGAGAATGGAGGCAAAGAATTTCACTAAATTTTAATCATTTGACCAAAACGGTCCAAAATTATTCAAAATTGTTGAATACAACTTGTTTTGCGACGTTGAGCGAGGTGGCCAAAGAATTTCAACATTGTTCTCCACACCTGGGTGTTGTTCACGACATGTTGGCCCAATGCTTTTAACATGAATTGAAAAAGGCTAAGCTGTGTTGAATAGAAATGTTGACTCCGTTTGTTTGTTTATGGTCTTTGGTGCAATATGTTTCACACTCTAATTGAGCTGAAATGCTTTATTCTGTTCTGCAATCTGTGGTTGGGTTCAGTTACTGGCTATATGGCCCCGGTTAAAGTGATCACACTGTAAATAGGCATAACGCTTTTATCTGAACTTAGCTTCTTAGTTCCTGAAGGTACCGAACCTTCTGCATTACAGAATAGTCTCCTTCTCCGGATCATACACTCTGTCGGAATTTCTGAAGAAAGTCCCCATGGACTCTCCGTATGACGTCGTTTCCCCCGAGTCCCATTCGCCATAATCTTCGTCTTCCGACGAATCTTCGTGGTACAGCAGTCGCCTGACTGAGTCGCGTCCCTTTTGTTTGTCTAAGTACATTGTGCTTTCGCTCAAACTAAACAAACTGCATCTGCTGGAGACTTTCTCCAATCCAAGACCTCGGCAAGGAGTCTTTAAATCTTCCTTTTTATCTTGAGTATCAAACTGCTTTTGGATTTTGTGAACCTTGTACTTTCGCGATCTCGGCACAAGAGAAGCTTCCTTTAGCTCAGTGCTAATGTTTTGCAAGCACCTTCTGATGTCTTTGAACAACGAACTTTCCATATCAGCCTCGTGTTTCTCAAGGTGCTTTTGGCAGATAAAATCGCACGCTGTCCAGTTAACTGGCGTGTATTTGTCCTCTGTTTCTTTCTCGCGATTCGCCGGTCTATGCTTGATGTTGTAACTGTTGCTTTCGGGGAAAAGTTTCGTGTTTTTCATCGCGGTGATTTTTCTTCCAAATTTGTTCTTAGCGTAGTCAAAAAACACGCCCAGCATTTTGTATTCCTCAGTGTCGCGATCTGAAGGATAAATTCTGACATCACGGTATGACTCGTTCAGGATTGCTAAAAACATGTTTATAAGAATACACGCCATTGCTGTCATAAAGAAAAAGAAATAAAGAGGCCCGAGGATCCCATTCGCGTCCTTCAGCTCGTGGTAATTCGTTTCTCCGCCGATAAACATGCCAAACTGAGTTCGGAAGATTTCGGAAACGCTCGAGTAAGCCTTCGTGGTGCTTCCGAAGACGAGCAGTGCGACTTGCATGAACGCTAAGAAAGCGACTAAGAACACTGCTGAGTATGAAATGATTTTGTCCCTGCAGCGCGCCATGCTGGCTGCTAAACTTGCAATGTGCTCGTTAAACTTAAGAATCTTCAAAACTTTTACGGTTATAATGAAGACTAAAACCGCCATCAGAGCGTTCTCGAGGTCAGACCACAACACGGCATAATGAAAACTGGACGTCTCAAACGGGTTTGCGTGAATCTTGTTCACAAGTTTTGAGGTGTGGTACCTTCGGAAAATTGACAGCACTACTGTGGCTGTCGCGGAGAAAATTTGCGCCAATTCCACGTACGACCAAGCGGACTTAAAGTAGGAACACTTCTGCTTACATATTTTTACAGCCTCGGCGACAATGAAGTAGCACACAATGAGAATGACGATGATTTCGCAAAATGTGTTGAATGAGCGCGTACCAGCGGCCATGGCCCCGTATAAAGACATCGTGTTTATTCGCTTTAATGTAGTGACCCCGCCCAGTGGAAGAGTCTCTAAAAGAAACGTAACTGCACTGAAAAGATTTGTCGACGAGTCAAAAATCATAAATTCAATGAACACCGCTCTGGTTCTCTCGTCGATCCAGGAATTGTTCTGTAAGTTGTGTATGACTCGCAAAGCTGATCCCTTCGTGTACCCAAGATCTGCTACGAATCCGCCTCCCCCATAAACTGCTCTCATGCCCTGAAATGGCAGATTGTTTAGCTCGCCAGCCTTGTAATAACGCCAAGGCCTCGGGCACATTTGACGCAGCGCGAATTCTGAGAGGAACGTTGTCTCATTGGCTGGAATTTCCCGCCATTTTGGCATGCTGTAGCGCGTCTGGTCTTCGACGGAAAAGCCGTAAGATGGCAAGCAAGGGTGTAAAGTTTCTCTGAATTCTGGGTAGCGAGGTGCAATGGGACACGGGGCTGGTTTAACTCTAAGCTGTCTTAGTCGCGGCATGCCCACCATGTAACCTGACAAGTCAGAGATAAAACCGTCCTTGTACTCAAACGGCTCGCCATTGTACCACTTAATGTCATACATCGCAGGAACAAAATATTTTCTGGTCCACTCCCAGAACGTATTAACATCGCGAATCTTGTCGAAGCGAGGCACCAATTCATCAACTCCATTTGTCATCCAGAAGTGCCCAGTATCCCTCCGTCCGTAACAGATCACCATTAGTGCCCAAGCGAACATCAGGTAGAAAAACAGCTCGATAGCTACCCGTGCCATGGTCATAACTCGCACGCGATATTCGCGGAACTTTTCAAGTTGTTGTTGGTCTGGCTTGCACGGTTCTTGGGACTCACCCTTGACTTTGGAATACGCCACAGATTTCTGTTGTTCCTTCACGACATCATCCTCTGGGGCCTTCTTGATGATTAACGCCAAGAGTGACGCTACGATGATCACCTTTATCGGTTGAATGAACAGTACATCCTGGGTAAAAGACACGAGGATGGAGGTCAGCCATTTGTTGGACACTTCAGTGCCCCACATCATAGAGTAGAACACGGTGAAGGTAGCTGAGGTCAGCGAGGTCAATATACACAAAGCCCAACCAACATACAGGAAGAACCGCGGTAGTTTACACCCTGACATGCGCGCGCCCTCCCCAGTGGAGCTGGAATCGTCACTGTTCGTATCATACGTGTGCACGACGTCTTGCTTAGGCCTGATATTGCGGAATATAAACACGATCAACACGTTGATTGGAACCACCAATACGGCGCTTTGTATACCGATAATAATCTGTCGCCAGCTTAATATTAGAGGACCGATTTGAAAAGCGTTGCTTGTTTCCTCAGCTCCGAATTGGTAAAACATGGCGTTGGTGACCATAGCTGACATCAGTACGGACAAACAACACGACACACGCTGGACGCGCGTGAATGGACTCGTTGGTGGTCTGGTAATCACTGACAGCCAAATATGCCCGTCACCAAGCCCCGCCGAAGCTCTGCTGTAAAACTTGTTCTTGAAGCTGTTGACCTCAGCGGATGTTGACACGTAAAGCACACGCTCTATCCTACCATCGTCACGCTCGGCCGCCAGCCAGCGGTTACATACAAAAACCCACTTGTTGTCGGTGTTAGGATCCCGGATAACTACCTTGTTAACAAACCACTGCGGATTGTCTCCAGAGTTGTCATGCCAGATTTTTATGTGTGAAAGGTCACCTAGCGATTCCTTGAGAGATAGCATGAATGTGTTAACGCTACCTCGAGCGAACAGTTTCTTATTGCACATAGTGTTGCAGTTTAGTGGAATGATGTCAGTGTCTCGATCTTCACCGTAAATCATGATAGCAACATTGGCAGAGGTACCACAACGCCGCCATATTCCAGTATAGACTGTCAGTTCGTAGCAATGGTTATCAGTGTTAACTTCGCCCAGTGGAATAACTTGCGTCACTTTCTGACTGTCGCTGCGGTCTGCTCGTCGTGCAAAAACAACAGCAATGGCGTACAAACCAAGCATTGCGCAGACGGTGCCAATAACAACGAAATTCTTTGTTTCCATGATATTACTGAACGCATCCCAAACTTTATCGAAGTCGATTGGATTTGGAGCGACCAAGAAGTCGCCACCAAACGCAGAGAGGTGGGTGCAGAGGCACTGGAGAGAGCCGTTGCCGGATTTTGGACCAACCCTGCATCCATCTGATGTCCATTTCTCCTTACTCTCTGACCAGTACAAACACGTTCCCATGGAGATAGACAAGGTGTAGTTAACATCCGTTGTTGGATCATATGTGGGTACAATTATCCTTGGTGTTGGAGGAGGTGTAGTCGGAGGGTCCTTAAATTCCACGCATATCTCAGATCTTTTCTGTCTTCCACTTCCTGAACAAGATCTGCGCCTACGCTTCTTTATAACCGAGTCATCATTTGAGCTTGGCAATTGCACTCCAATGAAAAGCATCCCAAGTTTTCCTGTGATGTTACTCGAAAGAGCTAACAAATATGGATCCTTGGTGCAGTTAAAGTGCCTAACATGCAATGCAGGATGTGAGGCGGCTGCTCTAATCTTTTTCGCGCCCTTTTTGCATGAAGTAAAATCCGGGACTTCAGACATAAAATCATAGTTTTCCACCGTCGGACGCTTTGAATGACGAACATAAATCTGTAGAGTTGTTCCGTTTTGTGGGACTATCTTTAGGCTTACTGCCGTTCCGTCTTCGGATAACATTACTCGGTGATATTGCATGCTGCCATTAACGCTTGGTTTCACAAAGCTTTGGACAGGATCTTGACGTTTCTGTGGTCTTGTGGTTTTAATATTGAGTTCAATCTCCTTAGACAGCCCTGAGACATTTAACAGTTCTCCTTTGTCGTTTTTTAAGTCAATGCTAATCACAGCTGATTTTACGTTCTTGGCGCTTTTGTCCCACGAAAATGGGTTTTGTCTTAGAGAAAGCATCTGTGTGTCCACATGTGTCATACCCATTCCCTCCGAGCTTAGCAAGTCACCAGGAGGTGGGAATGTCACGTGACTGTCCTTTATTTTGGCAGGTTTGCTGCTTATGTCGCTGGGAAGCTGTCGGTTTAACACCATTGATATCGCTTTGGTTTCCATCTCCAATGGTTCATCACCAACTTCCCTCGACGACAACATACTATCTCCAACTTTGCTAATCAGGTTCCAGGCCTTTTGAGCCAGCTCTTTTGACTTAGTCGAGTTAACTTTGCCCTTCTCGACTGCTTCTTTGTCACTTGTCTCTCCTTTTTCTTCGTCATCCTTTTTGACACTCGATGCATCAAGCACGTTTCCAATTCCCAGCAACAAATTATTTCCCGCTTTCTTGATTCCCCGTGGGTCTTTTTCGTTTGTCTGAGAGATGTTTTTGAATTTATGCGCCATGTTTTCCAGGACGTCAACCGATTTCCACTGAGATTCCTCTGATAGCTCATCGCGATTTTCAGTGGCACCGGCCACCACAGAGGTCACAAGAATCAGCCCTTGAAGGTCATCAACTTTGACCTTTGAAGAATGTCTGATCACCTCGTCTTTAAACTTCATTTTATCCTTCTTTTTGAGCTCATTGTCTGAAGCCGCTGACATAACAGACAGTAGCGTGTTAGCCAGCCGCATGGCGTTCTTGCCGCCATCTTTGCCGTCCATCAGCTTGGCCATCTCGCTGTGGTTGCCAACAGCGTACTGGTATAGGGCAGTTACGTTAATAGTTTTGCTCGTCAGAACCTTGACCGTAACACTTTTCATAGCGTATCCTCCCCATTCGTCCTTAATGTAGATATCCACTCGAACTGTATTTTCCTTTTCGGAGTCCCCAAGAGGAAGCTTATTGGTCTTAAGAAAATTATGTTGTCCTTGTTGAATAATTTCAGTTGCTCCAGTATTCGAGGTGTAACCAAACTGGTATGTTAGTTGTTTGTCTTCGTCTTTCCAACCCAAGCATGTAAACGTGAAATTTGTCACCAAGACAACCCCTTCAGTTTTGTCCACGGTGCAATTCCCGCTGCTGGGAGACTCGTTTGTAGTAAAAGTGTATGTTTGCAAGCTTTTTATTTCCTCAGTTAAATATCCGTTGAGTTGAAGTTCGTAGACTTCGCCCTCTTCCAAGACATTTCCTTTGATTTCAAGGAAATGAAGGTCTTTATTGTTTGTTAACTTGATCATTTTGTCATCTCTTTTGCGATAAAGTGACCAGGTAAACTGTGTTTTGGTTTGTTTACAAACAACTCCTTTGCAGATTCCTTCGAACGACATTTTCTCTTTGTTATCGACTTTACGTCTACAGTTTCTCTTGCACCTGATTTCTAGTCCAAAGCCAAATTTATTTTTCAAAGCAAATTCATGTGAAACATAACTCCTCCTGTTATCTTTTTCAAGAATTAGTTTGATCACATAACGTTCTTCTGCCTCCATTTTATCCAAAAATAACACAGCTGTAGGTTCTGTGAAGTTCAGCCTTCCAGGGCCAGTTCCGTAACATCCTTTACCATTTGAACTTTCTACGCTATCATCTGGAGTGACAAGTGGAAGTAATGAAATGTTTTTAAATTCCTCGTGCTTACGTGCACAAAGCCATGTATACCTGAAAGCACTTTTATCAGCATTTTGCACATCTGGATCAAAAGAGCCTGAGGCATCAAGTTTAAGTTCTTTGTGATACCCTTGAAGAATGCGCTCCTCTGATGGAGTGGCAGAAATAACGGCTTGTAGAGGGGATTCCTTGATTCGTAAAAATCCATAATTGTAATTTACACAATTCGATGAATTTTTTATCTCTACCATAACTTCAATGTAATATATGCCATATTGAAGACTGTGAGGTGAAATTTCCCACAGTACAGTAGTCTCATTTTTGACATCAACTTCTTCTTGTTTTACCATGTGTGTAGATGTGAATGGTCTTTTTCTGTCCACCTCTGACACGTGCGAGTTGTATAAATGTGCAATTTTCCATGTCACTTTGGCTTTCCCTTCGATATGACTGGCAAGAAATGCTTTGACCATGTAGGAAGATGATCGCTGGATTTCAAAAGGAGACTCGGGGACCTCGGAGAGTCTTGCAAATGAAATGTTTGGTGTTTTACACCAAGTTCCTTGTAGATCTTCAACAACGAGGTAGTTGTCATCAAATTTCGAGGAGCTTTTCAAAATCTTTTTCACTCCTGTGACCATTTGTTGCACTTGTGAATCTTCCACTCCAACTTTGAGTTCAACAATCAGGCTTCCAGGCCGCAGCTGCTCAAGTTTGACAACCTGAACTCCTTCAAGTCTACTGATCTGGCGTACCTCTCTTTGAAGCCTCGTGTTTATGCTTTTAAACCCGTCAGACTTTTTGTCCAACAACATTTCCAACGTGCAGTTTGCGTTTGTCCATTTAAGCCATAAGACTACAGACTTTTTCATGGTACACCCGTAAAGTTCAAATCTGAAAGCCACGTTGTTGTGAGCGCGCATCGGCACGATAAAGACCTCTCTCACGTTTTCAGGTTCGAAGTTGTTCCTGACAATTTTTTTCCAATCGTTGTTACCTTGAAATAACTTAGGTCTACCGTTGCTGTCTAAGATGAACTCTTCCTCTACGCCTTTGTAGCGAATAAACTTCACGAAGAATTTTTCGACCCACTCTTGAACATCCGGGTCACCAAATCCTTGGATGGCTACTCCAGTTACTATAGTCTCCTTTTTGAACTTCACTCCCACAATCTTTAAAGCAAAGTTGTCCATTTTTGATGCTCTGTATCCCCCGGAGCTGTTTAGTTTAGCCTCGCTGGGGTACGTTTCATAATCATGAAACGACAGCGTAATGAATTGATCCATCGTTATGTCTCCTGATGTTATTCCAAGGGGAAGGTTACATCCAGGGTCGCAGAATTTGCAGGTTTTTCGGCACTTCCGTAGCATCCACGGTTTCCAACACTCATTATTTTTCACGAATCTTTGACAGTCATGGTATCTGTCTATGCATTCTGCTTCGGCAGCGGTGAAGCCGAGGCTTGCAAGGAGTACTATGATTATAAAGAGCTCCATGGTATCAGCGTTGCGTTTTTTCTTGGTTTTTCCTTTATTGC
>Ga0099820_1239088_pt1 | contig 9029 bp, 1 predicted proteins | sample SidTnscriptome_2_FD_81138 | JGI IMG/M metagenome (GOLD analysis project Ga0099820, IMG submission 81138) | Coral microbial communities from Puerto Morelos, Mexico - Siderastrea T B metatranscriptome (Eukaryote Community Metatranscriptome) | ecosystem: Host-associated > Invertebrates > Cnidaria >... | reverse complement strand
TGCGTCATGTTCGTCAGATTCTTTTCATGTTAATCATTGGATTAATTTTTCTACGCTGCGGTGTCGTCAAGATATCTCTGAAGTCCAGCTATCGATTTTTGGTTGTTCTCCTTAAATCAGGTGCGTTTATTTCTTTGATTAGGCCTTACGAAATGCATTTTCACATTTCAGGTTGTGCACCGACCGCAACATCAGGAAATTTTTATTTGAGCTGATTGCAATCTCTTGTGCGCTGAAAATAAATACATTGACAGGAGAAAGTTCTTGCTGGCTCGGGCAGCTCGAAAAATTTGTATATTCATTAATTTGCACATTAGAAGAATGGTTCGAGAGCATGAAAACCACTCCAGCCCTGGAAGATTGTGCCAAGTTTGACAACAAATGTTTGGACTTGAAATTAATCGGCTTCAGTGAGTGAGATATTTAATATTTTCCTGTAGGTCGCTACCGCCCTTGATTCTGCATCTAACATTATTATACTGAACCTAACGTTTACTCGCAGAAAGTATTGATATTACATTGGTGAAATAATGTCGACCGGTGCAAAGGGAAATTAAAATTAAGAGAAGTTTTTGCTCAAATGCAGCGAACGTTTAAAATGCAAGTTTTTAAAATATCAGCCGTATAGCCTGTTAAAATGAGAGGACGCTTTCTGTTTCTCAGGTCTTCAGATTCTAATTTCTAAGCAGCACATTGTAGAGCCTGTTCCCTACTGTTTTCTCCGCCCCGACAAGCCAAATCTAACGTGCAGTACTGCACGCTAAACAGGTTACGGAAAGGAAGGCCTCCACGGATGTTTTTAACGCTTAATTACAATATTCAAATTTTGTGTTTACTGCCTTAAGCGATAGAGCTAAACTGAAATGCATGAATTCTGTACGAATTTACCACCATGGGGTGTAGAAAAACAGGAAAAGATTCAACACCGGATCAGTAAGACGCTTTGAATTAATCAGGTACGGTGTTGGTGTCCGTTATCATGAAGGCGGCGCTGGACAAATGAGTTCTAGTCAACTGTTCAGTCGCTGTAAAATTTTGCTGCTCTCTACATAGTCGAAAATCGTTATCTTAAATCGCTGTACTTATAGAAGACAGCTTTGAACACTTTTGGGTCACTTTATAGAACACGACAAAACGACAAACTGCTGACAATGTGCTGTTAATGGTGCGGGATAATATTGATAGCATATTAAATAGCCACTATAAAAATAACTCCTTCGTGCCGCCTTGAGTGAAAGATCGCATATTTTATTAGAAAAATTGTCACTGACCTACACTGCTCTCAGTCCTTAGAGTGAAATAAATGGAAATGTTTCTTTCTGTATTAAAGAAAATAATGGATTTAGTGGAAATGACAATTAACTTATGCCCTGAGTTATCTCGATCTCTGCTCGGCTATTTTCCCAGTATCATTTTTGTAAATCCACAGATCCAGTTTCGTCTCACCGTTTGCTGAAGCTTAACTCCAAACATAAACGTGAATCATACTGCACTGAATCGGTTTAGTCTTCCTGAAGTCCGGGGTGAGAAGAAGCATTTTTGGAACTGATATAGCGTTTTGTCTGAGAAGGAAACTTATCGGTTCGGAAGTGGCGAAGAGGTCTTATTTGACCTTCCATCGCTCAAGCGATTGAACCTGCCAGAGCTTTGAATTTTCTGCTGAAACATTTTTTAAGATTTTTGGTTTTCCTGACAAGCAGCAACATTTCTGTCTCAATGTGGTAATATAACTTTTTAATGAAAGAATATTTACAATTACATTTGGCTACCCAAATTGTGCTCAAGATTTGTTCGCCGAGTGTTCCAGCTGATATCATGTGTGTTTGGTAGCCCTAGTTTAGGACAATTCGTTTGTCGTGGATCAAAATTAGTGCACCACTAAAATTTTATCATCTCAGAGTTTTTTAACCAAGTTTATTGCTAAATAGTGAGCCTCCTTTCTAAGGCATGACTCAATCTTTTTCTCTCTTGTGTATTTATGTTCCCTCTTACCTCAATTGTTACCAAGCTCAAATGTTCTAAAAAAAATTAAACTACCGAACATTTAGAAACACACCACAACTGTCCATAGCCTTTTATTTATTTTGAAGTTCACAATTGAGGCATCACAGATTCAAATTTCATTGCACCAAAGCAAAGTTCTGAACAGAGGTTAGCTGATGATACTGTTCAATATTTCACTGATTCGCTGACTCAAAAGTAACAGCCATCTCGTACAATTTATAAACGGTACTACAAGAAACGGTAACTGAAAGTTACAGGATAGCTTTTATGTCAATGGACACATTTTATGCTTTTATCAAATCTCAAACTGGGTAGAACCAGCTTATACAGCATAACAAACAATCCTAAAGAAATGCCAGTCTGAACAGCTTGTATTTGAATGGTCAAATTTAGCTTTTCATTCACAGACACAAACGATGGAACCAGCTTGCACAAATAGTTCCTCGAGAAAATACTGCTTGAAAGCTTTTAATGCAATGAACATACTTTAAGATCTCATCAACAGAATGTAAAGGTAGAGCCAGATTGTAATTATAATAAACGGTAATAAGGGAAAGTCAACAGCTTACAATTGAACGGTCAAACGTAACCCTTTATGTACAGAAGAAGTCGGAACAACTTGCATAGTTTAGTACCAATACTGCAAGAGAACGTAATACTGTTTTCTTAAGATTTTATTCACAGATTCTTCAGGTCGAGCTAGATTGTAAGTATAACATAATTTGCTAAAGAAAAGACAGTAGCTTGCATTTGAATGCTCAAACTCTAACCTTTCAACCAAGACGCAAAACGCAAAAGCTAGAAGCATCTTGTGTAATCAGTACCACGAGAAAGAGCAACCCGATGGCTTTTATTTCAATCGATGCACTTTTCTGAGAATTAAAGTTGCAGCCAGAGTGCAAGTATAACAAACACTACGAAAGAAATGTCAGCAGCTTGAAATTGAATAGAGCAGCTTGCTTTTCTTCCTGGCACATTCAGTTTTTAAGGGGGAACCACCATTCTTGTTCAGCATATCGACTGCACCACAGAAAACGTCATGTTCTAGTTCCATTTAACTGTCGGGGATTTCTTCCACAGGCTTTAAGGCTAATAGCACCAGCTTGCATCGTTTCTTATTCTGAATAAAGTAAGTATCACAAAAAAGTAAAAACAGTAAAAACATTTGTAAAACAGTTTTGGTCATACTTGAATATTTCTTCTACAGCCTCGACAGCAAGGGCCATGGCGCACAACATAAAGAATTATGGACTGCTCGAGACAAATGATAGCTTTCATGAAGAGATCATAGTTTAGGGGTTCATCCACAGACTCAAATATACCCCTTTGTACAAGCAGAGCAAAAAGACTGCAAAAGAATACAGAGCCAGGGATTTTGTTCCTCAATTTTGACAGTAGGAGTGGAAGTATCAAATGTAGCTTGGTATGTTATTTTGAGACTGGAGAGCAAGTTGATATACCGCCAACGCCCTGATTTGTTGAGAAGTGAAATGATTTCTACGTAGCATGGGGTGAGAGTTTCTCACAGACAAAACAGCACACATTAAATATGCTTCAAGATATGTATTTTGTGAGAGTGAATCAAATTTTTAAAGGCAATAAAGCGATCATTATCTGCAAATGTTGAGCCAGATCTTTAACTGCTCAGCGATGGATACTTCGTTAGTTATACATCTTTTTGAATAATAGTTCAGTCTGACGAAAAATCTACTTTACCAACCTAGGTAATAACACTGAACCAGGACAAATATGCCTCCTGTTAAAGTCAACGCCTTCAAAAGATAAAATCATCGCGACGTCTTGGAAGCGATCTTATAGTAACGAGATACAACAGACTTCTATACCTCAGTTGTAAAATGTTTCCACAAGGTAAAGCAACCTTCTAAGCCTCTGAACGGCTTGTTATATTGTGCGGTCAGCCAATATTAAACCACCCTGAACTTTGGCAAAAGAGTGGAATATACTGATCTAAATACGATAATATCTCTTGTCAGTATTTCCGTCCACTAAATATTTTGTTGTGTTTTCATGTTTTTATATTTCGAGAATGAATGGATGAACTTTATTAACGTGTCTAAGGTGCCTAGCAGGGGGAAATCCCCCTGCTAATAGGGGACACCTAACTAACAATAAAAAGGTAACTATATGATAACTATATAAAAACTGAAAAATATAAATTAACTGTGACACATATAAATAAAATAACTACAAAACTACGTGGATAAAAAACTTATTTAAAATAATCTATTTATATTTACAGAGACTAAGAGTTGCATAGATGGCAGCCCATGCATCCATCTTGTAGAAAGCTCGATAGATTACGCCTTTGTATTTGCGATTTAAAAGCCTTTAGGTTGCTCGCAAGTCTCTCCTTACTGGAGAGGTTACTTCACAGCTTAGGACCAAGTTATCTTAACGAGTGCTTGCCACAGGTAACAGTGTTGAAGCTAGCATTAGCACCCTTGATGTGATAGGGAACAGTTTATCACAGCGGATATAAACAATATTATATGCACTGTCAAGCTACAACTCGAAAAACACAAAATGATCTGAAAAGGTTTGTTGCTGGCAGTCGAAGAGCCACTAGACATTACTCCTTTTCCCTTCTTTCCCTTACTTTGCCGACTGGTATCGTAACGACCAGCTGAAGTAAAACAAAAGGCACTTTATACTGCTTCTGTTGGCTGCCTTGAGATAGCTACTGTGCAACACAATCAGCCACTTTAATCATGTCGTCATTGTCAGAATGCTTCAGTTTTTGTTTTCTCGTGCTACTTGGGGCGATTTATAATTGAAAAGTTTTTGTAAGAAGAGAAAAACGAAATAAATTCTGCTACTTGTAGTATAACCACAGCATCGTGAAAATGGCCAATTTGGCTGAAAGAGTTGAAGGGAAAATAATGACGTGCAAAAATTGCAGAAAATAGTAAAAAGGAGATGACTGAAGTAAAAGAAAATGTGTTAACATTTCAGTGGGTGCTCTTAATCAGTATTCCAGCGCCCAAAAACGGCGATGCTCTGCACAAAAACTGAACTAAGTGACAAACGAGGGGAAATAGAATAGATAGAAAGATACAAGAATGCCAAAAGCGAACTTTTCTCGGATCGATATTAGATAATATTTTGTGTTTAAACGAAGATTAATGGAACCGACCATGTTGTTTGATGCAGCCATGACAGGATCATGAAATCGATAGTGTTTGCATAGAGGGTCCTAGCTGACGTCTATTAAAAAATACAACAATAAAGTGATTTTTTTATGTGCCCCGGTCAGATAATTGCTAAAGACAGTACAGAACATATTGTTGAACTTTGGCAAGTAAAAAAATCTGTGATGATGAGCTGAAACTTTTTCACGTGACACAGCTACTTGGAGGTTGTGTCTTTGTGTACAAGGCAGTATTGTAAGCTATGTACCAGTTTATAAGAATACACAGTACAACTGACAACGGTTTCAGATGGTTCCAATTAGTTCACATTACCGCTATTAGCACGTAGCGTAACTGCATTGAATTTGCTAGGCTCTCAGTGACCCACTAAGCAGGTTTGATAGAACCATTTCCCCTCGACATAGAATCCTGTTTCTACTGAGGAAATCCATAAATTTGTCTTTAACCTTTGTGTGCCCTCAGAAAAACTCCAAACATTAACTTTTCTTTATTGTTATTGTCAATAGGAATGCTTTCGTGACCTGGATAGGTTGACACATTTCCGTCAGAGCTTGCTTATGCAGAAGTTAAAAAACAGTTTGCTGATGTTAACCGATAGGTTTTCTGTTATATAATCTTGGGAAAAGAGAAGCTTTCTTATTGAGCTCTTATTTTTATCATCACGATTCTAAAATAAGATTCACGTGATTAAAAGTTCGCTTAGTACGCATGATCAAAGAAAGGGCGGATTGTTTATTAAGCAACCTTTGTACCGGTATTGAGCAATCTTTATTGTTCCTTGTTCAACTGTACCTTATCACATAAAAGAGGCTTTTTAATCAGCTGTAAACTGCAAGTGAAGGTCGGTGGATTGTTTGCGCAAAGTTTAGTTTAAAACAAACAAATACACTACTACAATAGCTCAGTACATGTTTGAGAGGTAATCTAACAGGCCTTGAAACCAGCTGGGCCCGCATGGAAAGCAGCCAGCTTTGAGCATCAACTGTGACTGCGCAAAGGTGACAAATTGACCTAAGTAGCCAGCTGACATCCAATGCTCAACCATCTAATATCCAAACGTTCTCAACGACAGTCACACAGTGCAAAAACTGAGTTCTAAACGGTTCATTTAGAAGTATAAGATAAGAACTTCCTGGGAGTATTTCTTTAAAATATTGCTATGAAGGTCATCATTGGGAATTTTTATTATTCTATCACTATGACAGCAAAACACTCCTCAAAATCAAATGGCAGTTAGCTGGCAATGATTGTTGGGCATTATTGACACTGATAAATAAAAAGTTGATAAAGTTTTAACAAAAGCCTAACAAAATATTGTGGTAACCCTGCAATAGACTAGCATCCCATCCAGGGGGAGTAGTGATTCTCCTATAGTTGCTTCATTCTACGGAAACCGGGTTAAGCTCAGACAGCCGTGAAGCCCTAGTTTCGTCAAGATGTTACCTTTTTGTACCGCTATTGAGCAATCGTTGTTGTTTCTTGCAAAACTGTGGCTTACCACAGAAAACAAGGCTTTCAATCAGCTACAAATTGCTAATAATGGTATGCCGATTGTTTGCAGAAGTTTTAGTTCAGAAAACGAACAAACAAACACATTTCTAGTTGTATCTCTGAGAGGTCGGTGAGTACTTTTGCCTTCAAAGTCACCTGGGATCAGATTAAACTGAAAGAAACCAGCTTTGTGCATCATCTGTAAGCCACCGCTAGTTTCCACAGATAAAACATGCACAGGTCCGACAAGACTTATCAGGAACAAATGCTGCCATTAGATAACAACCAACCAACACAATACAAATTCTCTTTTGATACTATTTCCTTTGTTTGAGACATGGCACATTTGCAGAATCTTACCAATTAAGACCGTTGATGTTTTCATAGTTAAACAATGGATAAATATTTTCTTTCAATAGCGATTCTGACATCTGGTGCAAGCTTTTTACGTACATAACTTTAAACCAGAGAACCAGCAAACCGTTAGTAAGGTTACTGATTTAGTCCTAAACATCTTACATAATTTGAACCATGGTTCAAGATATCGACATTGAAATCAGTTGCAAGTAAAATATTTTCTAGAAAAAGACAATAAGTGATTTTCCTGATGACATATCAGCCAGGCAAAGGTCGCTTTTTCTTGCAACTTGCCGTGTGTAAAGGATTGTTAGGCCAAGGTTAGAGAATAAATCTGTTTTAACCCATCTGGTGTACGTGATGCAGCGATTCGCGTGATAGTAAACAATTGGCCTAGTTCTCTTGTTGTGAAAATGTTCGAGTTATATGTGATCAGATGTGTATATTGTATTGGATCAAGTTATTAGACCTTCCATGCTGTACTAAACAGTGTCTAGTCATGAAGAACTGGTCAGGTTTTCCATGGGTAGTTTTCCTGCGCTATTTTAGTCGAGTACTACTTAACGATATTAGTTGTACCTCTCTACGTGTCTATCTTGCTTGTGCGGGATATCCGGCGGTTACAAACGAACGAAGGATATCCTGAATTGATAGTCTTAACAGCAGACGAAAACCAAACAAGCACACAAAAAACAACTCGATTTAAATCCAGTTTAAATGCTTATCTTTTAAAATTTAAGAGAATTTATTAAGGGCAAATTTAGTTCTGTCTAGCAGCAAGTTCTATATGATTTGCATCTGTGAAACCCAAAGAAAGCGACGTTTCCTTAACGACCTTGGCGTTACAGCAATACCACAGAACGTTTGTTATATTCAATTTTGATATCGCTTAAACAGGAAGCGAAACCCACTACAAACTCGATGGGTAGAATATTTATATCTCGTAGCGTGTTCAAAGCGAAATCGTGTGTGCCTGAAAATTTACTCGTATGAATAAGGTTTTTCTATGAGCCCTACTAATTCTTCAGTTAATTATTTCCTCTGATACATAGTATGCAGAAATGAACTCTATTTATTCTGCATCAATTTTCGCCAAGTAATTGCGGTATTGATTTACTGACGGACGCTTCGGTGCAATTGCGAAATCGCTCAAAATCTCTGTCGACCCCGGGGATTGACTTGTTAGGAATTACAAAAATTTTTCTAGCAAAAACTTGCGATCTCTTTCACTGTTTTACACAGAAGAAAAACTATCCCTCGAGCTCTTTCTTTAGTCACTGTTCTTGCCATGGCTAGTGAATTCATTATTCAAAAGAAGAAAAATTTTGTCGCATCTTTGGTTATGTTCACTGTTTTGTCTCGATCATTTGCGTGGGCTGCTATGACGTCATAACCCTCGGAGAGCACAATGGCTTGATTATGAATTGCTGGAGTACGTGTGTATGAATTATTCACAATCTCGCTGATAACACACGGCAAAACGTGCCACAAATGGCGAAAATCATATTCTGCTCAGATGCTGGCGGAGAAAATCTATTTAGCATAAAAATTAAAAAAACATTGAAAAGTTCTGCTTCGTATCGACGATACGTCGACGATGTCACTTTCAGTTGCGGTAGGGCATTGACGTAATCTATTTTACATTTTCCATAAGTTCCGTACAGATCAAACGGGAGTAACCAAAAGCAGATGATTTTCGTTTAAGACAGCATACAGCAGCATATCAACTCGGCCATATCTTGTAGTTTTCACGCCCCAACGAACAAATTGAGAGAAAAATTTTAATTTTATTTCCCGTAAACGAAAATTTGGTGGCAGACATGAATTTAGTGCTCATGACAAGACAATGAAATGCCGTAATACTAGACTTGCTATTTACTCTGTGCTCGCTTCTTATTGGTCGACGTAACGATTAGCGTTTTACTCCGACAGGTCGCTAGCCAATCAGACGTGTGAGATGTCAGCAAGTTATCTCGCCAAATAAAGAGCGACACGCTGGTCGCCGAC
>Ga0099820_1224714_pt1 | contig 9029 bp, 4 predicted proteins | sample SidTnscriptome_2_FD_81138 | JGI IMG/M metagenome (GOLD analysis project Ga0099820, IMG submission 81138) | Coral microbial communities from Puerto Morelos, Mexico - Siderastrea T B metatranscriptome (Eukaryote Community Metatranscriptome) | ecosystem: Host-associated > Invertebrates > Cnidaria >... | reverse complement strand
TCTACAAAGCCTTAGCTTGAGTAGGCAGCCCGTGGATGGCACGATTTTGGATGATATTTCCAATCTTGGAAACTCACATGGCCAAAACAGTGAGCTTTCAAACTCACTTTACTCGTATCAGGTAAAGTCAAATACACCTTTAAACAAAAAACGATCAACTTGGCGTTTCTTTTTTCACTCGAAAGGCCAGTACAAAAGAACAACTCTATGGTAATTTCTTTGCCAATGCTTTCTAAGACCTATTTTTCAAATTGTAGACTATTTGTTCGTGCCAAAATAGCACAACTTTAACTTCTCACAATTCTAGTCAACAGCCCTCATGTAAAAAGTTATATTTTATTCTTTTTAAATGTGGAATGTCTGTTTAAAACTTTATGTTTTGCGTTAAAATCGGTTTGGAGACGAGCAACACAAAATAATAAATATGGACTCGCCATCAATAATGTTTTTCCCCTTTCTTTCGACGATACCATACATAAATTAATGATGGAAAAATTGGCCAAAGGGTACAGCTGCTTTTAAATTAAGCCTTAATAAAACTGGAAATTTAGGGAAATTTTCAAAGCCTTGTAGATCGTATAGTTGGATCGCTAATGCTTCTTTTGTGTTTTCTCTCCATTCAGGATTCAATGAAATTCCCTTCGCTGGAAACACGTTTGCTCGATATAATTCGCTCCCCGTCAGAACCACCTGATAACTTAAGCGGTTAGTATGATCTGTTATTACAAAATGAAATGCTTTTCTCTTACGGTATAAGAAAAGAAAATCGGACAATCGATCTAGGCACTAACTGGCAAAGTAACCTTACCATTGTGAATTCTGTGTTGTTTTACCCCGCCAATAAAAGTAGTATTTTGTTTTCAAAAATTACAGTAGTATGCAAATAGGGAACGCTTATTTCGTTTTGGACAGTTTCTAAGGGAAATGTCCCCATCTGAGAGTTATGCATTCTTGCTGTAACACAACTTTACTATCGCGATAAACTACGATGTGTGAATTTTAGATATTTTGAGATGAGTTCGTTTTCAACTTGCGTTCATTTTTCGTTTGAAAATTTAATATTTAGCAATGAAGTAAGGATATGGCAAAAAGTTGCATTCATCGTGAATTTGTCTAACCAGTCACCTGCGCTGTCCGCCATGATTCTTTAAATTTTTAATAAGTTTACCAAAATGGCTAGAAGCAAGGATATGTGACTCTCTTTTATTAAAGCTTCTATTTTGGTTTCTATCTTTCTTCTTATGTTCTTAGTCTCTTCTGTTCAAAAACCGTGGCCACGCTAACAGTTAATGTAAGCTTCGCTAACTAGGAAACATTTATTTGGAGGAGGGAAAATTTACTTTTTGTTTGGGCTAGAGCAAAACCACAAAAATGACCGGCTGATACATCCTCTCGCGACGCTTTCAAAACAAGTGAATTCAATGGTGTAATTTGGCAGAAAACCTACAAAGTAATATCGCCAGCTTGAAAATACGCCTTAGGAACAATACATTTATCTCGCTTCCTTTATCCTTTAAATTTCTCAGGTGTTACGCCGGCAATAATCATGAAGTACCTCTATTAAGCTGATAGAACTTTCAAGGAAGGAAACCGTGAAATTATCTCTATTTATAATTCTCTCAAAACCAGTTTTCTGACGGTCAAATTTACTTGCATTCACACCGGCTTTGGTCCTTAATGCCACGAAAAAGTGAATGTGTCCAATTTTTACCGTCAAACTCGATTTAAAACAAAACCAAATTCGTGGTGTCCTTTCTATCAGTTGTCCTTTATTTTCTGATTGCAATTTTTGTAGGCTTCGTACTTCAATGAAAAACGATGAAAACCTGAACAGTTTTTAGTTCATGGTCACCAAGTAGATATTCGAGAATAACTGTTATCGATACCGGTGAGCTCAGAGAACACAATGATTTCTTCTCCACAACTTTCAGGATTTTTCTTTCCACTCCAGAACGTTGTGTTTTGGTAAAACTAGACCCAAACTACATATTTAAGCGTTTCTCTTGAGAATTCGACGAATCTTCTTTCGAGAAAGTAATTACTAGGTTGAGATTTGCGCAATGTAGATTTCTTGTGTTTTTATCGCGTATACACTTTTCACTGTTCTTTTTATCGTAGGTAAGACACGAAAATAAGGCTCTATCAAATACAGGGACCTTACCAACTTCACTAGCAAATAATCCATAGAAGAAATGGAGTTTTAACTAAAGGTTGCAACAAGAAAAGAAAATTTTTGCAATTACTTTCCCTGAAAAAGGGGGATAACAGAATATCACTTTCAACAGAAGCCGAATGAAAATAGCGATTCCTGAAATTTCTCACTTGCAACGACAACAAAGCCTCCCTCACTTTATTTTCATCGTCCTGAATTCAAAATTTTGTTTAGAAGTCAAAAGATTGCATTTGGCCATCGAACATTTCTCATATTTAGAAGGATAAAAGCGTAATTTTTGATTTGTATTCAGTCTGTCTTGCTCACGACTCAATATAATATATACTGGCTTAGCCAACAGCTGGAACTGATGAGAAAATAAAAAATAAAAACTCCAAGAAGAAGCCAACTGACTTAACGTCGGTAAAGCGTAAAAAAATATCCGTTCAGCTGGGTGCGGCCGCAAAAAGTGACAAAAATTTCTTTCATTAAAAAATCTAAGAAAATGGTCAAGAGAACATGATTTCGCGACCTGAAACGCCTACGCAATTTCTCTTGCCGGGAAGAAAACACGGAATCGGTATAAACTGTTTCTTTCTCCGTACTTAGAAATTTGTTCTTTTTAAAGGCATAACCTTATAAACAACAGAACACTACCAATGGGAATTTTCTCAGAATTTAAGGTTCCAAACTTAGAGAATAGAGATCGAGTTTTTGAGAGGACTAAAGAACAAAGAAACCACGCAGATTTTAGAGCTACTACGTCAGAAGACTATGAGAGGCTCTTGAGAATGTTTTCTGCTTGATATTAATTTCTCTGGCGAAAAAAAATCGAGTCTAAACTAGCTATGTTGAGAAACAATTTTCATTTTAAACTTTGAAACAAAATTTAAAACAAATTGTTGCGATGATTGACAAAGAAATATACGAAGACAGAAAAACCTATGTCCACAACTTTTCCTTGTGAAATGTTTACTGGAAGATTTTGTTTTTTCCTTGTAAATTTAGTGTTGTTCGTCGGGCTTAAAGTTACATTTTTTGTTAGTTTATAGGTGAAAATTATGGCGGTCGAGTTTGTCATGTTTTTGCCGGAAGATTCGACGATCTATGAGTCAAAATAAAATGATAAGAGTCGTTTTGAATTTTAAGCGAGAGCTACGATATACGTCAAATGAAAGCACAATCTCCCATATAACTGCCATGTGTAAATATACAAACTGAGAGAAAAAAATTAAAAAGCAGCCTTGATATAAGGTTATATTTAATCTTAGATTTACTCTGGTTTGATCTACAATCTCGAGAGGATATCTTCTCGGAATACTACTATTAACATTCTGCTTTTTGTGTTTTGGGGAAAAATCTTTTGCTATAAGACCGCAAGCTGTGTAAGACTGGAGAGGGAACAAAAACAGCTGTATGAATATTCCACTGAAATATGTCAAAATTATGAAATTGAGTTAAAAATTCCCTGTTCTGGTTGGTTAGCAGAGAAATAGACAGAGAACATGGCAGGGAAGGGAAGCAAAGCTGATGGCACTGTCACTCAGTGTATTTCAGAAAATGTTTTTCGGAAAAAGTTAATGATGTTTTCTTGCCGAATTTCCTCAGGAACCACTTAGTAAGTGTCAGCAAGTGAGGCGAGCCCAACAACTTTCAGGAGACATTTGATGCGTTTTCTACTAACACGACAGCATTTAGCTGTTCATTTGCACTTAAAATTTACGATGGATGCCTTTTTAAATTCGGTCAGCATGATAGCACTGACTAATGTAAATTCATGGCAACAATTAACTTGGAATTCCAACCGAGCCGATAGAATTCCACTCCGCGAACGTTTTGTTAAGATATGCAAAAAACATTTGATGATTGGTATTCTTTGCATTAGCTAGAATCTTTCTTTGGCACCCAGATACTCTTTTCAATATGGAAAAACCACCTTCTCAATGCTTTTAGTCATGATCGAACCAAGCCGTGAAAATTCAATTTAGTTTTCTTTACTCAACGAGAAATCTAAATAGGTTCCCTAATTTCGCGCCAGACTATATTCGCAGAGCAATCAGCAAGGCATTGTTCAAAAAAGCTCTTTTATTCAGTAAAACTGGGATTTGCAAGACAATTTTAAATGTAAATCTATCATTGAAAAAAGGAGAATTAACAATGCCATAAATAATGCTAAGTTTAGGAGAAAGTGGCATTGTCAAACGGCTTGTGAAATAGACTTTGGAACTGGAGTTTAGCATTAGCGTTATTAATTTCGGGGACAAAGTTTTCTTCAGAAAAATTTGTGTCCAAAACAACCTGTTTTAAGTCATAATATTTTGATTCTAAAGAGTAAGGAAATTTCTTAGTTACAGATAATTCAGGAAAAAGTAAAATACAAACATGGATGATTGTGTCTATGGAATTTATTAACATAAATCATTTTCGACAATGAAAAAGCCAGCAATTCATCATCCAAAAACCTCATAAATTTTGCTTCGATAGTGACTTTAGGGTACACGTTTTCAGTTCTATACTCTTATTGCTCTAGTACTAAATGAAAAAGTTTCGCAATTTAGAAAAACGCATTGAACTACTTGAAAAAATATATACAGCTGTAGGCTAGACTCAGAGCAGAACAAATAGGTTTTGGTTTGCTTTGAATTTTAGTCTGCTTTGGTTATCAGTAGCGTTAATGCCAATTTTTTTACCTTTATGATTGTTTTAATTTCCTTTCCTATCGATCGTTAGAGGGAGGTAAAACTATTATATGCCCATTTAATCGGTGTATTTTTCTTCGAAAATAATCACTCTAAAATTCTCTGGACAAAACTGAAAACTTTAAAGCTCATTCGAACAGCCCGACATCACATTTGCATGATTTACGAGCAAGGAAAGCATTTTGTCTGTTTAGGCGATTAATGAATAACGATTTACCGGGCATTAGAAAAGAAATCCACCCTATTACACAGTCAGAGGTGATGGAAATTACAATTGACTTGCAATTCACATGTAAAGTAGAACCAAAATTAAGTGTGTTTAATAAATATCGGTAAAGAAAAAATTGCCAAAACAGGGCCATAAATAACTGCCAAAGATGTAGAAGGTTCAAATCGATAAAAAAGGCAATGAAAGGTTTTTCTTTATGCCTAGTAGATAAAATCTAAAATGCTTAGCTACATAACGTACTATTTTGCAACTATATGAAATGTTTAATTGGATGTAAAGACCAAGAAAATGGCCACCTTTTGCTGCAGGAAGGAAACGTACTATTAAATATATCGTCAAACGAAAGAAATATAGTTTCGGAATCAAAATATTTCAATAATTTACGAACACTCTGAACGTCTTAATAAAAGTTGCCACTTTTTAGCATTCTGACTCTACGCTTCCTGTAAGACTTTCGATACCGCCAAAAACATCGCCATAAACAGCGTCTAGTCAATGTATAATTCATATTTGATCCCTTTGAAATGCATTTGCACTTTTAAACTTTAATGCTAAGTCTCTGGCGAGTCAATATGTACTAGATAAATTTCTCAGCGTGCTGTGAAGTGTCCTTCATTAGGAATCGTATATTACTTTTAATAAGGAAATGAAGAAAGTTTTTTTTTCAAAAGGCATTATTCTTTCAGGAAGGAAATCTTTGTGATGGTTAAAGAGCCCATCAAAGTTAAGAAAAGCTAGGCAAGTAGCACAATGGTTTTATCAAACGCCTTTAGTGTGATTTAGATCAGAAAAGTTAAAAGCAACGCACGAGGAGGCAAAAAAACGCGACATAACATCCTGTTATGCTTAAGGTACAGCTCTAATAAATCAAATGCTAATATATTTTGAATCTATGTAAATTTTGGATGGAAACTTGGTATGTAAACAAAAAGTGTGAAGTGCAAAAACACCAGGATAGTAAAATGAACATATTCTAACCACAACTTTAACTGTGAGCTGTATTAGTTCTACAGCCATCAAAATTTTTATCTTAATCTTTGCCCAACGAAGGCTTTATCATAAATTGATTGCCCTCGATAAAAGGAATTTTTGGCGCTAATTTTTTTCAAGAACAGTCAATATCCGTAACTTTCTTTTCATCGATTTAAAACTCCTTAAACACAAGTATTTTTGGAAGAGTATTTCTCAGAAAAAAGGATGAAAGTTACAAAATAGCGAGACGCCTGGAAGCACCAAGAATCACATATACAGAAACAATGTTCACAGATCACTTTGGACAGGAAATTCTCGAGACCTTTGACTACCAACAAAGGAATCAAAAGCGTTGTTTGTTCCTGTTACAAAAGATCAAAATATCTTTGAACACTGTCGCTATCTTTGATATAAAGCCCAAGTCATTGTCTCTACCCGACTGAATTCAGTTTTTGACATGCAACAGATAGTACAGAATCTTGAAACAAAAAATAGGAAAAGTTGCGTTAATCATCTAAGCAAATCAGAATAGACCAAAAATACATGTAATAAGCTGAATACAGTGATGTCTGTTGCGGGGATTACCAAAGATGAATGCAAATAAAGGTCTTATCACAAATCACTTCAGGAAACTTGGAGTTAAAGTAAAGAAAAATTTTATCACAGATCTATCACTTAAACAAGAAAAAGAAAATATATAAACCTATGAAACTTTGGTTATGACGAGAACATTCAGTAACTTGTGTGTGCTGAAGTAAAAAAAGCAAGGTCTTGTGAAATGAAAACCTGCCCGATAATATTGATTTTCCCAAACAAAATTTCTGTCCACTTGCTTTGAAGCAGTGAAACATCTCCAAACATCTAGGAACAAAGGAAACCGTCATTTTCTTATTGACTTGCGTTTATAGTAAATATATTGTTCCACAGTAAAAATCTGTTTAACTTATACCACGTGATTGTTCGTTCAACCAATAGTACGCGCTATGTTCTGTGCAATGGGCCGGATATAAGTCTTGCATTCTCGCTAAGGATTTAAAGAAAAATACAAAAATATCTTAGAAATGATCTCAGTTGACACAAAATTGAGTGCCATTCACCTAAAAGGTCTATGCTGTATCTTGGAAATATGCGTCTAAGAAACTGGTTTATTTTATAGCTAATATCACATTATGCGAACTGACAACAACAGCCAGCAAACAACTACAGAATGGATAAAATTACTCGGCTAAATAGCCTGTCCTCATCCTGTAATAATAATATTGAGAAAAACGAATATGTGCGAAAATACAAGAACACCAGAATACGAGAATAAACAGACATGTTTGCGACTTGAAAGCTTGGTCTCCCTCTATATCCGGCAGCATCTCAAAAGTCATTCTTTTTTTCTTCGGCAAAGAAATATAGATTGTCCCACACATAGACAAATATACAGACCGTGGACACTTGTGACAAGTGATTTATCTTACTAGGGGAAGCCAAGGGTAATGATTTTTGTAAATTTTTAATTTCAGCCTTCAAATATCATCTGCAGAAGAAAGGACTGTCCCACACAGGAGGTAAATAAATGAGTTATTTGATTCTTAACAGCACAAAGATACAGATACAATGCCGAAATGAATTCACTCAAGCGGCATGACAATGGCAACCCACGCAGGAAAGGAAACAAAAGAAGACCTTCAGAAGTGTTAGGAACATCATTTTATGAAAATAGGATCAGTTCAGGAAGTTGCCGAAAAGATAACTCATATCAGAAATTCAAAGTAAAAAGATACAAGAAAACAGGCTGTTATTTTCACACCAGAACCATTCTATATCATAGGGAGGGCAGAACTCTCTGGGTTACAGCAGACAATGCCATCCAAATAAAGGGAAACAACAAGAGATAAAGTTGATCACACTCGCAGACTCAGTCAACTTCAGCGCTGTTTCTTTTTCAATATCCTTTAAGATGAAATTTTAAGTTTTTATTTTAAAAAATGGTACTTTTACATGGACGCTCTTTAAGGTAAAGGGTTAAGCTATTTTGTACTAGCGTATGAGAGATCTTAATTGGTTGCTCTTCAAAACCCTGCAAAATAACCCTTTCGAGAACTGACTACACAATTGGAAATTCCCCTTGTTGCTTAGTTTAAAGATCTTTGGAACTGAAATCTTCCTTTTCCTGTCTAAAAATCACAACTAATCGCCTAAAAATCCTAACAAAAAGATGTATTTTTGAAAGAAAAGAAAGCGATGACAAAGGAGTTCTAACGCATAGTTACAGATATCATCCGTTTCCTGGGTTCAGGTGAAATTGAATGGCTTCCTCAGTCATGGAAAACACAAAATGATTGGATACGTTTGACACTTTTCTTACAAATCTTGTCGGACTCCTACTGATCCAAAAACATCAAAGGGGGCGTTGGAAATTACTGTGGAGAATATAGCAATAGGCAAATTAATTACAGACTTACTGCTACGTGATGAGAAAACAGAAGTCGATCAGAAGAGAAAGGCGGAATGAGGCGGAATTTGTGGATTGAAATGATTTATAGTAAGAAATGTTTGCAACATAAATTAATTGTCCGTGCTTTTTGCGATTGGAACGAGTTGTCAAAACGGCATCCTAAAATAAGGCATGTTCAATTTCTTTATAAAACGAGGATTTTTTAGAAACCAAGTAAAATTCAAAGAGTAAAGAGACATGTGACTACGCACACAGGAAGTGGGTTGGCCGTACAGCATAGGAAAGTTTTTTTTACTATTACCTTGAGTAAAGGATATTTTCCAGTATGACCTTCCTACTGTTCGTTATTTTTTCTTTTATTATCTTTTGAAAGGGGTAAATTTCTAAGGGCTTATTTTTTAAATAGCTGAGAGAATGCGCTGTTAAGTGATTCTCAAGTGTCTGAATTTCTGCTCTCAATAGATCAAATTGTTCCATCAATATGGTCGCTTAACTGCTCTCCCACTTCAGACCTTGCTGAACACGTGGAGC
>Ga0099820_1101869_pt1 | contig 9052 bp, 1 predicted proteins | sample SidTnscriptome_2_FD_81138 | JGI IMG/M metagenome (GOLD analysis project Ga0099820, IMG submission 81138) | Coral microbial communities from Puerto Morelos, Mexico - Siderastrea T B metatranscriptome (Eukaryote Community Metatranscriptome) | ecosystem: Host-associated > Invertebrates > Cnidaria >... | reverse complement strand
AATGTAACCTTTGGTCAGGTTAGAAAATAAAATGTCAGGTGGCTTTGCCAGCACCGGCAACTAAGACCATCACATCTGTGATGTAAAAGATAGCGAAAATCGAGCGTTTGTAATCATTCTATTTGTTTGCAAATTATTGGTCCTTTTCTCCATTTCTTTGTTTTATAACAGATATACATAGTACATGAAAAAACCCAAAAAACTAAAAATGGAGATCAGATCCAGAGTGCTTCCGACTCACAGGATCATCTCACAAAGGAACCAGGTCTCGTCCACGGTGAGGAGTCTCAGCCTCATCCTCTCTTCGCTGGTCCAAGAGATCTGCATCATACGCTGATGGCTCCTCATCCTCTCTTCTCTGGTCCAAGAGATCTGCATCATACGCTGATGGCTCCTCATCCTCTCTTCTCTGGTCCAAGAGATCTGCATCATACGCTGATGGATCCTCATCCTCTCTTCTCTGGCCCAAGAGATCTGCATCATATGCTGATGGCTCCTCGCCGACAGGTTCCTCCAGTTCTTCCATCTCATCACGACCCAAGACAACAGGAGGCTCCTCCTGTCGTGGGGAACTGTCTTCTATATCTTCCAAAGCAATCTCTGGATCCTCCACTACACCGGCTTCCTTCGAAAAGTGTAGGAAAACCTCTTCGAGAGAGGTCTGTGAAATCGAATAGTCGGAAATGCGACCTTCCAGTTCTCCTTTGGATGCTTCCTCAAATCTTCGGAAGACTTCGGCTAAGGGCAACTCCTTGTCACTTTGTGAGCCAAGGCGATATCTCAACAAGCCTACACTGACTTCAGCAAGGCGAGCCCATGGGACCTGCTTCTTCACAAAGCTTCGGATTTGGGCCAAATTGTCCTCAGTGCTTGTGCCTTGTGCCTCCTGTCCAGGTAGGCTCTTTACAGAGAGGCTGTAACCTCCACCATATCTGGCCTTCAACTCGATGGGGCTCCCAAGGCATCGGAATTGCCCATGAACCATGATTGTCAGGCGTGTGCAAAGAACTTCGCATTCCTCCATCGAATGACTAGTTAGTACCACAGCATGACCACTCCGACGAATATCTCCAATCACCTCCCACAGGAAACGTCGAGCTCCCACATCCACACCCGTTGAGGGTTCATCCAACAGCACCACGTCCGGTTCTCCAATGAGCGCCAGTGCTGTGGATAGCTTCCGTTTGTTACCACCAGAAAGGAATTCACACTGCTGATTCTCGTGTGCCTCCAAACACATCCTCGCAATCATTGTGTCTGCAACCGACCGTACATCACCCCGAGGCACACCACGAATTCGAGCGAAAAGCTGGATGGTCTCTCGCACCGTGAGTTTATCTGGAATGGCGTCAAATTGGGGGCAGTAGCCCAAACGTCTACGTGCGGCATCACGCTGCGCCTGAACGCTAGCACCTCCTACCAGCACATCTCCTTTGGTTACTTCCGTATCTCCTGTGATCATTCTCATGGTGGTGGTCTTTCCCGCACCATTCACGCCCAAAAGCCCGAAGCATTCCCCAGGTGGTACACCTACGCTGATGCCACGCACAGCACGGAAGGTAACTAGACGTTTGGAGCAGCTGCAAACGGTGAAGCGTGCAAAACACTTTTCCAACTTGTCAAGTACGAGGCCATTTCGCGCCTGGCCACTGCTACGCTCATTCTCGATGCGTGCTTGCTCTGCCAGCACTGCCTCATCTGCGGTTGAATCCATTGAGTCGCCCTGAGCCAATGCAGCCCTCAAAGCTCTGGAGACTAACCTCTTCTTTTGAGCTCGCAAGAGACAATCCCATTCAATCATCATGCGCAATGAAAACCAAACTGGTACCATCACTGCCAAGTGCATCAAGTATTTTCCACAAACATCCCAGCTGAAAGGGCTTTTCCAGCAAACAGCGCCATTGTCATGGAGGCAAACCCCAAATTCCGTGTAAGCAAAATTGGAGTAGTGATTCACGGCGATCGCCAAAAGGCTCCGGCCGAGGCAATAGTTTGGAAGAGCCCACGGAAAGACAGCAGTTCCAAAGTCCAAGATTGGCTTCAATTCTTCCTGGTCAAAGGCCTCGAGAACAGCGATGGCCAAAGTGGAAATGGTGCCAGTAAAGATGTTCAAACAAATGAGCGTGACATAAGCTGTCGAAGGCACGCTAAACGCAGGTTCAACGCAATACATCAGTGGCGTCATACATGCTCCATAGAGGAAAAGTACCACAATGATAGCAGGCAAGTTGTCACCAGAGTATGCCATGACCTGAAATGCCAGGAAAATCACCACGCAAAGAAGCAAAGGAATCACAAAGTTCACCACATCCCAACAATAGTTACCAAACCAATAGAGCAATGGAGAAATACCAGTCAGCAACTGTTGATGCTTGCCATTGCTGGACTTCTCATGGACAAGGTATACCAGGAAGCTCGCCGGAATGAAGCCCATGGCCAGAATGACTGTCAATGCCACAAACAGATCTGTGAGTACTTGACTGCCTCCACTCATCTCTTCTTGAAGAAGCTGTTGGGTTTTGGGCAACGGATGGCTGGATACCTGGACCTTGCTGTCTTCCATGCCAAGAAGTTGCAGTCGGGCATTGTTCCAAAGGTTCACCATGATGGGAACTCCGTGATATGCCTGCCGCCTGAACCAAAGGGTGAGATTGTTTTGACCCTGCTCTTCCCCGGAAAGAGAAATAGCTCCATATGAGGTACCAAGGCCTTCATTGCTGCGCTTGTCGAACAAATACTTGCCCATGGTGCTGTTGCCTTCCAGCAGATCGAGGCTGTCGCGGGCTCCTTTGCCTTTCTGAAATGCCTCAAAGACTCTGTCCGAAAAGTCGCCCCGTTGCTCATTGGAAAATGGAATCCCATGAGTTTTGATCTCCCGCGCCGATCCGGCCCAAACGGTCCCGCTCAACATATCTGTTGAAAGCTTCAAAGCAGGCTCATCGATCTTCACCTCCAAGATCCTGGCAGTCAGAAGTGCCAAAAAGACAAAAATGGATGGCAGTAGCAATTGAGATGCCCAAGCCTTGCGATCTCGACGTACTGAAAGTGCCCGCTTGCGAAAGAGAGCATCAAATTGCTGACACCACAATCTTGGCCCGTGTACCAGCTGCACCTCTGGATGTTTCGCAATTTCCTCTGTTTGCGTGATTTCTGCTGGTAGATCCTGCATTTTGTCGATGTTCTCGATTGCCGTTGGAGATGCCTCGTCAATGGCGGCAAATCCAAATTTGGCCTCAGGCTTCGCAGCTTGTGGTCCATAACTCGACATGCACTGCGGAGATCGTGGATGGTCCTGTTCGTCTTCAAGGACCTTTGCTCCCGCATTCTGAGTCCGATCGCCAATAGGCAGGCCCAAAACCACAGGGGTGGCTCCAATACTGTCTCCAGCCTTGGGAGTGTTTGCCTTCTCGTCCCGTTCAAGCACTTGCCCATCAGATGGCTCGAAGATACCAGCGCTGAACGGCAACACGGGCCTTCCTTCGGTAGTACTCGGGTCATTGAGATCTGGAGTGAATGTCAGATTGCGCACTTGACCATGCAACCCTTTCTCATGAACGCTGGACGCTTTCAGAAAGACCTCTTCCATAGATGCAGCGCTTAGACCATAGGCGTTGATCTTCAACTCTTTTCGGATCTTTGGGTCTTGCAGCTTCTCAAAGAGCAGGGCAAAAATGGCTCTACTGTTGAATGGCAAAGCGAAGCAAAATTCCCGACCCCGAGCCCCTGCGAAGCTGGACGATGGCACGGTACCAAGGACAAATGGTGCGACCCGCTGTCCATCACTGTGATCATCACAAACCACCGTCAGCATGTAGCCATCGGCAAAAAATCGCTTCAATGCCATGCTGCTTGCAATGGCAGTCAAACGTCCCTCTGCAATGATGGCAATGCGGTCGGAGAGGATGTCGGCTTCATCCATGAAGTGCGTGGAGAGCAAAATCGTTCTTCCAGCCTTATACTTCACAAGCAGATGCCAGATATCACGTCGTGCGGTCGCATCCACACCTGCAGTTGGCTCATCGAGGGTCACCACCTTGGAGCCACCTGCTAATGCAATGGCAATGGAAAGTTTCCTCTTCATTCCACCACTCAAAGCACGTGAAGGCGCTCTTCTCTTCACCTCCATCCCAGTATCCCGAAGCAAGCGATTCACTTCATCAGCAACTTCATTCGCCGGGACTGACTTCAGGCGACAAAAGAGGGTTAAATGCTCCTCAACAGTCACATTCTCGTAGAGAGCATTGTGTTGAAGACAAACACCCAGCTGTCGCCGAACTCCAAGGGAGTCCCCTCGCACTGAAATTCCATTCACAATAGCATCGCCACTGCTGGGCGGATATAGCCCTGTCATGATGGACATTGTGGTGCTCTTCCCTGCGCCGTTGTGGCCCAACAAACCCATAATGGTACCTTCATGCATATCCAAGGTGATTCCCTTCAATGCCTGCTTGCCGTTGGCGAAGGTCTTCGTCAAATCACGAATCTGAACGGAGACTTTGGATGCCACCTCCTGCGACGGTTCCTCCCAACATTCAAGAAGCTGATTGCCAGACTGTTCATTCCCAGTCGAACCAACTCCAAAGATTGCTAGCTCCTGCTTTGGTGGTCGCCAATAGGATGGCAGAAAAGGAAAATACCACGGTTGGGGCAAACCCAATGTTCCAGGTCGGACTTTCTCAACATACCAGGCTAACACCTGATAGATGATGGAATCCAAGACCAACATTCCAAAGACATTTCCCAGGCTGTGAGCATCGCTAGGTGCAGCTCCACTGGTCGTAACCGGTGGCGCCACCCACAGATTGCTCCATTGCGCTCCAGTATCCAAGGTCTCCCATTTCCCAATATAGAGCATTCCAACTCCAAGAGCCGTTGGCGACATCAAACAAAATGCATTCTTGGCATCGAAGGGTAAGGTCTCCTCGAATTGATTGAAGAGGGCTGACGGCATGTATGCCATCCAATACAGCAAACCTCCGAAGGCTGCAGCTACCTTCGCACGAGAGAAGAAGGAAGAAACAAACATGGCGAACGAGACAGTCGACAAGGAATAGAGCCAGAAGAATGAAAAGAGCACTGTGGGATCACTGAATTGTACCACCTGGCCAATACTCAACATAAGCACCAGGATTGTGACCAAGCCGGTCAACTGAACCATGCCGCTGGTAAGCCAACTGAACCAATACACCCACGTCTTCAATCCTTGAATGCGCATCACATCCTTCAAGCGCTCCTGCTTTTCGTAGACCACCTCGCGCACCATGAGTGACACGGCATAGATCCACCCAAGGACCATCAACATCGGCATGAAAAATTGGATGATCACAAAGAAGTTATCCAACTCAGTCCTTCCGACCGGAAACTGTTCGAGCAGGACCTTCATTCTTCTTCCAGGCTGCGTCCGTGTGTTTGCTTCAGCATTCACACCAACCACTGACCTGCTGGATCTGCTTTGTCTGGCCTCTCTCCGTGCTTGAAGCCGTGCGGTGGCAATGCCAACAGCCTCTTCCATCTGTGCAAAACCCAGCTCATAGTAAGGATAGAAGTAGAAATTCCGAAAGCCAAAAAAGCCACCATCACGTGACTGCCTGATGATCCGGCTGGTTGGAGGCAATAGCTGTGCATGAGCCCGGATGGAGAAATCCACATCCAATGTTGCTGGGAAGTTTCCTTCTGCGTCTGCAGAATTGAACACCACTGCGAGAAGGACATCATCCGGTCGTCGTCGAGCAAAGTCCTGAACCGCCTCAGCAGACTCCATAAAGAGCAAGTCGTCCTCAAATAGTTGCAGAGCGCTACTTGCGGACATGCCCCGTACCAACGGACATTGCATCAACAGGCCTGGCAAGCCTTCCACAATGTTTGTCCTTCTCCCACTTGTGCTGTCCTCCACGGCACTCAATAGAGCTTCCACCGTCAACATGTCGATCAACTCTTTCACCTCCCCTTTGTATGGGGCAACCAGCACTTTGCGGCGCCCAAGATAGTCTCGGATGTAGTCGGCCTGTTCCTGCAAGCGCCTGCCACCTCTACGTCGCCTTCCATCACTATTGCCGCTATTCGCCAATCTTGGCTCGAAGGGCACATCATTGCAACGAGGAAGTTCCAAAGATTTGAGCAACTCCTTCGTGCTGAGCCAAGTCAAACGCTCCGAGACTGTACGTGGTGTCACTTGTGGTACAAACGCCTGTTGTGATGTATCCAGTACAAAGAGCCAGGTCGTATTAGTCCCACAATAGGCGTCATGATTAATCTTGCGCACGAGGCAACGTGCCTCATCTTCCCAGGACCAAACATTCTCACGGCCCCAGTAGTCTGGATGCCAAGTCAGGTGCGGCCCACTACACTTTCCATTGCCCACTGTTGGTTGCTTGTAGTAGCAGCCTCCTGTTGCTGGCAGCGTAGGATCCCTATCAACCACACGGTAGCACAAGGCCGTTGAGGTCCCTGATGCACCGCCGATGCTAAAATAGCTCTTGCGATAGCTGATCCAATCTGGCGGCACATAGGTGGCATTGGTATGCACAAAACAGCCACTGACTTGTCCAAAGTCATCACTGGGTAGGAAGGAGAAGCCGATGCAGTTGGCATCCACTTCGCACCTTCTGCGACAATCGAGTAAGGATGCTCCGTTGCCGTAGTAGCCGTTCACTCGGCATCTGGGTGCTTCAGGGTGGCAACCCCCTGGTCTGCAAAAGCCAGCGCCAATAAGCTCATAGATCTTGGTATAGTTCTGCCACTTTTCTGTCTTACATACCGACCCAAAGGCTGCATAAGGATGCATCGCATCAACTTTGGAGAAGTTCGCATCGACAGCCAAGTTGAAGGAGACCTTGTCATTATAGCTCCACACGCAGTATTCATGACCACCTTCAAGATAAGTGGTTCCTTCCCATTGCTTGCCCATCTGCACTGCCGCAATTTTGCATTCTGCCGGCGTCGTGATTACACTGCCATCCGGACAGTTTTTCTGCCAATCTGTCTTCTCATAGACCCTGGGCTTATACCCAAAGTCTGCTTGAGTACGAACCAAAACCTCCAAGATGGACTCGTTTAGTGTCAGGGGCAAGGTCGTATTTGCAAAGCTCTTCATGTCTTCATCAAGCTGACCAAAGTCAAAGGTCCGGAAACTGTCCAGGGATGTTTGCACAGCTGAAGTCAAGCTGCCTCTGGCAAGCTGGGGTATCACAGCACGATAAAAGGGACAACGCTCGTGTGTGCGAGCAATCAATTGACCAACTGCCTCTGCGGCACCTGGACCGCAGGCTCCGGTCTCTAGTGATCCATTGAGTATGCTGGGCACCACCGAAGTTTCTATTTCCGCTCTGGTGGTATTGGTGATCCTGGAAAGGAAACTTTGCAGGGCTCGAAATGCAGGTTCAAGAGGTAGGCCCTGTAGGCCTGCCCCCAAGCCACTGGGATCTAGAAGGCCGGTAAGAGATGCGGCCTCCGCGCCCAAGAAGGCTGGCACAACCTGAGTCTGCAAAGTTCGTATTAGTTGTTGTAGTTGGTAGGCTGCCTCAGTGCTGAATGCCTGCTGGCCACCATCATCTTCACGCATGCCGTTCAGAGGACTTCCCTGCCGTAGGGGGATATTTTGCATCGTCCGCGGAACTTCAGCAAACACAAGCGTCGTTAGCGAGGAACTCTGCAAAAAATGTGAAGTCCACCACATAATTTGATCAAAGGTTTGCAATATGGGCCGCAAATCTCGAATCTGCTGGAATGCAATTGCTAACAAGTTGAGATTTGCCGTTAAGCTGCCAGCTCCACCCAGCAGCATTTGAAGCCCAGACATGTCGGTGTTTGTTACACCTCCCAATCCGAAGGAACTCAAGGCCGCAGAACCCAGAAGCCCCTCAACTGCCACGGTGTTGAGGCCAAGGTCATTGAGAGCCTGTAACTGCTGCAAGAATGAATCAAGCTGGTCTGCATTTACATTCCAGCGATCCAGCTCAGACTCGGCTAGACCATCCAATAGACTGAAGAGGCCCGAAAAGTTCAGATCATCATTTGCCTGGGTGATGTTGCTGATAACGCTCACCAGAGACGAATTCGGTGTGAAGACCGTAAGATTCTGAAACTGATTAAGCACACCCTGATTCAGCACACCAGGCTGCAACAAGCTAGCCACCCCTGCTGCCTCTAGGGCTTGTCCCAGGTCATACAAGAGATTGGTCAACGCCGTCACATTGGTGCCTACAAAGGCTGAAGCATTTGTGGCACAAGCTTCGCGGTACCAACCCTCTGCGAGTTGTCCTGCTTGTGCAGGACCATCAGCAGCATCTAACAATGAAGCCAATGTGTTGATTTCTGTTTGAAGGCGGTCTCCCACCTCTTTGACGCTGCCATCCAAACCCGCAGCGAAGAAGTCTTGTCGCAAGGATGCTCCAAGAGAAGGAGCAGCACCATCCGTCAGAAACTTGTAAGCAGTATCGACTCCTTCTGTCAGTGCGTTTCCTACCACCAACGGATCCAAACGGAGCAACTCATCAGCCAAGGTCAATCCAGAAGCTAAGCGGAAGCTGAGGACTGTTTCCAGTCCTCCAGCAACTGTGTTCTTGAACTCTCTTGAGCAAAGACCTTCCCCAATTGCAAGTTGTGAAAAGGAGAGGAGGCCACTGTCTTCGTCTGGCAACTTCTTGCTCTGCTTATCAAACCAAGGTGCCCAAGGAGCTCCGTTGTCTCGCAACGCCTTGGAGTCTAATTCATTGACACTTGCTGCACCAAAGGGAGTCAACACGTGGTTCCTGTAGTAGAAAGGACCATACCAAACTGTCTCGTAAACGGTGCGAACATAAACAAGAAGCAGGAAAAGGACCAATGGTAATGCAATCTCGAATGCTGTCGCACACGGTCTTCGACATTTCAATAAGACATTCTTGCGCAGAAGTGATGTGAACTGTCGAACACCATCTCCCATCGCGATATGTGTTTTGGCTTCACCAAAACGATGCGATGGTAAAAAAAAGAACGGCAGATGCGATGGTCTACAGCTACTTTGCAGCTGTTGCCTCTTTTGTTGGACCCTACTCTACTCGCTCTAAGCTTG
>Ga0099820_1138006_pt1 | contig 9226 bp, 3 predicted proteins | sample SidTnscriptome_2_FD_81138 | JGI IMG/M metagenome (GOLD analysis project Ga0099820, IMG submission 81138) | Coral microbial communities from Puerto Morelos, Mexico - Siderastrea T B metatranscriptome (Eukaryote Community Metatranscriptome) | ecosystem: Host-associated > Invertebrates > Cnidaria >... | reverse complement strand
AAAACCCGCGACGATTTTCTTGCGGAGAACTGAATTTACAAGTCAAGTAGAGCGAAATTTATAAATCGAGCTGATGAGTTATTTAAGAAGCTCGCAAACTGTCTCCTTGGATATGATGTGAATAATTCTGCTGAGAACTGAAGCGAAGTTAATTGAAATGACGCGTGTACTGTCAATACACGATAGATTGTATCTAGGAAAAAAATTTCTTGCTTAGCGAAGCTTTTTTGTCAGTACCCAAGAGTTAACTGTCAAATGTTCACGAATGCATTCGTTGCTCTATAGATCATACTTTTTGAACTTTTGATGTTTGTTGCGTTGCATGTTTGAATTGCTTTGTAGGATTAAAACACATTTGTATGAATTTCAAACCCTTCTGTGTACCCTGCTAATATTAGTAAGTATTGCGGAGTTCCGTAATGATATCTTGATTACGAGAAGCAACAACTTGTATATAACTTCAGATCAAAGAGAAGAGATAATAATATTTCCTTTATTTTCCTTTTGAAGAAATAAAAAAAGCACATTAAAATAATTCTGCGAGTGACTACCTATAAAAATATTTTTTCTTTCCCTCCTACGCGAGCGAACGGACATGTGGTCACATTGCTAAAGTTAGTTCTCGGATACTTTCTGGGGTTGAGCGCACGAAATTTAAACACCATCACAAGATTGCCCAAATATTGTTTTATTTGCAGAAAGCCCGCGAACGCGGAACAAAGGAGCGCGATTTGTCGCTGAAAGGGGTATTTGAATACAAGTATATGCATAGATGAGGGTAAAAGCTGTGTTTTTAAAATACGAACGCGCTCAATTCAGGCGTTAAGAACACAGAAATTCGGCGTGTGGGTTGACTTGCCGTGCGTCAAATAAGGTGTTGACAGGCCGTTCTTAAAGCTTATTGGCTAATCTCTGAGTGCTGATGGCAGCTGTGTTATCTACTCTTTCAATAATAATCATTAGGGCTTATTAACAGAACATTCCAGGAATGTGCGTGAACTTCATTACTGCCTTCCAGTTCAGAATTGAGGCAACCGCTTGAAATGATACATGACCAAAAAATTTCGATAAGAGCCTTCGATGATAAGCGTGGTGTATGCCTGATTTCACTGGTATCTTCGCTTAGCCAATTTTTAACGCCTCTCTGTTCCCATGGAGACTAAAAGCTATAAAGACAGCTGAGAAATACAGCTGTAAACGGGCTTAAAGCCCTCGAAAGATCGCCTTAAGTTTTACTTTTACAAAGTTCAGACGAGTAATCTTTAATCCGGGCACGCGCCGAATTCAGGAAGCTTGCGTTCGCTTAGGGAGTCCAGTTTGCTTGTCGAATTTTTTTTAATCATTTCCCCGGTGTTTTGATATGTGTTGACAAGTTCTGCCAGTGCAATTAGCACATGTTTATCAGTGGCGGCAGATCATACAGAAATTTGGTTACTAAAATTAAACGGCCCCGCTCCGTCATTTCCTAGGCGCACCGAAAGTTAGTTTTCTTTGTCCGGTTAGTCATCGAGCGAGTTTACCGTTGTTTGAAGTGAAATTTCTTTAAAATTTGCTTGAGCAAACAGCATCTGGCCTTGCGCCAATATTAGACCTAAAACTCTAGCTCGGCTTATTACTATTTACCATACTACCGTCAGGTTTTCATTTAGATGTTGAAACTCGTTTGCGAGACCCGCTTGCACAATTATTGGGCTGTCCAAATAAATTTTCACTATTCAATTTTAATATGTATCTCTTCATTTAGAGTTGCACTCCTTTCGAAATGAACTGTGGAAAATTACTGTCCTGAAAAAAGTTGACCGACTTGCAATTAAGGGCCGATATTGAACGTTTCAGCATCAAATGCAAAATAGACACACTTGTTCGTAATTTTAGAATATTCTTCGAGAAACACAGAACTTTTGTTTGCTCAGTATTTCGTCTCATGACCAACCAGACTAAACTGTTTAAAACTCGACGGAGACTCTCTGAGGCGAAGTATCTTTAGGGGTTAAGCGAAGCAAAGAAAATTTATTCTGCCCTGGCAGATTAATGACAGCTAGAGAAAAATAGCAAATTATGGGCGTTATTAAGACGGACGCAGATCCGGTGGAAATTGTGTAAGAATTCACAGAAACCTTCTAAAGTTTCCGAACGCATTTTGATACAGACTTAGTAATCTCTGTTTACCGAAACAGAAAGTGCCTGTCATTATATTTTGTGTTTTGGTGTTGAGTTTCGAAGAACAAGCCGTATGGAAATCACGACTATTTTTGGTTCAGAGACAAAGCTAACATGCAAATTTCTGCGTGTTTCGAAACGTGTCGACTGAATTATAAAACCTGCACCGCTTTTCAACTTCGTGTTTCCGTCCCGAGCCACGCAGCGATTTGAACAGACAGAAATAAAAATTCCCGCGAATAGATATTCATTTCTTTAATGCAGACATTATTAAGTGTAGACAAATTGGTTGAATAGCGAGCGAGCCGTGAACAAAAGCGACTTAACCTTTGATAAAATGCTGATGAGTTCTATTATCAATAATGCAAGTTTTATGAAATTACGACTACGAAAGAATCATTTTGTGGCTATATAGTTTAGAAGAGCAAGCGTTTAGGGTAGATTCAATTAAGGAAAATCGCTTAAAGAACGCTTTTATCGCAGGGACTTAAGTCCATAAGCAAATACATATGCTTCGTTGCTTATTTCAAGGGTTAACATTGAATTATCGAGCTTTTCTTTGGCTCGAGACATTTACTCGAGACCTTTTGTTTGAAGTCGCATGAAAACCCCATTACATTTCTATAGGAAGTAAATGTGAATAGAAAACAGGTTTTTATCAAAGAAGAAAACTTTCTGTTTACATTTCGTTATTACGCGCGTAAATAAGCTGGACTCGTAACGTTTTTGAAAGCGGTGTAAAGCACTCCCGAAGTTCAGTGTCTTTGCGGATGCAGTTTGTTATTATGTAAGTTAATTCTTTCCAACTTTTTCGTTAAGACTTTTTTACCATCACAGAGGACCGTTTCATAGTTACAGTTAATCTAGCGTACGGTAGTTCTTTAAGCTAATATCCTAAGTGAATTTACAGCTCTCGCGTTTGTTTTCGCTTGCTCAGTATCGAAAGTGAACTTGCAAAGCAAAATCAATCGGCGTTCGTTTGTTTATACAACTCGATACCAGTGGCGCCTTTTTGACCTTAAGTCTCAATTTTTGCAAAAACATGGCCTTTAGTAGGCCAGGAGTGTGGCGCTAATTCTTGCAAACATCTCTTAAATGAATAGAAATCTTGTGTTTGCTCTCGCCAAACGGAAGCTCCCGTGAGAGGCTGGCCAAGCTGTTAATGGCGACGTGTGGTGATGACTCATACAGGGAGAAGAAGGCGTGAGAGTAAAAACTAATTAATTTCGCTGTGTGATACCAGGTTTCTTTAACGTGGTCGTACTCCTCGAAAGTGTAAACATTTTGGAAGATTAAAGACCATTGCAAACTCGTTTGGTTAAACTTGAAGCAAGGGGCATTAGTCGCGAGCAAAACTATTCAAGCTAAGTCTGTTAACACAAAGCTTTGTTGATAATGCAAACTTTGTTGATAGTATTACATAAATAGAGGATCTTGGCAAGGACTTTTCTTTCTCCCTTCCAACGTTAACGCATGAACGCAGGGCTATAAACATCTGTTCTTGTCGTTTTTCAAACTGCACCCCGAAGATCTCTCGAGAACGCACGTTCGTGTTATTTAGTTTCGCAAACAAAGGACAAAAACAGATGAAAAATTGTTTTAAAATTGGGCTTGTGACCTATGTGGGATATCAGTTTGATTTTGCCTACGGTCCTACCGTGATTTTGAAACAATCCAGCACCGTACGACGCTTGTGAAATCAAACAGTTTACAAAAAAACAAATGCTCTGTGTTCTTTCAGATAAAATTTTGATTATACACTTGTTTCCCTGAAGCGAAATTGTGAAATACAAGATTCATCACGTATGCCACCTTGAATGTCTGTGTATACATGATTAAATTCGCTGGTTTTAAAAGACAGTGTTTAACATAGTCGTTTAGCGCAAATTAACCTTCGTATTCTTTGCGATCTTGTTATTGCAATAAAAAACGTAATTTACGTGCAAAGCTCGATATAAGGCAGTTCAAAAGAATTTAACTGTTAATCCGAAGTTGCTTCGAGTTGAGACAAGTGTCGATTCTTCTGACATGTTGACGCAAAGTTAATTTCATTCGTGTTTGATATGAAGTGCAAGTTTACAACGCGAAAAGTTTGCTTTCAATCTGGCTCTTTCGGCCCATATGTTACTAAAAAGTATAGCCACTAGGTATATCTACAGGATCTCTTCGCCCGGCATGGGTTTATTTCAGGCCACAGTGGGTAGACTTGTATCCCACGGACAAATTTGTGTTTAGGACCTTATATTCTTCTACAAAAAGCAAGCTGCAATTTTGGGACTGTAGGGGAAACTCGTTTATTTCATGACAGTCAGTGATCGAAAACATCGATGTTGTTGTCGTTTATACTGTTTAAAAAAAAACGCAAAATACAATAATTGAGCCCATAGGCTGTAGCGGGTTTGAATTCAATACCCGGCTTCCTAAAGCCTCGCTGTTTGTTGCGATCGGGTAGAGTTGTAGGCGGAGTTAACCAGGTCGATCTCGCTTAGCCAGAGTAATTAACACAGGACAGATTTTGAGGCGTAAATGAACTGAATAATTCATAACCCGAGGTGTGTTTTATTTTGATAGCAGCTAGACCGCCTATTTAGTCTCTAATTGCCCCGAGGGAAGACACATCAGTGCGTTCGACCCAGCTTAATAACATTCGCTATATTAACAACCTTGGACCAGCGCACACAAATATTACTTTTGTGTGCGTGTGATAAAGCGAAATGCCTAAATCAAATATTGTCAATGTTACAGCATAATAGCTGTAATAATAAAGTTTCATGAGCAACTTTTGGAAAAGTTGTTTTCATTCCGTGTAAATGACTAAAGTTCACCTTTGTTTCGTTGCGGTGTAAATATTCTAGATCAATAAGAGTCTGTTGTGATGTTTCTGAAAACAAATCTGGTTTTCTGTTCCAAAGCTGTTCTTTTCTTGACTGGGAAGAAAAAAAACGGATAATCGAAAATCGATCTTCGTTTTGAATTAACTCGTTATTTTTATTATCCTCAAGAATTGATTTTGCATCGAGGAGGTAATAATTTTAGTTAGTATAAGCTCTCCGGCGAATCCCGCCCGGCTAGACCTAACGAGAATTGTTTGATTTTTTTTTTACTGTGCCTTTCTCTTAATGATCATTTCATGCAGTGTTAGAAGCGAGATGTGAAAGCTGTTTTGAGGAAAATACGGCTACAAACCATAGGAGACAACCTAGACTAATGAATAATTAGGAATTTATGAGAATCGATTTCTACACCCGGTTGCGAAGAAAAATTTTCCTTTTTTAATTAATTCGTCCGGTTGTGGAATATTACATCTTTAGAAATATCCACTGGCGATTTAACTCTAAAATAAGAGAACAAAAAAGCCTAGATTTAAAAAAAAAATACAAAACTAGAGGATTTTATGAGTTTTTTTTTTGTTTTTTGTTTTTTTGCAGTGAAGTTGTACAACTGGAGTGAATTATAATTAGAAGGAAATGAAAAGTTGAACGTGTGTTTTTCGAGAAGAGGACTACCTCGTGTTTGCGTGTTTTGTAAATCAGAATAAAGCTTGCTTTCTTGTGCAATCAAAAGATATTTACTGTAAACTGCTAATATTTGCGTTCAGCCTTTCGGGCATATGCATAAGAAAAATTGATGATTAAGAGTGATTACAATTAGTAAAAGATGGAGTTTTCTCGCTTCGGACACTTGAGAGAAAAAAAAAGAGGAGAGTTAATAACGCAGTAAAGGTTTGAAGTAGCTTGCGCGAAGCGTACATATTTTCTACCGTAGTGTTCTCTTCACGTTATTCATTCTACAGATCACGATTAGATGTTTTGCAATGTCAATATTTCATACAGACACCTGTAATATTTACTGGTCGCCCACCATCTAAACCAACACGTGCTTAAACATTTAAATTCTTTTTAGCATAAGAGTAGTTTTCACTCGGTTTTGCTGTAAGGTCGAGTTTAAATAAAAGAGAGCGATTATAAACTGTTGTGTTCGCAGTGCGCAGGGAAGAGTACACATGAGATTAGTATTAGATCGTTTTGAATGATCACTAGACAATAAACGCGGACAATTTCCTGTATTTTGTTGTCAAGAATATAAAGAAAATTATGATGTGTAGTTGATTTGAGGGCAGGGACGATATTGAAAGCTTTATGAAAAGCAAAATTAGATCTATAAACATCGTTTCGTCCGCATGGTTGAGGTTTTTTTCTCAAGTGTCTGGCCTTGGGGCTTAATTTAGCGTTGTGAAAATTTTCGATTCGTCGTGTGCCTCCGCCAAGTAATGCAAATCTAATCCGTAACCTTTGCCTTCGCATTTCAGGCGGATTTATAGAGCTTAACAAAATAGACCAGTTTGTGTTTTTGTCTGTGTGGGTGAGACAACATTTGGAATAATAAATTCGTTTTAGCAAAATAAATAATTTGTCGTGCTTTTGCGTTTACTCGTGTGCGTAAATACTAAAGCAAGCCTGCTTTGTCGATGGTGCTTTCACAACGCGGATTTTGTTTCAAAAGTGTTCATGCCACCTTTATACCAGAAGTTTGTTCAGTTTTGTTTGTTCTGTCAAGGGATAATGACTTTTAAAGCTTGCGTGCAATTTTCGTTTTTAACGAGCTAGAAGTAGCTAAAACTAGAGAGATTCATCCTGAATCAAAACGTCATTCGATAAAAAATCCCTCGCATTCTTTTCTTCCCCAGTTTTGACGTCAAAGGACCGTCTCATCGACAACCTACTTGAGCTTTTAAACATTTAATATACGTCCTACTGGTGCAATATATGTTTTCTTCCGCAGCAATATTGAAAGCTTTGAAGGCGTTAATTCTTTAGCATTTTTAATTGCCTCAGAGTTAGAAATTCTGCTCAGTGTAGGTAAGACAGCGACAGAACAAATGGAATAAACTTGACTCAAAACGTAGGGAGTAATGCATTTTCTCTGTGGCCAATTTGGACTTAATATTTTTAAGGGAAGAAATTGTTTTCTGCACTCTACATACAAAATGTAAAGTCCTCCAGAAAATGGAACCACGTATTGGTTCAGTTCTCGTGTTGTCAGTCTTATGTTTTAAACTACATTACTAACTTATATGAAGGCTTCTGTAGTATTTTCTCATGTAACATGAAAACATTTCCAATAACCAGTAACATCGGACCTGCTTTGAGGTGACGCGTGCACTTAAATTTTGAGCCTTCGAATTCAAAATCAAATGTGATTGTTTTTGTTAGTTTTTCTACGGGATGTTTGATTCCTTTTTTCCAAGTAGAAATAAGAAAATTTAGTTCAAGTTTTTATTTCTTTACATGTATGTTGCTCAGTTTATGTCAAACCGCTTTGTGGTTAGACTGTTACATGCAAAATTTATTTCGTGCATGAACGCGAGCGGCAGTAGAGAAAGAGGGGTAGCTTTATTTAACTCAGAAACATGAAGGCCGAGTTTCATCTTGGCATGGCAGAATACTGAGAATTTTTAGCCTAACGCCGTTGTAGTATATCGATAAGTGTTTTCCGAAAAGACCTTTTCTAACCTATCACTTACAATTCCGCTAACAGCGTCTTGTTCAGTATAATTAACGTCCAAATGATGAATAATTTCTCCCTCGCTTTTATTTGGTGTATTATTTTCATATTTTGCATATTATATCTGAGCTTAACAAGGATTAATTTACTGATGATTCGTTGTTTAAAATAAGGCCCATTAGAAACAAATTACGTTAAAATTAAGCCTTTCAGACGCTAAAACAAACGTTAAAAATCTTCGAGTTTTGTGGGGCAACTTAGATATATTTCTTGTAAAATAACAGTTCTGGGTGCATAATGTACTGAAGTTGCTCTCCACATCTTATTTACTGTGGCATTCAACTTGATGTCGTCTGTAAGAAACAAGGCAAGTTTAGTTTTCTCCATAAAAAGGTAAATTTATGGCAGTAATAATTTGGATCAAGATGTTTACAAGCGCTCGAAAAGAAATGTTTTATTAAAATTAGCGTCTAGACAACTTTGGTTCCAGTTTTGTCGTCAATCAACAAATTAGTGGAACAAAACAGTCGCAAAATTTTAGTGCCTGACTCTTTTCACAGCAAAAAAAATAAATAAATAAAAATTGTTGATAACATTGCAAGGTTGCGTTTTCTAGGCGAACATTTTGGCATAACGCCTAAACAAAAACCTTTGTTTCGTCTAAAAGAGACGATATCGGTTTTGCTATCAACATTTCATTTCTTGGCCCACTCTCGTTATTAACTAATCAGTCCATCGTTCGTATTTCATTTCTTCTTACAATATCAGTTTCTTTGTAAAACAGACAAGTGAAGAGAAACATTCAACAGTGGGAAATTGCCTCGGTGTGCTATCGGAGCTATCATTAACACACAAGTGCCAGACATTGCACAAATTGCAGAAAGTTTTCAAAATATGCACGAAGCTGCTGCTCAGTAGCTTTCATTTGAATAGTTACACTTTAGGACCTCATCTTAAGACCCAAAAGTGACGTGCAATCTTGTAGAACAACGGAGGAAAGTATTGCCAATTAGCTGTCATTTGAACGTTCACATTTTAGGTTTTCTATCCTCAGAAAGAGTCAACTGAAAGTTTACCACATTAAAGATCTCTTCTACAAACGTAAAAGTTGGAACTACCTCGCAGAGCGCAACAGGAAAGTGCTGCCAATTGGTATAACCATACTACATAAAATAACTAATAGATTTTCTCTTTGTTAATTGAGCTAATTTTTCTTGTTTTGTGAAGAATTAATATTTCCAGTGGGCCGAAAAGATCAGATCTTGTATTGATCGAGGTTCTTAATTAGATCACGTACGCGGTCATTTATCAAGTCATTTCTTTAGGTTTAAGAGAAATTAAGGCGGTATATAGCCCCCTTAAATTGCGCACGTTTTTTGCCTGTTTCTTTGGGATCCATGACGCAAGAGCACAATTTTTAAATTCATTTGCGTCAACGCATTTTTAATTAACACTCTCGTTTCTGGAGTCAGGCTTCTAATCATGGCTTTGTCATATTTCTCATTTCTCTTTAGTTACATAATGCACTTTTAAATCCGTGGAAGTAAACCGACAGTATGAC
>Ga0099820_1244667_pt1 | contig 9331 bp, 1 predicted proteins | sample SidTnscriptome_2_FD_81138 | JGI IMG/M metagenome (GOLD analysis project Ga0099820, IMG submission 81138) | Coral microbial communities from Puerto Morelos, Mexico - Siderastrea T B metatranscriptome (Eukaryote Community Metatranscriptome) | ecosystem: Host-associated > Invertebrates > Cnidaria >... | reverse complement strand
CCACTACATCTTTAATTTGCCTACAAAATTAGCCTAACTACGTACAATTCAGTCTATTTTAATGCCCCATGTTTAGCGCATTAAAGAATAAGAAATTAAGTTTGCTTAAAATAAAGAAAAAATGTAAGCTGCCTTAATACATTCACGGCTAAAACTACGGTAGTCGATCTAAGAGGAACCGAAGAGACCGAAGACCGAGCCCGAAGACTAGTTTTATATCCAAATGTCCTACTCCAGCTGCTTCTAACATGCCTCGACACTACTTTAATTAGTGTGATGTAAATGTTGTGGTTCAATCTTTTCCTTGGTTCATTTTTTTATTTTCCTTTGTTTTTGTGTATGGTAATGTATAATAATGAGCATACAACAAGGGAAAGTAAAAATTGAAGCAAGGATAAAAATGAACCACAACATGAAGTATGCATACAAAATTATTGGATTTAACTCTTTTCGAAGTCAACTGAAGTTAAGAAAGACTAAGATAAGGGCCTGTAGCTTACCTTCTAACAAAAAGATATGATTGTCTTAATCACAAAAAAGTCACCTACAACTACACAAATTCAAAATGCTATTATGCCTGGGTCGATGCCTAAGCACTTTAGTATCTGAGCGTTCTTTCCATTTCCAAACACTCAACTCATGTTGTTTGAAGCAGTCAAAATTTTCAACGTTTTCCTTTTGTTTAAGTTCTAAATTAAGCAGAAAAATTCGAGTATTACGGCTAGTGAAGTCAGGCTATGTTTTCACGGGACCGGTTCCAAACGGATCACGACAAATGGATCCGGTCCGAAAATCGGACCGGTTAGACCACCTGTTTTCACGGGACCTTTCTGGACGGATCCAAACGGATCCAAACCGGACTGGACCTGCTGGACCTGGACCAACTGGACCTGCAAACCGGACCGGATCAGTTTCAGAACGGTCCCGTGTAAACACTTGGATCGGTTCCAAGCAGTTTTATGTAAACAGAAGCCGATCCGGTCCGGTCCCCTGTAAACATAGCGTTCATTTCGGAGAAATTGAAGTAAAGGTTTCGTTATAGTTTTAATTACCGATTTTCCAAAATGATCTACATGCTATAAATCGCGTAGGTATGTAGTTAAGGTGTAGAGAATATCATAAGAACCTATGCTTGCACTGATCAATATAAACAAGAATACTGCTAAAGTTTGAGAGAAGATCTTCAGTTACCGGGTAACAGTTATCTGGAAAAAAAAGCAGTTTTTAATTTCGTACTTTTCAATGCAGCAGTTCAAGGGCTTGTTTCTTGATTCCTTAAGGTCCTGCTGAATAAGGCGGGGATAATGCAGTTCTCTTTCCTTAAACAACAAGGCACAAAGCGCAAGAAAACGTAGTATGTGTAAATTAAACTTTGAGCGACGCTTTTCTTCTCGCTCAAATATATTAACCAATGGACCTCCAGTATGAAAGGGTTGTTCTATCTTCTAAGGCTTTGACCTTAGCGAAATATACCCCTGGAAGATCATGTGACAAGGTATCACCCCCTTCGTATTATGTAAAACACTAAACAAGTCAAATCGCCCCCTCACTTTTCAGTGAAAAACATTTAGGCCCAAGCCTTGACATCGTACGAGAGCGAACGTTATGGTTAGCTTTTTGAAAAGTCAATCAGAATTTCATGCCTTTATTATGTAAGGAAAACGCCTTTGGCTTCACTTCAAAGTTGTGCGGGAAGCAGATAAAGTTTACTTTTTCAGTTAACCTTAATTATAGTAAACCTCTCACAAAGGCTTTTCACAAATAGTTATTGACTTGTAACGCGCATTGTTACATTTTACATCGCTCCACGTCTTCAATCCATGGTTCCCCGACATCAACATCGCAGTGCACAGTTCGCGGCCAAGATCATTATTAGGTTCTCCTGGAGCCCAGTTAATGTAGCTTCCATTTAGGGAAGTACCGTCTACCCACTGGAATTGAGCTTTAGGGTGCTTTTTTCTCAGTCCAAGCCACATCTGTACTTTGGTCACGTTGTTCGTCTTGAGATTCTTGAGATACTCCTTCGCAAGCCGTACAGCGAATTCATTTTTCTCCTCTGAAGATATTGACACCACACGCGCACGTAGAGGAAACTGGCACTTTGCAGATGCGTCCTTCCATCGGCCGGTAGGCGTATCTATTACTTTGTAACAACGTTTTTTGAACTCAGTCCAGGATGGAGAACAGGTTTTTTCACAGTAAAAGTCCTGCGACGTCCAGTTCCCTTCATTACACTCTTGAGTCCCACTTCCCACTCCTTTGTACCCAACTTTACAGCCCAATAAAATGGTTTCACCGCTGCGATATGAATTCTTCTTTTCTTTTGGCATTTGGACGTGTGTAGTGGTTATGTTAGGTGGGTTGCATGGTATTGATATATCGATACACTGGGATTTTAGGCGTGCTCCAGGCTGTGTTAAAGAACGTGGAAACGGACAGTTAAGACAATTTCTTCTTCCTTCATCAGGCTGGTACGTGCCGGAGGGGCACTGCAGACAAGTTCTGTTTGCCACTCCATAGTGACCAGGTGCACAGTTTACACATAGAAATCCATTTTCGTGTCGGCTTGTTCCGTTTGGGCACATTTGTAGAGGGAATCCAACAGCAAGGCTCTCCTTTTCAACACCGACTGACAGGTTTTTCCACTGAACCATAAAATTTTCATCATCTAAGGCTGAGAAAAGCTTTCTTACGCTATTCCACATACGTCGTCTTGATAGGGAAAAGCTATTCAAGGCTGCTTCAATTTGTTTGGATGGGAAATCGTCAGGAATGGAGGGATCACCACCTTTGATCACAAACGAAACTGAAGCATTCGGAAACGGGCTGTAGTGTTGGCTTTCAACGTTTCCCAGAGGCCAGCTCATGTGTTCGAGTAGCGTCTTAGTAACGTGATTAAAAGCCATAGGATCGACGACTTGTTGAGATGAATTGGACGAGTTAATGTTATATCTTGACTTGTAAGCTTCTGAAGAGGCCTCATTTGGCCACTTTTTCAGCTTCAGGCCGACTGCAATTCTTGGTACACCTGGAGCGAATCTTAAAACATCCACTCTTGCCATCCTGCTTTGCACAATGCCATGGAAATTAGAGACATTACAGAAGTAAAAGCCAGAATTTTCCGTGGTCAGGTTGTGGAGCTCAAGAACTGGATTTGTCGAGTTTATGCGAAACACTTTACACGTCTCTTCTTTCATTGGAATAAAGAACCAATCTGTCAATGGTCGTGGAACTCCAGTGCTGTTACAAACTAACGAAAGTATCTGTTCTCCAACCAGCATCAGTGCGTCACGCGGCTGTTCTGTGATATTTGGCCTTAGATGCACCATCACGATGGTGACATTAGACACGGTGCTTCCTCTTCTGTTGGAAACCTGACATTTATAGGCACCCTCACTCTCTGGGGTGACATTTTTCAGCTCAAGTATTGTATTGTTGGTACTCTCAAGTGCCTGCCCGTTCTTTATCCATACGTACTCGACTTCTAATGTGCTTGTTGCTTCACACACTAACTTGACATTTTCACCGACGACTGTCACGACTTCTGTTGGGGAACTTCTCTCTATATTCGGTTTCTTGCCACAAAGTATATCGTTATCCCTACTGTTGATGACCAACAATTTCGCTTGCGATATCATTGCTTCCAATGTTGACACGGCTGGGCCCTCCTTAAACAGCTTACCGATAATCTTCTCCAACTCTTTAAGCAGCTGCTTTATTTCGATTGCACGCGGATGGTATTCCATTTCATACATGTCCTCTAAATTGTCAAAGAAAAAGTCAATGCAATCCTGAAATCCTGAACATTCTGTGAAGTTATTTTCCCGCGACAAGACATCTAAGAATCCTAGAAGGTCGTTTAAGGTGTTATTCCACGAAAACACCATAGAGCTGTTGAGTTGACTTTCCTTTAGAGACTGAACTGTATCATTAAAAGCTGCCCATATCTCCTGTGAAGCCTCTGCGAGAAATACCCCATCATTGTCCTCTTTAAGAGAGAGTTTCTCTAAACCTCTCATTCCCGCAATCATGGCTCCTTCAAGTTCCTTACTACTTTTAACGGCAAATTCCAGAGACTCAATGACCTCTGAAAAGAAGCTATGCGCTTCCTGTGATAGAAGACATTCGAATTGTCCTAATGGCAAGTTGCTGTCATTATTCTGAGGTGAAATGGGATTTTGTTTGGCAGACCGCCGTTCTCTAGAGCGGGTTGTCCCAAGGAGTGTCTCAACAATACGTCTTGCTGCTACGTTCAGAGAATGGTTTCCGTTAGCAAAATCCATCGAAAACTCGTATCTTCTTTCTAGGCCGTCGGATGTTCTCAGGTATGCTGTCAGTGGGAAAAGCATTTTCGTAGACGTCCTGGCCATTGAGACAGAAAATACAAGACTTTCAACGGAAATCAGCGTACTGCCTTTAAGACTCTTCAGTTTTTCACCAAGCTCAAGACCCAATTTTTCACGCGATCTAACAGTTGTAATGTCGATAGATTTCTGCGCATATTCATGCTGCTTGAGAGACGCGCGCGCAAACTTTAGCTGGTTTGAAGCAAAGTCAAATTCTGCTTCGGCCTTGTTTAACTCTAGCTGAGTAATGGTAACATTTTTTCCTTTGAGCACCAAAGCTTGAAAATCGTGTTGCAAGTGCGAGCTTTGGTTTTCCCAGAACTCAATTTCTTGTGCAAGTAGTGTCATGTTTCTTAGGCAGTGGGAGTTATGAAAAACGCATTTAGGATCTAGAACTTTAACGTTTTTATCAGCGTTGTTTTTGCAGCATTTAAATGGACGATCATACCATGAAATATTGGATACCTTCTTTGGGGAATCACACTCAAACTCTTCTATGTCGATTTTTTCAGATTTAAGCTTGGTCTTCGTTACGAAACTTTCCACTTTTCGGCGACTGACCTCTACTTTTTCATAATAAATATCACAACCAGAGATACTGTCTTTAAACAAAGATAAGCCAACAGCAATATATGCACCACTAAGCAGGGGAGAAAATGTAGCAAAACCTACTATCCCACTGTAAATCAATGTTTTTCCAATGCCACGATTTCGTCCACAGTTGGAGTAACCTCTTTCTTCATATATTGGGACCCACATAGAGTGTTCTTCTTGTTCTTGAACTATTTCGTCCACTATTATCTTTTTCTTTACTTTATGACAGTTTGGCACCATATGGCTCACAACGACTTCTTTTTGACACACCGCTGGTATACAGGTGCTGGTGTTGATATAATTGCAATTTTGCAAAGCACAGATTCTTTTTTTCTTTAGCTTAAGAAATTGCGCCAGCGAGGGGTTAAACAATGATTTTGCTTTTTCGTACGCTATTTTAATGCCTTGTAATTTCGAGTTCTTCCTTTGCTTTTCGCGTAATGTTTCATTCAAACGAATTTCTTTTTCTCTTACCAACGTTTTTGCTGAGTCCACTCTTTGTTTGGCACGTCGAAAAGATTTTTCAACGTCTTGTACTCTTTTGAATGCTTTCTTGGCTAGATATTTAGCAAAGTTATTTATTTTTTCCGTAAGAGATCTCGAAAGTAGAGAGGAATTTACCATCCTTCCTTCAACTAAAAATACCAAGGAATTCCACCCCAGAGTACGATTAGTCTTTGCAACGACTTTCATGCTTGCCAAGTACTTATTAAAAATCTTTCCTTCTATTTCAAACGATAACTGTGCCTCGTCTAAGGTAACATTGCAACTTTGATCAGTGCCGAACAAGCGGATGTCTGCTTGGAAATTTGCCGACACATGGCCAGAGTCTCTTGGAAATACCATTTCTATGACTTGTCCACTTTGAAGAGATAAGATGTTGGCGTTGCCTAACGGAATTGTCTTCAGGAGTTTGCCTTTGGCACGAATCGCTGGCACAGATGAAGTATTTAAAAAGCGGTTCCTCTCAGGAACATATTCAAGTGTCGTGCTCAAAGCATTAAAGCACAATTTTCCGATGCAAAGATTGCTTTGAAGAGAGAGACTTATTCCTTTCAAATCGGTCTTCTCGTGAACTCTCTCAAGGTTTAAACGCCGACCTCCATTTAGTGACATAAGTATTGCCAAACAAACTGGTTCAGTTTCTTTCGGACGGACGTAAGTTGAAAGAGGGCTTTGAATCAAAAGGTTGCTGACGGGTCTTTCCAACGTCAAAAAGATTCCTTCGACATTATCGCTGCTGAGGAACGTTCCTCCTCCCAAGACGGCCTTTCCATTGACTGCAGTGAAGTCGACTTTCATAGTAAAGTCTTTTTTCAATGCTTTTCCAGTTATGTTAACAAAGGCTTTTCCCTTGAATTGCATTTCAAGAGGTTGAGACAAACGATCAGTAAAAAGAGTATCAAGGTTTTCGACGTTGATAAGTTTTTCGCCTATCATCTTCAACTTCACATAAAGCAGCTCAGGTACTTCCATTGTCCATTGGACGCTTCCTTTAAGCCACATATTGTAGTTAAACGGTAGAAGCTTATGCAGTTTTCTCCCATCCCAAATGGTGCCCTTGACAAAACGAGAGGTTTCCTTTTTGTTCAGAAGACCAATTGCATCCACTCTGAGATCGATTCCACTGGAGTTCAAGTCTCGAAATACATTCAAATTACTCTTCAGAAGTAAGGCTTGCTGTTTTGGAAAGCTAATAAATACAGCAGGCTTGCAGATGTTAACCGCAAAACAAGTTTTTCCATCAGCAAACAAATCTACCTCGTTTTCAGATATAAACATTTTGTAATAGACGGCAGGGCGATAAACGGGGAGGTTTTTTCTTTGGCTTAAGGGAAAACCTAAACAGTGTTCCAAATTAGAACCAAGGTTACCAGCAATGTTTCCAATGTGGAAAACGTTGTTGGTTTCACTGACAGCTACTTTAAACCATTTTGGGGCCATTTTTGAAAACGTTTGCATGAAGGATGACACAAATGCATCACTATCCATCAGCTCGAGCAGATTCTCGGAATTTGCAATTCTTGAATGACACGCCCCATTCATTTGGTGCGAAAGTGTAAATTCCTTTTTTGAGGAAGTTGTAGCAATGGCTGCATCGATAAACTCATCCCATGAAGCATTAAGGCTTTTCATATTTAAGCCAATCAGCGACAATGGAATATTTTGATCACTGGCTGATGCAAAGTGCACGATACCGCTTGTTGATGGAGGGCTGCCTATCCACGGCGCAGTAGATAACAGACGTATTTCACATGAAAGTGCATCATTTGCGCGGTATCCTTCGCAGCCAATCGGTAGCTCTTCTTTTGGAAGTAGAAGTTTCTGATTCAGACGGTCGTTGCTAGAAATTTCTGGTGCAACAAGGAACACGCTTCTCCTAGGAGTCTGGAAATTATCTTTGCTTTCTCCCTCGATGCTGTAAGTAACTGTTTGGATTCCCAGATTTTCTGATTTCACAGTAAACTCTCCTTTTGTTTTTGAATATCGTATGTCAACTGGCAGTGGCTCGAAGGTAACTCCCTTCGCTGAGTGCAAGGACACCTTTACTTGTTTCGATGGATAAGCCAAAAGATGAAGAGCTCGAGACGTAATATTGGGGCGCAGTTTCGGGAAAACTGGTACAGAGATGAATCCGTACTGACATTGGTTGCCTCTATATCCAGTTCCTTCACAGTTGCAATTAAAATGTTTCTCATCCAAGGCCGAGCACTTTCCTCCATGTCTGCATGGGTTTGGCTGACAAGTCTTAATCTCTTCACAAGAAAACTCCCCGATTTTCCAGGAAACTTTATTACTTTTTGAACTGAGGCTGCATTTAGCTTGTCCGTCCCCTTGTAAGAAGAACCCTGGGCGACATCCAAAGTAGCAAATTGAACCGAAGGACGAAAAACAAGGAACTGAAAGTGTTTCACGCTCAAGTTTGGTTGTCAACTTTTGGCAGTGCTTTGCTTTGCACGAGGTCCAATTTCCACTCCATCGTGACGATGGCAAACAAGTTCTGGACTGAGAACCAACCAAATAGTACCCGCGTTTACAAGAAAATGTGCAGATTGCGTCAGTAACTAGACCTGAACACACCATCTCGCCGTGTCTCGGTGGCTCGATCTTTTCACAAGGCATTGCTTCACAAGACATTCCGTCTGATAGTAACTTGAAGCCCGCTTTACACGAGCAGCGGTAGCTCCCATCAGTGTTGTGACAATTTTGCATGCAGGAGTGGTTCCCCGTTACACATTCGTCCATGTCTTTACATCGTCTTCTGTCGTACATTAGCGTGTATCCATTCCTACAAGAACACTGAAAGCTTCCGTCGACGTTCGAGCAAAGGTGGTGACAGCCAGAAAGCGAGGTAGTGAAATAACTGCCCGAAATGTTACGAGGAGCACACTCATCAATATCTGTGCATGTCCTATTGTCGTTCTTCAGTTGGTAGCCTTTCCTACAGGAACACATGTATCCACCGACAGTATTGTTGCGGTGATCTTCACAGTCATCATCACCCAACTTACATTCATCAATATCTGTGCAGGTCCTTTCGTTGGTGTCTAACACATATCCCTCTCTACACTGGCAGCGATGTCTACCAAATATATTTCGACAGGTGTGCTCGCAGTTGCCGTTGTTAATTTCACACTCGTTGACATCTGTGCACAATGTATCATGCTGCAGATGGAATCCTTCACCGCATGAGCAGGAGTAGCCTCCAACAGAATTCTTACACTTTGCTCCACACCTGTTGCCTGCTGCACTATCGACCGTACACCCACAAGTTTGCATATTTGTCTCAAGGCATTCATCTATGTCAGTACATTTCTTGTTGTCACTTTCGTGTATTTTGAAACCTTTCCAGCAAGAACAAACATTTCTTGCTCCTCGTCTATTGAGACAGATATGTTGGCAGCCTCCATTATTTCTCTGACACTCATTTATATCTTGTCTGCAAGTAGGTCCAGTCCATCCAAAAGGGCATTGACATCTGTTGGGAGCTACACATATCCCCCCGTTATAGCATAGAGGACTGCAAATAGCTTTTGGGCAAGTGCGATCACTCGCCCAAGACCTAACCCATCCTTGACAACAAAACAGATACGTTTCAAACACTGCCTTGTAAGGACACCGGTGAGCGTAGCGAGTCACTATCCTTGAACGTTTGCAGCGACCCCATCCAAACAATCCACACTTCGTTTTGTATGTCTGAGAACTTTGATAAGACACCACTATCTTTGTTTGCACTGAACGGCTCTTACGTTCTTCACAGACATTTGCCCCATGTCGCCATAGGCCATTTGTGTGCAAGGTTCCTCCAGCTCTTACTTGAGGAAGTATAACCAATATAACAATCACAAGAACTGGGAAATTCCAACAGACTTGATCAACCATATTTAGCA
>Ga0099820_1140986_pt1 | contig 9363 bp, 9 predicted proteins | sample SidTnscriptome_2_FD_81138 | JGI IMG/M metagenome (GOLD analysis project Ga0099820, IMG submission 81138) | Coral microbial communities from Puerto Morelos, Mexico - Siderastrea T B metatranscriptome (Eukaryote Community Metatranscriptome) | ecosystem: Host-associated > Invertebrates > Cnidaria >... | reverse complement strand
GACATCATGCACGTGGTTTTAATGAACTTGTAATGCAAGTCTTGTTTTGTCTTGCCTGTCAAAGAAGAGTTCGCGTTTTCAATGTCGATGTAAGGGCAAGGAAACGTTTATATTCGTAGAAAGCTTGGCTATCTCCGTTCTATCAAGTTTAAACTATATCAGAACACTGATGTGGGTTTGCAAAATGCGTGGATAGCCGAAACGCGAACGAAACTTGATTCTGCATGTTAAGCATGTCTCGTGTTTATGATTAAATCGTCGTCCTTGGATAAGTCGTTTGTGATTGGTTCACTTACATTTGTAAGCTACTTAACTGCACAAAACTAGAGTGTTTTGCCTTCGTTTTCAGAACAAATTGCGTTCGCAGTCTTAAAAAGCTCTTAAAGGTAAGTTCTTTGTACAGTGTATTCTATGCGTCGAATCAACATCGGTATCTGAACTGGCGGTTTCAAACCGTTCGCTAAATTGACATTCATGTACAGCTGTAGACTTGAGGTCTTGGAATTGCCCGGGTCTTTTAAATTTTATTTTACCCTCTCGAAGTTTTATAAGTCAATAGTACCGCCACAGCCACAGATTTCAAAACAGTAAAACTCATTTCATTTTTTTGGCAATCTTGACAACATTGTTCAATGGCATAGATCGCGAAGGAAACTGCACGAACGCTGGTGTCGCCGTTCAAGGCTCAGCGAAATTTCTTGAACTGGCTACCGAAATTACGCTCATGATCTCGAAATTTCGTTGACGTCCCGAAAAATCGCCGTATTGTCGCGCTTTGTTTAAGCGAAATTTCGCTCGAAACGCCCCGAATTTACGCTCGAACTTTCGAGCGAACTTTCCAGCGAGAACAAAGAACGAAATTCGCACATTTCGCTCGCATTACTTTTGCACAATACTGTACTGAACTCTTGTTAAGGACTCCTGCATGTTGGTCATATCATACACTGGGACACCGTTCATTCACTGTGGCGCCCCTAGATTAGGGAACTCTCTACCAGCTAATATCATGAATGCAAGAACTGTTGATTCTTTTAAATCTTTTCTTAAAACTCACTTAAGTTAGCCTTTCCTAATTAATTCACAATGTTGTTTTTATTTATTCTTATTTCTGTCATTTTTAAAATTCTATTTTATCAATTTTTTGATTGTAAAGTGCACTTGATCGTTGCATCATGGAAAATGTGTTATACAAATTCATAAATTGTTATTATGTATTATTATTAAAGACGTACATACACTCATTCACATGACTCAGCTACCAAGGACGTACAATGTTTATATACGTCCTCAAGTAATAGCTCTGACCAATGGACTGGTCATTTCTGTACAGTTTCTGTGGTCGTTCAGAGGGGACTGGGAATGCCTGAGACAATTGTGTAACTGTTAGATCGAGGTTCATGTATACAAGTTGTGTGCCAGATTGTTTTGGCAGTAACGGACTGTAAAAACCATACAATTTTGTAACTTTTAAACAGCAGTCACACCATTTGGCATCCATAATATTACCAAAATTAATCTTTTTACAGTCAACGCACTTCACGCGTGAATGATCTCGGATTGAAGATTGCATTCTTCACGTCCGCATTCCTTTCTTAATTAGATTATACGTATCCTTGTAGACAGATTGAAAGGTAATGATTTTTTTCGATTAACGAAATTGATTCTTCGAAAGTTCGCACGCAACAACGGAAATCGTCAACATGGTGCACTTGGAAGAGAAGTTTCCAAATCTCGATTACTTCAAGGATGTCATCCGTTATTAACACAGGATCTTTTCCTCCACAACAAAATGGTTGAGTCGTAGTCTTGATGGACGATTTTATGAACAGCTCCTTTTGTCACTCGATCATGTTCCGTGAAATATCCGACAATCCTACAAATCACCTTTGAACAGGTTGACGATATTCGTGCCTTACAGTAGAAGGCAAACGTTTACCAGGATCGTAATAGCCAACGTTTACCAGGATCGTAATAGCCTCCAAGCGATATTCGTGCCTTACAGTAGAAGGCAAACGTTTACCAGGATCGTAATAGCCAACGTTTACCAGGATCGTAATAGCCTCCAAGCGAATTTCTTGCCATTTGGAATTAACTTGTGTGCCAAATTAAACTGCTGTGTACACCGCGCAATGTAAATTACCGCTAAAATGTGGTGGTTAATTATACTATTTTGCCAGTTTCCGATTTAATATTAAAGCCTCGTGCATGTATAAAAAGCAAAAGAAAAAACCTCCAGCCAAAGAATAGAGTTGCCTTGTTAAATAAGCAAGTCCTTTCAGGGCTTGAAATAATTTCGCGGCTGCCGCCGGTCAAGTTGTCCGGTCAAACCTATTTTTGCTCGGACACAACCCATTTTTGGCCAGACAAATATCCATTACGTCGTGTCTCTATAAACTTCTTCCCCCCCCCGCCCCCCGCACGATGTTTATATATCAAACAAGTACATTTGCTACGCCTTTATTGTACATCCAGCCTCGAACTCAATGCACGAAAAAGTGGAACGCACAGTACAGCCGCAATGTTTGGCAAAATCAATATTACATTTGTGCATACAACTATCGCTTCAGTTCCATGTCTTCAATACGGTTAAATTTTAGTACCTATTAAAGTTATGAAGTTTAAGAAATTGAAGCTTGCGATCTAGTTGATTCTCAGAATAATACAAGCTAACTGATGTGAATATACAACAAGAAACACTTACAAGTAGAATTCATATCCGCTGATTTGATACAACGTAAGCTTAGAATGAATAAGCTTAAATCTTGAAATGTTTCAGTACTGTATCTTATTTAAAGGGGCCGGGGAAATGATACTAATGGGTAACTCTCTTTTTTCATTTAGAATACTTAAAAGCGAAAATTTGCAACCACCAGAAATTTTACAACCACTATTATGAATCATTTATTAAAAGTTCTTGGTCTGGTAGTATCTCATTCTGTCTTTTTCCCTTTTTATTCACGAGTGCCAATAATGTTGAACCTTTAAAAATTTAAAACCTGAAGCTCTGCATTCAATTTTTCTTTACAAGCGTAAACAACCGGGCACATTGTCCGGCCATCCAAGGATTTCAACGGACAAAACCTATTTTTGACCGGACATTGTCCGTTGACCGGCCGTTATTTCAAGCCCTGCCTTTAGATTTTCCTGCAGGATTACTTGTAGTTTGTCGATTTTCTCTTTATGGATTTATTTTGGTCGGCTTTTTGTCCTCGCGATTTTTTTGTGATGCGCTTAAAAATAATGAAAATATCATACGCTAATTGGTACAACACGAGAAAATTGGCTAATTACGGTATAAAAACTAACTTTTCAGTTCCTGGTCGGAAAGTTTGAATTATTATTACAATGTTCCATGAAAAATTTCAGACAACAAAATTAATGTTTTGAATATAAAATCCAAGGTTCGCAGAATCACTAAATTTTTCGAAGAATGAAATCGTAGAATGAACTAGTCCATGAATATTTGAAGTTGAGCATTCATGCATGAAGCGCGTTGACTGCAATAAAGCCACAAAGTTCACAATCATCCCTTGTCTGCTTATGGACCAATTTTTTTTATAGAAAATCAAAACTCATTGAATTTACACGCTCACAAACAAGTGATGAAAAAAAATTGAGACATTTGCTTAGGTATTATACTTTTTAACTGACATCACTCGGTTTATGTAGGAGGTTAAATTTCAACGAGCGAACGATGTTTGTCTCCGGCTGTGAGGTCCGGGGGGCAACCTATGGGTTTTGGTATGGGGATGTGCCACACAGAAAAGTAAAATAACGTATAACTTGGAGTACCTTGCCCAGACTGTGAAGTGTCTGGATTCGATCTGGATCAACTAGGACCTACTTTATTCCCGTTGAATGTGCTGCTTTTGTGGACTGAGGTTTGGCAGGTTTTTTTGCCAGTGTACTTGCCCGAGGGATACAAATTTCCCCAAAAAAAAAAACGCAGGCAAGACGATGAACTCGACTTGGTTCGCGATTTCCCATCCATATGTCGTTGCACTCATTTCCCTTTTTAATCTCCAAGCCGATTTCCAAGCAGAATCAATTGGAATGCGAGATAACCGTTTACTGAGATTGGGAAGCAAGCAGCTTTTGAAAGTGCGAGCTGAATTTTAACACTTTCGTACTGTTCAAAGGCAAAGCAAACGAAATTTATTCGCCTAAAAAGTGGAGACGTAAAACAAGTTTACACGAGAGCTAAAAATTACGTGGGATATTTAGAAATGTAAACAATTATTATGCAAATAAGCATGCATTGCATGCCTATGTTTCTTCACGTAGCTATTTGAATCAACATTGTAGTATTAAAGCTTGAAGCCTATGTGAAAAGGCTGCAAGCTGATATGGGCTTTTTTAAATGCATTTTCAAAATCAGCAGTGCCTCACTACAAAAGAAAAAATTTTTACAAAAGATCGTTTCAATTTTCAATTTGATAAAATCATTATGAATTCTAGCCTTTGGTTAGCAAACCGAATTTAAACATTATGTCATGAGAAGTGCCTCAACGTTTTTGAGCATGGAGGAACAATGTCGCTTTTGCCAAACTCTGCCGATCTGGTCGTCTTTATCAAGTATTACATATTTTGATTTCACTGGTCTGCTTGCTGTTTGGTATTCACGGATTAAGCACAACAGTAAATATTTGGTCGTCTCTCTGAAAACGTTTTCAGTTGTGGGGGAATTTAGATCAACATACCATGATTGAGTTGGATTTGCTTGTTGTAGGAATTAAATAATAAAAAGTGATAAGACAGATAAGCTGAGTCATCAGAGTTTAAACATTACCTCATCCATTAATGCTATAGTCAAATATTGTGTCGCATATTGACACCTTATCATGCCAGTTCGTATGTTGAGTTCATATGTTGGGTCGTGCTAACATTTGTTAACATGGTGGTGGGGTGGGTCAGAACGACTGGTTAAAATGCCCATTGGGCTTTCTTGTTGTCTACATTTTAAACTCAAGGCTATAGTGAAACCTAGTTTTCTGCAAAATACCTTTTAAAAGAATAAACTTTTTGTTGATGTAAATACGTTTGCTGCCAATTTTGTGTAGTAGCCCTTGGTCCAGCACCTAGTACACAGCCTTAAATTCTACAACCAGATAAGTGAGGGGTAGACATGATCAAAAACAGTCTCTTTTCTAGTGAATCAGTACTAAACCTTATTTTATTCTTGACAAGAGCAAAGCTATTGTTTCATTGATGTAGGCCAGATAAAAAAAATAACCATTTCAGTGCTCAACATGCAAAACGTAACAACACACCTGCCCACCAGTTAGCATAATACTTTTACAGTGTTTTTACAGTGCTTTTCAGAAAGATTTTCAATCAGATTTGTCATGAATAATAAGAATCAGTGGCTTATCAGAGCTTGACAAAAGTCCCGTCCGGTCGTCCGGGACAAGTAGATTATGAGGTCGGGCAAGTAACTTTTCAGGGTCACTTAATCGGGCAAGCGCCTGGGCAAACCCTCCATCAAATTACAGTAAAGTATGTCAATTAAATGGCAAATAATTAAGCAATAACAGCCTACACAACCGAAAATTGTCTGGTCTAACGTTTTTATCAGTTGATTTGTCAGTCATGCAATCGCTCTAAAACATTTCGTAAAATATAATAAGATTTTCAGTGTTCTCTGGTTAAGATGTTTAGACTAAGATGTTTAGTTTTAAAGTGCATTGAAGCATTTAAACGTTTCACCTACAAATATTACACACAGGTAATCGGTTTTGGTAACAGTAATCAATGAACTGTTGAAAAACCCTCCCTGACATGATTTGATAAACAAAGTTCAGCGAATGTGCCATTGAAACATTGCTGTAGCGAAAACAGCCTTTTTTGATTTTAAGGGGAAAATCTACTAGTTGTTAGCAGATCTGTTATGCATCAGTCTTTCTTTCTCCTATATTTTTTTGTGCCACATAATGAACACCATATGCAGACAAAATCGAAGCGAGAAAGTGGAGTAAACATATAAGCTTGAATGTGCCATTGATAAATTGCTTCCCTCGTTAGTATATTTTAAACAATCGAAGGCTAATTCAGGGTTATAAATGCAAGCATATTTTCATGCTTTAGACGCAAGCATATTTCCATGCTCTGAGGTCTGGAAAGAAGACGATCCGCGAACTCACACTGGTTGCTTAGCACATGATCAAAATCTGCCTGCATCAAATTTCTTTTCACAAGGAATGTGCGACTTTTGCTTTTGCACATTTAGACCAAGGCTTTCGTCAATGTCTTCCAAATTTCCTTGAGGGTTTTTCTAATTCACTTAATACCTACTATTACAGTCACGTATGTTAAAATTAAAATAAAACTGTATAAACTATTAGCTACGCAGTATTTCGCGGAATCTGACCCCATGTTATTTTAATGTGTCGTGACATTGTCGAGGTGCCGCGGTTGAAAAAGATTGCACAGTATTTTGGTTGTTTTCAGCGAAATAGATTTTCAGTGAAACAAAAGAAGTTTTCATGAAACTAACTTCTTTCCATTTATTCAAACATCACAATAACCACCGCTGTTGTGATAACCAGTTCAATGGATTCCGCTGCAAAAAAGGAACATTCCCATGGCCAGTCTCTCAACGTGCTGATCACACGTGAATGGGAGAAAAGCATATGTGCAACATGAAATCGCTTCAATCACTTGACCTGCTTGTGAGTGAACGGTTACTTCTGTTCGAAAATTATTTTGTGATTACAAAAGCGTAAAACATGCACTTTAAAGTGGACGATGTGAAATACGACCTTCAAACTATAGAGAATCTTGATCCAAGTTTATATATTGAAACGGATACTCTGATCATAATCAGAGAAATTGAGAAAAGGTACGCGAAAGAATTACAAGAAATTCGCAAACTTCGTTTTACAAAGTGGGAAACACTTGCATAAGACAACTTTGGAAAAACTTTGATTCCTGATGACATTCTTCTATCAAGTGGGAAAATAACTGGGGCAGCAAGTTTTGATGCAAGAGTGACAACTGGCAATGGTAATTGTCTGTATCGTTCTGCTTCCTTGATTCTTGTGGGGAACCAAGTTCTGCATCTATTGTTGAGGCTACTGACTGCCATCGAGTTGTTTTTACACGCTTCTTTTTATGCATGTCATCCAAAATTTGTTCGTTCCTTGCCAATTTGTGATGTCAAGGAAGACATCCTTTTTGCGCTGTGCCTTTCTGACACCGGAGCCAAAATGTGGGAAACCACGAAATGTAGAGAGGATGCCATAAGAAGAGAGGCAGCAACTGGATGCAAAGAACGATAATGGGCTGCTATGGTTGATCTAATGGCACTTTCTTCTGTGATAGGGAGTCCCATTTATTCAGCATTTCCCAATGACAACTCTAAAACGAGGCCACTGTTCCACGGAGAAATCTCACCATGTGAAACCCCCATCCAAACAGACCCAGCATTTATCGTTTGGTCAAGAGATGGAAGCCATAACACTCGTCCAGAAGGTTGGTATCAAACTAATCATTTTGTTCCTGTCGTGGAAAGACTGGCCATCTCCTCTCCAGAAAAGTGTCCAGTGACGTCACCCATCAAGAAACCAGTGAAAGATGGAACAAAGACAAAGGCTAAAAGGAAAACACTTGATTTTCTCCAGTTCATCTGCAAAGAAGTCTCGCATGGAACCAAAGGCCAACCCATTGGCAAAGCCTGATTTTGGAGATTCTGATGAAGCTGCCTCCGTACAACGCGAAAGCAAAAAAGGGCAGCCCTCTAACAGTCAGTGTGCAGATGGGGTGGCCCCAAAACACCAGACCCTGGCTGCCCAGCTCCTCAAAGGCCAAACCAGAAATCATCCCAGCAAAAGCGGTGACATAGCCGAGAGAGCTGCAGAAAAAAATTACGAACAAAGAAGAAGAAGAGAGTTTAAAGAAAATTGGAAAGAAATATATCCGTGGCTTCAACACGATGCTGTGTGGTGTGTTGAAAGTATCCAAAACTTGCAGACCTTACAAGCCCCCTTTACAAAGGCACTGGTGGCAATGGCAAGTATAGAATTGAAACCCTGAAATCTCACAACTGATCGGCAAACTACCAAAAGTGTGTCAATCGAAGCCAAATAGATCAAGGAAATGGTGATGAGCCACTTCCTAATACTGAGAAGTGCTATTAGCAAAGTTGACCAAGAAACAGAATCCCGACTGAACAGACTTTAATACTGTGACTTTGGACTGGACTGGACTGGACTGGACTGGACTGGACTTTGTGACTTGCAGGAGAAGAATGGGCTTGACCACGGCAGCCAATATAGGAATGACAAGGCCTGTAAGCAGTTTATCGATAGCACTGGAGAAGTCGAGAAGGAGCGAGCCAAGAAAGAAATTGAAAGTGCCAGATGTTTGTGTGTTTTAGCCGATGGCTCCACCGACAAAAGTGTAACAGGACGAGAAGCAGTTTATGTTCGCTGTACAGGTTCCAACGGACGTCCATTAACACAGTTTGTTGATCTTGTCCCTGTTGCATCTGCTGATGCCGCCGGAGTTACTGCAGCAATTCAGAAAGGTTTACAAACAGTGAACATAGATGAATCTGCGATGAAAAAGAAATTGACATGCTGTAATTTTGATGGGGCAAGTGTGAAGATGGGGAACAAAAGCGGTGTTGCAAAACGGCTTCAGGAGATACTGATATGGCCTGTTTGTATTATGACCCCGCCGTTAGGACGGGGTCTAGTAATACCCATTTTTTGTTTTACATTATTATTCTTTTTTTCGTGGTCACTTGCCCCAGACCACCGCTTAGTCAAAACAATACTTGCTGGTAATCTTTGTTCGTTTAACGTTTATTCGCCAAAATTTTCATGAAAGTTGGTGTAGAAAATTACTGGCGATTTAATGGCATGAAAACCCCTTCAGTGAAAGCAAGAATGAAGGTGCTAGCGAGCTTTGAAGCTGGCATGAATTCGCCTAACTTGCCCTGGCACGTAAGCATGACATCACTGAAACACAGAATCCGATTCAGGGAAGTCCCTTGCTTTCGCCAAGTTGAATAATTCAACATTGAAATGCAAGCATTTTTTTGGTGCTTTGCTTCGCCAAAATCTTTAGTGAAAGTTGTGTAAAAAGGTACAAGAAATTCAATGGAGTTGACTTCTCTTTGATGTGAGCAAGGACGAAGGTGCTGCGTACCGAGCTTTGAAGCTGGCATGAATTCGCCTAACTTGCCGTAACACATAAACATTACTTCTTTGAAAGACAGAAGCCGATTCGGGAAATTTCTTTGCTTTCTCTAAAGCATTTATCGAATCATGGCCTAAAAGTAAACTTTTACGTTTCCTTTTTCAGTAGATAACCGTTCCCTTTCGATTAATGGATAATTTTGTCTTTATCAATAAATCTATT
>Ga0099820_1261254_pt1 | contig 9403 bp, 1 predicted proteins | sample SidTnscriptome_2_FD_81138 | JGI IMG/M metagenome (GOLD analysis project Ga0099820, IMG submission 81138) | Coral microbial communities from Puerto Morelos, Mexico - Siderastrea T B metatranscriptome (Eukaryote Community Metatranscriptome) | ecosystem: Host-associated > Invertebrates > Cnidaria >... | reverse complement strand
TGGCTGGTCACCACGAATCCGGGAGGCAGAGCCTCGCCTGGTGCAAACCACTTGCCCTGGGAGTGGTCCAAATTGCTGTAGGCCATTGGCAGCCCAGTGGTGTAGCTCGTCATTGGCATGGCGCTGACGGAGGCGGCAGCGGGCATCATGTATGGTGAGGAGGAGTAGACCACCTGAGGCGTACCGACAGGCTCCATAGGATAGGTGCTGATGGGCACGCCAGTGCCCATCTGAACTGCACTGGTCACAGGGGCAGCATCTGTGATTGGCACAGGCTCAGTCGCAACACCTGCCATTGCTTCAACGGAAACGTCTGCTATGCAATGAAAAGCCAGAACCCGACGACCGCCAAATCACTTTCAGCTCATTGAGCCAGAAAAAGGAACCAAAACCATAGTTATTGCACCACACAAGTTCATGTTCTGTACGTGTGTGACCAAGATAAGTCATGATTCAGACCTCTCGCGGATATTTTTTCCCCCGGTACGGGCAGTCCGAGTTCCGCGAAAGCATTTTTTGAGGCAGTTCAGACCCAGAGCACATTGTGATCAGTGGGGTGTTGGTGGATCAAGAAAAACGATGAAAGCATCAAATGCATCTTCCTCCTCAACAAAAAGTCTAGCATTTCACCTGAATTTGTAAACATGTAAGGCCTATCAAGGGTTTTCCAACACTTGTGAAAGAGTTACGATCCAAACCAAACATCTTGAGACTGTGGCCGGTACATCCAAACGATTCGTTTGGCCTTGTTCAAAATCAAACTGTTTCTCTCCTCATTCCTTGCAAGTGGATCTGAGAACTGCATTTTTGAGCTGTTACACAGGTTGGATCATTTGGCAAAAGGGGTGGCGTTGAGATCTTTCGCCCCAAACAGTCCAGAGAGGACAGGGTACAAGGCACCAATTGTGCCATCCCCCATTCAGCCGGGGGCAACACCGCCACCATATGGTATGATTAGCCCCTTCTCGGGGTCCAAGAATCTGAATCAGGGCCAAACCGAGCCTGGAGATCTGTACTCCCAGAAATCATTTGATAGATTTGTGACCTTTCTTGTGAAAAGTAAAAACCTGAAAACCATGAAAACTGGAAAAAGTCGGTCTGGCCGAAGGAACTCAATTGACTCCCACCTTTGCAGATGCGCGAAAGCACCCGGCTTAGCAGCAGCCGCTGGACTTCTTCTTCTTGCTCTTTTGTGTTCCTCTTTGTTAGTGGCTGGGCCCGTAGTACCAGACACTCTTTCCTCATCTATTGCGAAATGCAAATAGCATCCAACATCAAGTCGCAGAGTTTGTAGTCTGATTTACTCCTTGGCCAAAGGAATCTTCTCAGCATCACATCTTGCGGTACTTCCCCAACCACACATTTCCAAAGATGCTCCCAACTGGGGTTTTCAGTCTTGCATCGGCCACAGCATGACTTGATACCTCTCAGTTGGAATTTCAAGAGCGGGCTCTGTATACCTCCAATGGCTGCCAACATAGCCGTGGAATTTTTGCCAATCCACCTGACAACTGCTTTCCTCCTGAATTCATTGTACACAGGCATTTCTTCTCCTCGGATTTCATGTCTGTCCTCAGAGCAAAACTTTTGGTATGCTTTCAAGCGATAGGACTCTCGAACGTAGTGCTCGATCTTGCCCTTCAGCTCATCTTGCAATAAATCATCCAGTTTGAACTTCTCCTCAGTAAATTCATTCTGGAAAGTGTCTTCATCAGTCTGTATCCAATGAAGCTCCTTCAAAAAGCTTGCAACATGTACATCGAGCAGGCATTGTTCCTTGCTAATTCCCAATTGCCGCAAAATGCGGTTTCTTTTGCTCAAAGTTCTCAGTTGCTTGAGGCCAACGGTCATAAAGAGCGATGTGTTCGCCCCTACCAATGTTCTTCTCAGGTAAGGACTTGAGAACATAGTCTTCCCGAGAGATCTCCAGAAAACTGTCTCATAGGCCTTATTCATCTTCACCGTTGGATTTTTTGAGATCCATCCATACGAAAGCACCCCTTTGATGAAAGTGCCAACGTCCTTTACTTTGTCCACGATGTTGATAGGCAGCAATCCAATTTTCCTGTATAGGATTTTGGCTTTCTCCAATCTTCCATTCATTCTGCTTTTCTGCAAATCTTCATTCGTGGGAAGGCCAATGATGGTCCCCAATACCTCAAAACTGCTATTCTTCTCATTGGTGTTGACTATCTGTGCTTTGTCAACATTTTCCTTCAACTTGAATCTTTCCGCGGTTTCTTTCCATTCCATTTGGGCTTTCTCAATCATCTCCATAGAGCTACCAATGAAAGCGCGGTCATCCATGTATAGCACATGGAAAAATTTGTCTCTTGGAAGCGCCAATTGATGCTCAACTCTCCTCATGAGGCTAAGCATCAGAAGATTCATCATTAATGGTCCAGCTGGATCACCCTGTGGAATCCCATGAGTCGTGACAATTGGACATTGTGCGACGGCACTGTCCAAAACTATCCATCTCTTCATTCCAATCCACTGCTTATAGAGAAGACTGCACCAAGACATACAACCCACAGGGAGGATCTCTTCACAGACTCTCTTCATCATTTCGAGGTCAACCGTATCGAAAGCGTGGCTCAGATCAAGACTGAGGCCATAGCCCATAGATGCAAGTTGATGTGAAATAACAGCAGAAAGCTCCTCTACACCGCTGGAGCCTGGTATACCACCTGCTACTTGTTTCGGGAACAATTTTGCAATCCATTCTCTGTTGATGGAAGAGTGAATCCATGTAGAACTCCAAGCCCTCCACCAAGTAGATAGGACGCAGATCGGTCTATACTGATTCGGAGCCAGCATTCGCTTCTGCTTTTTGGGTATACATACCAACTTGCAGCAATGAATTGCTGTGGGGATTCTCCCAGTGTCCTCCCAAAGCTGCATAGCCTTCCAAACAAGGCTGGCAGTATGATCATTGTCAGCAATGACCCTCATCTGGTCTTTGCTCCACGTATCAGCTCCAGCGCATCCATTGATATGCTTCATTCTTTCCCTGAAAAGCTCCAATGAGGGTCTTGGTTCGTCATCACGGCCAACCATTCTGCCCATAGGAGATCTCAGATGTTCGGCTATTTCTGCTGTTCTTTGTCTTAGAACATCCTCAGACCACTTGTCTTGTTCTTTCCATAGTTTCCTCCAATAGCTCTCCAGTGCACCAACCGCCATCTGTTTGGTTGTGGCAACGCCATCACCATCCATCACCGTAGGTGACACTGTAGATCCTTTCTTATTGAGCCAATCAGATTTTGCTGCAGTACTTTCTCTGATATTGCTTTTCCATTTTCCAAGCTTCTGTTCCTTGTCCTCTTCCTGGCTTTTACTTAGCTTCTTCGATTGATCACAGATGTCGGCCATCACCATGTCAAGTGAAACATCTGTGGAATCATAGAGCTTTTTGGCAATCGAAATGGTCTCTGTGTCCCATTGTTGTCTCTTTAGTCGTCGGGCTAGCTCATGTAGCCTTCCCAACCTTTTGCTCATCTTCGCCATCTTCACACTTGCTTTAGCCCCTTTCTTTGGTAAGGACCTTGTCTGCTTCTTAACTTCAGCACCGACAATGACATGCTTGTTGATGATCGAAGTGATTCTTTTCACCTCTTCCATTTCTCCATACTCATCAGGTATCTCATGGAGCGCCAACCAGTATGCCATCCTGAATGTGCATGAGAGCTGCGCTAAAACAAATGTCCAACAATAGTCAACCATCAGCTGTTCTTCATCTTGTTCAGCATCCCACTCTTTGAAGTTCTCAGTGAGAAAGCACGCCTCTCGCCACAAGAGTCCTTCTTCATAGTGAAAGGCAGAATCAAATAGCTCTTGCCATCTTTGTGGTGTAATCCACCTCGGCTTGGTGTAATTCGGCCCAGGGATGAACCGGCAATGATCTCTGTCAGTTTCCAGCTTTTCCAAAAGATCAAATTCGATGATGCAGTGATCACTGATAGCCTCTAACCTGGCGGAACAAATTCCAACTTCAAAGTTGGAAATGGGATAGTCAATGACCCGACTACCATTCCATCTCGAAGTGCAAACCAGGTCCACATTGGCTTGAGAACCACCATAGAGGCCAGATAGCGTTGCTATCCAACTGCCATAGTATTCTTCGCCAATCTCCAATCCACAACCACCTACCTTGCCAATCAGTCTTAACAAGGTATTCTTCCAACTTTGCAGTATGTTCCTGAATAGCTTCCTCGTTGGGTGTTACGTAGCTGTTAATGACAAGGATGTTATCGATGACAACAGCCAACGCCTGTCCATTTTCCCAAGTGAAGTCATGGTCCCATCGTGCATGACAATTTTCATGCATGAGAGTGATGACTCCTCTATGCCAGTCACCAACTTTTTCCCCAGTCATTTTTCCACCGACAAAGAAGCCCTTGTAGTGGATCTTTTTCGCAAAGGCTTGGATGTTGATCCACTGTGAATCGCTGCACGACACTTCCTGCAGAAACACCATCTTGGGCCTAGACACACTGTCCAGGCTTTCCAATAGATGCATCATTCTCCACGTTCCAGCAAGCCCACCGCAGTTGAGGGACCAGCAAACATGGGTCTCATCTCTGCGTTGTGATTTCCTTCTACCCTTCTTTGCACCACCCCTGAAATGCATGTGGTCCAAGGTTGCCACCTCCGCATTGCCCTGTGCCACATGCAAGTCAGAAGATGCTTCGTCTTCAGCTTGCGCCTTGCCACCACGAAGCATAGTGGTCAAGGCGCCAATTTTTCAACATTGCTTCTTTGAAAACCCCATGACACGGGGCTTCCATCCTTCAGCAGCTTTGATCGATTCGTCAGCTTCCTTTCTGGATAGACCAAGCTTGTCACATACCAATTCATGCAAGTTTTCTTCATTGACTGTTTGCCAGAATCTTGCCCCCGGCAAAATGCTAGGGATGTCATCCGATCCTTTGCACTTTCGGTTCTTATTCCTTGCATTCTGTCTTCCAAATGGCCTTCTGCAAGTCTTGCAGATGATCGCAAACCTTCCATAGTCCCTTGTGCATTTCCAAGGGAATTGAAAGACAACCGGTTCATGTCCTGCTTGTTCGGCTTTGCTTGCTGCTGTTGTAGCATGCTTGATCCCACTTTTATACCATCTTGCTGATGACGTTCTCTTGTAAAACTCTGAATGCACCTTCACAAAGTCTTTCCAGTATTTCCTCAAAGAATTGTGCTTTGCACCTTTGCACTCCTTAAGATGTAGCCTCTTACTGCGACGAATCAATGCCTGTGCTCTCAATCCAACCTGTCCATGATGAACACGAGGGAGAACAAACGGACAGTAAGGGCATAGGAACTCAGCTTTCTCCATCTTGTCCTTTTCATCCATCTGGGTGAACCTGACAGGACGAAGAATCGCCCCCAAGTTGAATCCACTCTTCCTCTTGTGAAACCACTTGTTAGCTTCAATTCCTTCTCTCCACTTCTGGTAATGCAATCTTACCATGTGACCTGCAATCTTCTGTGTAGCAATCGGCTTCGATCTGCTTGTCAGGACTTCTTCACAAATCGGGCATTTCCATTTGATTTCATCTTGGATGTTTTCATCTTTTCGGCTCTTTGCTGATTTCACTGTGGAGCAGGTTCTCAACAGATTGTCAGCCTCTGCTTTCTTTTTGTTCTTCTGATCTTTGATGACACCTCTGCTGCTGAGTTTTTGAACCCTCAGTCTACAGGATTGCCTTGTAGAACAGGCGCGCAACAAATCATCAATTGTCTTCTCGGTTGCTTTGGAACTGCATGTCCTTAGTAGATTTTGGTCTTCATCCTCATTCTTCGTGCTTTGCCTTCTTCTCTTTGGGGTGTCAAAATCACCCATTCCACCTCTGCCAAAGTTGGTCCTCAGTTGAATGTTGTTCCTCAATTCTTGACTGCTTTGAATATCCTCTGCATCTTGGGCCCATTCCTTAGGCCATGCCGCTTTCTGCATCCGCAGTGCAAAGTAGTGTCCTCTTGAAAGGATAAGTGGAATAACAGGGCATCGTTGCCAATCGCTGCCACAACGGAGGATAGCAATTCTCACCCATTCCCCCTCCTTTTTGGTCCAGATCACAATGTTGATGCGCTGTGCCATTGCAGCTCCTGCCATTACCAAGCCACAGACCCACCTTTTCTTTCTTCTGATGGATTCACAAAACTGCTCCACATTCTGAGCCACAGGCCCATCTTCCATCTGCTCGTTGGTGTTTGGGTCCACACACCAAGAATCAGCCCAAGTCTTTTTGTGATTGATCACATAAGATGTGACCTTGGCCTGCATAGTCTTTGCAAGAACTTCAAGTCTTTCTACCAAATCCTCGTCTGTTGTTCCTCCTGATGCATTGTGGGCCGCAACTGAAAAACTCAGAGCCCTCCAGCCGCGTTCTCCTGATCCACCAGTATCAATGATGGTTGTTTTCTTGCCCGGACCGGGCATGCCGCCTTGAACTCGATCGATGTCCTCTGCTTTCTTCTTTCCCGCTCCACCTTTGGCTTTCTTCTTCGGTGGAGAGTTTCCAGCACTGTCCTCAATCTTGGTTTTCTCAGCTTTGCCACTTCCGTCTTGTCCTTGCATTTCGGTGTCTGCTGTGTCAGGCACTGTTTTTGCAATCTCAGCTTCCCATTGCAATGTTGGTTCAATCTCATCATCTACCTCAATCGGATCGTCGAAAGTTGCATCCTTGTGCCACCACGATGAGCCACCGATGGGTACAACATCACCTTCAACTTTCCTTCTCTTCTCCCATCTCTTGATCATGATGTATGCATCATCTTCACCTTCAAGTTGATAGGAATAGCTTCTGCTCTTCTGTCCTTTCAGCAGACCTCTAAAAGACCACTGCTGAGACTTCGAAGCTGGTGCCCTGCAATCCAATATTGTCCATCCTTGGGCCTCCAGCCACTCACGGAAAGTGACAGGCCCCCACACATGTGGAACCCCACTGGCCGTCCATGAATGCTCCTGTCCATCATCTTCTTGGTCTACCACTATTCCAATAGCCGCACCACCACCACGTCGATAGGCCAGTGGCTTACCAAGTTCGGTTGCTGCTGCATAGATTCTCTCAAAGTATTGCTTCATACTTTCATCCTTTGCTGGGTGCCTCCATGAAACAGCAGGCCACGACACCACATGTTTTCTCAGGGAAGAGACAAAGACTCCTCCTTTTCCTGAAAGATTCTTGATCTTCTCTTCATCTTTCTTTGGCAACTCCACATAGCCAACGATTGCTTCCAGTTGATCAGTCCACCCTGAAGTGCGGAGCTCCGTGATGGTCTCGTCCACGCCCAAGAGGCTGATTGCAAATGCCGGCTTTTTCTTCATTTTCTCAAGGTCTTTCTGATCCAAAATGTCCTTCACCACCTGTATCCTCAAGGTAGTAAGGTTTTCCTTTGGCACTTTGGTTGCAAGTGCTTTTGCAGCTATCGGCTTCTCACCTTCCCAATCTGGTTTGACTCCTGTAGATGTTGCAATTGTAGCTTCAACCAATGCTAAATTACCAAGGAAAGGAAGAAGGACCTTCCGGGCACCTTGGATATCTGCATTCGAATCATCCGCTTTTGCCACCAAAGTGATGGGCTTTGTCAATCCATGACAAGCAGCCAGTGCCTGTATCTCTGAAATCTTTTCACAATTGGGACATATAGCAATGCTCCCTTCAGCCTCCTTTCCTTGCTCATAGGATTGCATTACCAAAGACCAAGCTGTGATGCTCTTCGTCGGGAAGGCCAACCTCAGATCAAACTTGGGGACCCCACTGCCCTTTCCATCCTTGGTTTGCGGCTTCCCTTTTCCTTTTGCTTTGCTTTTCTGTCCTTTTTCTTTTGTCTTTTCCTCAAGTTTCTCGCTTGCCATCTTGTGAAAAGCATTGTAAAAGGACTGCTTTGGCTCTCCTTTTGGCTTTTCAGCAGTTTCCTGAGTAGGCATTTCTGCTTTGCCCTTGATCTTCTCGATGAACTTCGCCAAATTGTCCTTTACTTCCTCCTTAGTGGGCTTGTGGTTCTCCCACTTCTTCACTGTCTCCTTCAGGTCCTTTATCAAAGTTCCAACCTCATCATCACCGTCAGGTTGGGTTTGAAGACCTTTCAGTATTTCTTGCATTTGTTCGACTGCATCTGAGACCTGCCTTTTCCGAGTTGTCGCTGAGGAACCACCCGCACCACCACGCAACTCCAAGTCTTCAATGTCAGTCTCACTTTGGTTCTCGATGCTATCTTCATTCTCAGTGCTTCCACTTTCCAATGAAACCGTTGTTTTTCCAACTGCTGCAATGTTGCACTTCACATTTTGGTAATAGCTCTTCTTCATTTGTTTTCCTCCTTTCTTCTTTATTTCAATCCATCCATCTCCAATATGGTGATGATTCTTTGCCCCACCTCTCGGAATGTCAACTTTCTCCAGGCCATTACTTAGCACGAGAAGGTCCCGGGATGCCACCTCCGCAGTGCCCAGTGCCTTAGTGTGCTCAGTGTTAGCCTCCTTGTCTGTTTTCGCTTCTTCATGTTTCTGGCCATGTATCAGCTGATCACATGTCCAGTTACCTCCTCTAAAGTCAAGTCCTTCATCCTCAATCTCAATGTAGCCACCGTCGATTGTCTTGAATCTCTTGTTGATGATCCAATCTTCGCTCATCATTCCTCCTCGAAACATTCCATGCAACTTTTCAATGTGCTGCACATCATCAATGTCTTCTTGCTCAACTTCGCATACCATACCTTTCTTTTCAAGAAAGGCTGTCAAACGAACCATGTCACACGCCTGTCCCAACAGGCATCCAACAATCTCGTCCAACATAGGCGCTACGTGGCATCCTTCTTTGGCTTCCTTGTTTTCCACATACTCAGGCATCTGCTCACATATAGTGTAGAGCACATGTGACCAAGCAATCACCATACCCTGCCACTTCTTACCCATGAGCTCTTTCAGGTTGCACCTTCGGCAGTCTTCTACCATCTTATCCTTGATGACTCTCATGACCCTAGGGATCAGGTCACCGAATGTTACCTCTTCAGTCTCTGACAGACAGGCAGAAGCGAAAGTATCATTCTCATTTGTGCATGTGAAAGCACTATCATTTCCTTGCTCAATTCGCACCCCATATTGAAATGAGGCCCGGGCACACCTCTTGGCGGTAGAGCGTGGTGCCCTCTTCTTGCTCTTTTTGCTCTTGGTCTTGGTGGGGAGAGAAGAGCCAGCAGTGCCGGTGGTGATCACGAAGCTCTCACGGGCCTTGTCGGTCATCAAGTGGCCTTCCTGGGGTGCTGTGTGGCCCTCAGGATGGCTGGTCACCACGAATCCGGGAGGCAGAGCCTCGCCTGGTGCAAACCACTTGCCCTGGGAGTGGTCCAAATTGCTGTAGGCCATTGGCAGCCCAGTGGTGTAGCTCGTCATTGGCATGGC
>Ga0099820_1222504_pt1 | contig 9467 bp, 3 predicted proteins | sample SidTnscriptome_2_FD_81138 | JGI IMG/M metagenome (GOLD analysis project Ga0099820, IMG submission 81138) | Coral microbial communities from Puerto Morelos, Mexico - Siderastrea T B metatranscriptome (Eukaryote Community Metatranscriptome) | ecosystem: Host-associated > Invertebrates > Cnidaria >... | reverse complement strand
GGATAATTGATATTTGACCAATCAACCGTCGCATGTTCGATGCAGCGGGCCGGCCGAACAAAATCTGGATTCGTTGAAGTTCGTTAGCCATTGGTTCCTTAGCCATGGAAGCAAAGATGAACTCTTTGGTAAGTACCGAGTGGTTTATTGTCCAAAAAATATACGTACAACGTTTTTGTTTTGCCTGGGAAATGAATAGCTGCCGATCAATATGCAAAATGTTTTCTCCCGCGAAATCGAAACGGCACAACATGACACCGCACGAGGAGAGAATGCAATTTCCCGTCACCGATATTCCTAGCTTGTTTTTCTCCCGCTAATGGCCAAACTGAAACACATAATAGCCTCACTTTTGTATATAATCGTCAGGATTTTAAAAGCATTTTCTGATGTTAATCTGTAGGTTGTTTTTCCTGTGGTTTTGTAACGGAAATCGAGCTTTTCGTGTAAGCACACTTAACTGTTTGTAATGCCTCCAACTTCGATCGATGAGACAAGTTATAACTTGCCCGTTTCGTATCGAAACAATGGACAAAATTTGCTACTTCATAGGGCTTAAAATACATCATTCTTCTAGTCTTTGCAGTGAAAAATTCCGAAGTTTAACCTTGTTTTTAACGGGTTGCTTTTTGAGCGAAAATATTTACTTCGTCAGCAAATTTTTGCTGTTGTCTTGTTGACCTGTTATTGAACGGTAACTGCGAAGACCGGACACTCCTCGCGATTTCCCAATTTTCCTTTAGATACAACTCTATTATTGCAAACACATTCAAATATCATTTTTTACTTCTAAGAAGTGACAACTACATTTACGATACCGAATGTTTATGTTTGTCCGTCCCTCGCTGTGCCTTTTGAACTGTGGAATTGTGAACTGAAATGTTAAAGAATTTGCCCTTTGTCGCTACATAAACCAACCCTGTTTGCGACTTTTATGCCCGGGATAGAGGTTTTAATCACTACAATTCAAGTGTGCATTAGTTTTGCGATGAATCACACATGTGATTGAAATATTAATCTCGTATTTACGGTGTACAATCTCTTCATAATAATATTATCAAGTGCAGACGAATGGGCCACGTTGGCATATTCACAGAAGTAACACAATGCGGACCTATTTTATTAGAAAGCCTTAGCATTGAAATCGTTTTGCTCCAGCAGATCTTATTTGAACAAACATGTTCTGTGAAAGCGAAGTTTTATAGCTTTGTTGAGAACAAAACATGGTAGAAAATTATACTCAATTCAATCGGAAGAACTTCAAATATTTTATTTTATCGAACTCATGTTCTGAAAGCCAATCATATTTACTATGGAGTTTAAATGAAGTCCTCGTTTTCCCCACGGCTTTTCTATTTATTTAGAAAGGTTAAAGTTATAGTTTAGATCTTTTACAGCTCTAAATGTATAGAAATAATTTCCTATGATTATTGCATCATCAATATTTGAACGTTTAAAGAAAAAAGTTTAGCGCTAGTAGAACAACGTGCTGTCTCCAAAGCTCTTCGCGGCTGTGTATGTTTCATGAGAATCTGCCCAGCCATACATTTTCATGTTGTAAATAAAAATAACACACTGTAAAATTTCCACGGAAGAAATTTTTTTCTTTAGTCCAAAGATACGTATTCATCGAAGTTCTTTGATCGCATGAATCAAATGCGAAGAAAAAGTCGGGGAATTTTGTTTCCTTTCTAATTTTTGAGCCCGTTTCAAATAGGGGAAAATGAAAAACAGTCATTTCGGGAAAAACTTATTTATATCGGAAAATAAACAACAATTAGTTACATTTGTAAAGTGATTTTTGTCATCAATATCTTCCTGTATTTTTTTGGAAGTCTATAATTAAAATGTTCGTCAGTTCTGTTTATATCACTAGTTCGTAGCAACTTTGAAAGTAATTGATATACCATTATGAAGAAACGTTTGCTGAGAGCATGTTTTTCAACCTGTTAAAACGAATTTTTCTGGCTATAGATTCCGGAACTCGGCAAAGATTTCGGCACTCCATCGATGTAAATCCATGATGGCCTTTTGTATTAACCGAATTTGCACCGAAGGAGCTTAAGCGATATTTATTTGATTGTCAACACCTAGTCACGAATTTCTGTTTGTTCAGCTTTCGTCGTTTCAGCTTAAAAAATTGTAACATATCTTCTATTCATGGCTAAGACATAAAACGACTTATCAATTCCTTGAAAACAATGAATGATTTTGCAAGAAAGTGTTCCCTGCCTTTTTGCTATTACAGATGTAAACGCATTCGACTGTTATTGACTTGTGGTTCATCCAGACTCGTATGAAAACATGGCCTGCAGTTAGTACAGTTAATAATCTCATTCAGTGACTATGTACAGATTGTGTAAAAACTTTTCCGGATGGCAATGCTCCAAACTCAATTTTTCTAGCTGTTTTTTGGCCTTTTGCTTTTTCTCTAGGGTTCAGTAGCTTGCTGGGTTCGATGAAATAAGCTTGAGAACTCACAGCTATGAAATCACTGTGTAGAAAACGCGTTTTGGTCGCTTATTTGCTTCGCGTGTATACTTTAATATTGGGTATGAAAACATAACTATTTACAGTAGACGGCGAGGCGCTTTAACGCAAGTAATCCCCCAATTTAATCTGCCATTTCAAGGGCCTAGCTGCTTAGCCGTTCCTAATTGAGATTATATACACTCCTATGTAACAGAAAAGAAACTTCGAAAACAACAATTAACAACAAAGAAATCGGAATGTTTATGCTTAACCGATGTTGTGATCGTCTTAAATTACGTATACGGCTTTTAAGTCTATAACAGGTTGTTGCAGGTAAATAAAGTAACACTTTCTTGTGGTGCTATTTATTACTCTGTACAAGGTGGTTCTACCTTTTGAAACTGTAAATGAAATCCTTATGTTTGACCTTGAAATTTGAAAGTCGTTGAGCAGTACCGGTTCCTGCGGTGAAGTTCATTATAACTATGCATTGAGGTTCTAACTTTCGAGTTTGTGAACGAAATCCTCGAGTGTCGGACCTTTCAAATGTTGAGCAGTAGTTTGATGTGCTGTGATAGGTTGCTTTCAATTTTGACTCCTAAAATGCAGTTTTCTTGTGTGGCCCCATTCAAGTGAAAGCCATTAAGCGGTACTTTCTGGTGATAGTGTTTATTATGCATTGCACAAAATGGCTTTACTTTTGAGTCGTGGAAGAAATCCTAAAGTAAGACCTTTACATAAAAGCTGTCGAAGAGTACTTTCCTGCTGTTCTGTAAGAACTTATACTATGCTTTACATAGGTGCTCTAAATTTTAAGTATGTAGGAAAATTGTCTAAAGTGTGGCCATTCAAATGCGGAAAGTGAATTAAGCAACGAAAGGCATAATCCATCCAGTCTTTGCCGTGAGTAAATCCCGGAGTTTACCCTCTTTTCCGATTAAATGCTTTTTGAACGGAAACGTTTTTTTCGTCAACAAATCTCTTGGTGTTGTCTCATAACTATAAGACAACAGGCACTCCTAGCGATTTCCCAATTTTCTCAGTTAAGTATATGTGTTATCGCAAACATATTTTAAAAACGAATTCTCCCTGACTAAGGACTTGACAACGACAGCTGTGTTTGTGGAATGATTTTATTTGCTTCTTCGTTGCTGTGGAAACGTGAAACAATTTGCTGATCAACTTTCAAACTAAACGCACAGGAGTATAGTCTTCCCTAGGAGTATTATACTTTTCTCTTTTGAGCTGTTCTTGTCCATTTCTTTTTCTCGATGCCAATTGAAGGAAATTTTTGTGAGTCACACATAACTTAATCAGCTTTGCTTTTCGAACAAGCCGTGAAATCACTTCAATGATACTGATCAAACCTTTTTAGCAGAGAAATCTTCGATTGTTTATGTACCGCCGAAACAGTCTAATCTTATAACTTAAATACCTCCTTTGCACATGTTGAAATCAAAGACGGAGTTTTTATTTATAGGGCGTTTCTTTAATCGGGTTAACCACAGCAAACATTTATTAATTTGATCCTTCGTGTTCTCCAGTTAAATAATAATAATGCTGATGTTCCCGACTTAACATGAATTTTGATCATTTTCAACAAAGTACGAATGAAAAGAAGTCTGCAGTTAGTCCTAGTGTATAAGCAACATTATTTATGGCCAATGCTTAATTTCTTTCCGTAAGATAATCCTTGCAATGAAATATTTGAATTTGTGTGGTCACAGGCTAGGTCAGCACAAGTGCTTTCAGCGTCGCAAACTTGCGCCTGCAAAAAAACATATGTGTTAATTTGTCTCGCTCATACCACTGTCATGTAATTCGGAGCATATACAAAGTGCAAATTCAAAAGGTCCGTTGAATTCCACATTTGAAGGGAAGATTATTTCTGAATGATTCTTGATACTTGAGGGATATCGTTCACAGACTTTAATGTTTGAACACAGCGCCAGAAGAGCAAAGTTCAATCTGCCGGTGGCGTTCCTGTGGATAACTACATTTCAGGATTTTATCCTTAAGCTAAAAAAGTTACGTTATTTAAAGTTACTGAAAAAAACTGCATTAACAACCCACAACATTGTGCACTTTGTTCACACTAACAAGGTGGGAAACAACCTTGAGCATATAGATGTATACGCTGTTGGCTTTTGGGAACAACTTGATTTTATGCAGTTCTTCAGCTGAGCAATGAAGCAGTGGAACTCTTCTCGGCGAAACCTTTAAGATAAACGTAAACTGAGAGAGAAAGTACATACACTGGCAGACGAATTATTCAGTTTAAGTGATCTAAAAAACGCAGGGACACCCGACAGTTCTTTTCGGTAGAGTAACTGTTCTGAAGGCCTAAAAGCTGCCTCTAAAATTTGTGTTTTATTTGACAAAGACCTAGAGTTTTCTTTGGCTAAATGCTACCTCAGACTCTCCTAACAAGGGTAGAATTAATTTGTTTTGTTTTCTGTGGGACAAATATACCGTTTAGAGTGTAATGTAAGCAGCTCTGGAAATTGGGACTAAAATAAGATTCGGCTCCCTAAAAGTTTCTGCTACTCAAATTTTCAGGTAAAGAATCTGAATAGACAGGCTGTATTAGCATATACAGAAAACACTATCATCCATGGAAATTTAAGTGTTTTTGCTTGACTTTTTCGTTGGGTGCACCTGAAATTGGACTTTGGCCTGTGGGACCAAGGAATTTACACGTTCAGGCGAGTTCGAGTTTATTCAACGGTTGCGTTTCGAGTTTCGAAAGAATAACTTCTGAAGAATAACTACTGTTTTAATGTTTAATAGATTAGTATTCAGGGTACGCTTTTTAGTACACAATTTTAACGGTTAGCTTTCAGATAAGGTTAGAGGCGTGATTGTTTGAAAAGCAAATCAAACATAACTCGCACCGAATAAAACGAAAGGATTTCTCGATGCCCTACATCTCTAAATTGGCGTGTCTTTAAAGCAGCCCTTTTAACGATTCCTGCTGCTATTTGACTGTCTTTCTTGTTTCCAATTTACTACTACCACAACTGCGTTGGATCAAAACTGAACCAAAGTCCTTATTTCATGTTAAATCTACCGAAAACGAAGAGACCCACAGGAAGAACTATATTCTCTTTGTTTTATTTGGACTCGTGACACTAAGGGTTGCATGCACATACTTGAAACTTAGAACCGTATCGAACCAAAAACGTTATCGGTTCGTTTCGTTGTGTATGCTTTTTTTAGTACATTTAAAGTCAAATGTCCATGTTTGCTAAACAACGACACTTTTCGTTGTTTATAATTTGTTGAGAGCAGTTTCTCTCGAAGCTCAATAGCGTAAGATACGATAAGCCCCAATGCTATCACGTTAGTAAATGAAAACATCTATTCTTGTATGTTAAAACTGGATAAACTGAACTGTCTGCGTACACTGCATTGCTGCAGAAGTCGGAGGTAGCCGCTTGAAATACTCCCTTACAAAAGACATAAAAGAAAAACATTCTGAAAATTTTCGTCTTTCGGTTAAGAAAGTTTTAGACCGAGATTTAACACAAACACGAACTCAGTGTTTTACACAAACTATTTTGGACACAAACTATTTAACTTTTCATAAATCTCACCTTGAAGAAAATAAGTTAGACAATCTTATGAAGCTATCAATCCTTTTATCGAAAGAATTAACTTTCATAATGTCGATAAACATCTGTTTGAAGTCAATTTGCCTTTTTGTAAATTGTCCCAAAGTATGGTAAACTAGACTCCGGCTTTTGTCCATTACCTTTTATTTTTTCTCTTTTGAAAGGTTGTTCCTCCTTTAATCGGGCAATTAACAGATGTAGCTTTTTTCGGTAAAGTAGTTTCATCTAGGGCTGTGGAGCTGTAAAGTTAAGGGTTGACCCTTTCACTCCCAGAGTCAGGTATGGAGCCATTAAGGTGGTTCTATTTTGTGAGTCTGTGGATGAAATCCTATAGTGTTACCATTCAAATGAAACCTCTTTACCAGTACTTTCACAAGGTACTCTTAATATTGTAGTATTTTACAAAATGAAATTTGGGATTTGTCTCAAATGTTGATTTTAGGTACACTTGGGAGTGAAAGGTTTAATTTGAATAAACGGTCACACGTTTTTGGCTGCGTGCATAATAACGTAACCATTGAACTTTCATCTTTCTGTTTTGTTCAGGTCGCTGGAAACAACCGAAAGCGTAGAAACTCCTTTTTGTGGCTGAGGAAATTTCACGCGTTACGAAATTACTAGTTAAACTGACGAAAACAGATAAATTGCTTTATTTGTGCAGATCAACACAGACAAAAGTCGGGAGAGTTATCTTAATCGAAGAAAGCTTTCTTTGCGATCAAACGTTGAATTGGGCACAGTGCCAGAGTTGTCCCGAATTTGCAACAATATAGTAGCTAACAAAAGTACTTGCCTTTTCAAGTCAAGGTGGTGTGACATGTAGTAATCGGCTTATTTTTTAAACTATTATTTTCAAGTTTAGAAATCAACTTTAAACTTCGGATCCCAATCAATGATAAGAAGCCGCATACTGTCCTGTAGAACTGATACATGTGTGTTGGCACCAACGTCTGTTTTTTCACCGAAACGATTAGGGAAATTTATTCCCTGGCCATGGTGTTGTAAGATGTCTGTCCCATTTCACATTCGTTTATGAGTTCGATTCGGGTTAGGTAGATTAAGGTAATGAGTGGACTGATTTTGAATGGTTACCAACCTTACCCCTTAAAAAGTTGAATTGAAATTAAGGCGCAGTAAGATTTTTACATGCATTCAACACACGACAATAGGTGATCTTACGCCCTAATACTATCGAATAAATTCAGTTATAGATACATACAGTAATCTCCTTAAGTGGAGTTACATGTGAGTTAACTAATATGACCATGAAGTTACTTTATTTTGGAATAATTATAGAGGGGTAATTTTGCGGTGGTGATGAAGAGCAAGAATAACTCCAGCTGAGGACTACGTAGTCTTATTTAAGACCCCGATTTACAGTTAAATTACGAAATTAAATAACCGGCGTAAAGAGATTCCCCATTTTGGACTAAACTCTTTAAAGGTTACTTGCGCGGTAATTTAAACGCCTTTCCTGCGCAGTTTTTAGTTAGATGACCTAAACGAGGCCAATGAACTAAAAAGACGATGATGTATATAATTGTATTTGACTGTTTAAAAAATTTTAAGTCATCATCGATTAACTTAACGTAGTTAGAGCAGATCCCTTTATCTTGAAATGTAAGTCGTTTCCTTGGGACTGATGTTGCTCGCTTATTTGCTATTGGATGTCTAAAGAAAAATTTTTGGTTTCCCTTCTGTGTACGTTCGAGATAAAGGAAGACTACTGTAAGTCTGTATGTGAGATTCCAAACTGTAGCTGTTCAAAGGAAACTATTTTTGAGTACATTTTTAGTGGTCCTGACCTAAACTTTTTACAAAACAATAAAAAACGTTAGCTTTAGCCTCCACTTGCGCAAACGAAGAAACATGCACTAATATGGAAATATTGTCTCTTACACTATTTTCCCGTTTGTACGCGAACGCAATATTTGATGTACTTTGGGGGAAACTAAAACGTCTTTGAAAAAATAAATTCTGAAACATTTTGATCGATACATAGTTTTCGGAATTTCCCGTCAGGCGAGTAGTCATCTTTACTTTATCAGGCTTATCAGGACAAAGTCCAAAAATGTTTGCGAAGACGCAAAGAAGATTTTTGAGTTCGTTGTGGGAGTAAAGTTGAATGGTTTGTTTCAACCTCCCCTCCCCTCTTTTAAGAGAGCGCCCATTCAAACGAACGCTATTCAAAAGCTGTTAATAGTGTTTATTATATAAGCTGTACAAGGCGTTTAGCAGTTTAAAATCACTGGATACAATCCTAAAGAGCGACCATTGGTAATAAAAGGAATTGGCTACTTTTTGGTTTAGCTGCTTAGTTGCGATGGTCACAGATGGTCTTTGAATAAGTACACTTACAAAAAACGTAACAGTTTCAATTCTTTTCCATCAATTTGTTTAACATTCCCAAATTTCATTTCCTTGCGACGAAGTTGTGAGTTGACATAAACGTGTATTATTACGCGGTAACTTTTCGCGGGCCCTACATGATAACCACTTAGCCTCATGGTCTTTTCTAACATTTTTGCTAGTTTGCGCTGTATTGGATTTGTCTTTTGTTTGCTTGTAGTTATAGCCTAGGATGTTTTGAAAACGTTTCATTGCTTGGAAAGGAAAATTCTAAATCACGCAATTACGTTTGGACATAGGGAGTTGCAGTTTCCATTTATCTCAACTTGAAGCAATTTTCAGCATCATCAATACTTGCCTACTTGCATCAATACTTGCCTATCAATGTATTGCCTACGGAGCAGTTCATACAAATGTAGACAAAATATTTCACTTTTTTGAGGTCAAATTACAGCAAGTTTTGGCATTGAGTCGATATCAGTTGAAAGTTGCTTGTAGGTGTAATATTCATTAAGAATTAGGTTACAAACTTGCCTCCGGCTTTGACTTCTTCATAGTCATTACTTTGATCTGGTGATTTTCAAAAGGAACAAACCTGAATTATACACTGAGTTCGAAGTTTATTACCTGAATACAGATATGATGTGTATTTATGCTTTTGTTAGGCTCTAAGATTGTACACATCGTTGCCGTTGATTTTTTTTTCTGAATTTAAAAGCTGGTTTCAATTTAGAATTTTTTTAGTAGCGTGATGTCTATTTAGGGTCCTTCGTTCAGATGCCATGAAATTCATCGCTCAGGCTTAAGCTTTGTTTCTATTGTTTTGTTAATCTATATTTTGATTTGGTGATTTATAAAACGGGTGCAAACTCAGCTTAATAGTTGTAATAGATTTTTACTCAGTTTAATAGTTGTAATAGAATTTTACTCAGTTTAATAGTTGTAATAGGTCTAATAGATTTTTACTCAGTTTAATAGTTGTAATAGATTTTTACTAGAGTCTTGTTTTTTTAGAAGCGTGATGTCTATTGA
>Ga0099820_1158134_pt1 | contig 9775 bp, 2 predicted proteins | sample SidTnscriptome_2_FD_81138 | JGI IMG/M metagenome (GOLD analysis project Ga0099820, IMG submission 81138) | Coral microbial communities from Puerto Morelos, Mexico - Siderastrea T B metatranscriptome (Eukaryote Community Metatranscriptome) | ecosystem: Host-associated > Invertebrates > Cnidaria >... | reverse complement strand
TTTTTTCTGTCCACAACCATGGTTTTTACGGCCATCCGAACACATTTTGCCAGAAAAACACCAGCATTTTCATATTGATAGGCAGTTTGTCACGAAGAAAGAAGTAAGTAGTAAAATGAACATCTTAAGACAACAACAAACGCTCATGGCCTAGTGGACTAATCGCTGCCTTATGACACCATCGAGCTGGGTTCGGCCCTCAGCGAAGGCATGATCTTTTCTTTTTCACTTTTTCTTTATTTAACGACTTGAATGAGAGTATTTTCACAAATTAATAAGTACCAGAAAAAAAAACAAACAAACAAACAAACAAAAACAAAAAAAGGAGGGCTTCGCTTTTAGGCTTGGCTAAATCTATACATTAGGTGAAGAATAAAATTATATCTAATTACAAGTAATTTCTACTTTTAACAAGTGAAGCAGCCATTTACTTTGCAACCAGTAATTCTTTTGCCGAGCAGTCATCAGCTGAAGGCAGACATGTAGAAAAGAAGATGTGATACACTAAAGTTTGCTCGTGTTTGAGTTCCTTACATGTAGAAAAGCCTCTGGCACCCAGGATACTCAGAGCAAAAAGTCTAGATGAAAAGTCAGTTTTCAGTTGGTGGGTGTTAGTCATCTCAACCTCTTTGCCAAAAGCAACGTGAAAAGTTACTTTATAGATCGAAGTTACCTTCTCCAAAATCAATGATAAGAGTATGGTGAACATCCAGTATTAGAATACAATCATCTCAGGTGATCCAATGAAGGCCTTCAATGAGTCAGAATCAGGGAATTTTATCGAAATCCTGTTGCATTTGTGATGGCATTTCTCCAATCCGAATTAGACATTCAAAAACGATTTATGATTGGAAAACGACTTCTAAACAGGCTTAATATATTCCCACAAACAAGATCAGTTTAGCCAATTCACTAAAAAAATTCTGTAGGACAGGTATGACTGGTGAATGAATGGAAGTCAATATACATGTACACTGTATTCCTATCCTTTGAATTTATAAGGCTGAATTTTGGACCAAATTATTTTTGTACATATATGCTTCTATAAAAACCTAAGCCACAAGTTTCAGACATATCATCTTAAAAATGTGCATATGATTGTACATTTAGCTCCAGTACAGAAAGTTGAGATGATTGACATCTGGTGATATACCAAAACTCAACCTTTCACTTCAACTTTTTTGTTACAAGAGTGGGGTGTGAATGGTAACCGCTGTACGTAAAATACATGTATCTGCACTTAAAATTAGGGTGGTTTTTGTTTGAGTGTCACAAAAGCAAAATATCACTCTACACTGTAGCCCACCAGCACACTCAACAATGTAATTGGCCAATCAGAACAGAAGGCAAGTACATGTAAATGTGACTAGCATCAAGAGAATGAAAAGGCATGTGAGCAGGTCGCGAGTGGTTCTGGTTTCAATAATTCTAATTGCAATTGGTTGAGCAAGTGACAATCACAAAGTGTATCAAAGCAAAATCAAAACAAACACTAACAGTTACTATTCTGGACAGCAATTACTTAAAAACTGTGTGCCACACACACAAGATAATTTAAGCACAAGCACACTGAAGTGCACGCACTGTTCACGTACAGGGTTAAATAAAGCCTTCAAGTCCTCAGCTTCTACATAATCATGCTTAAAAAGATAAACTCAGCAATTATGCAAATTGAACGCATCCTTGCAGCGCTTTAAATGTGAAAAAAGGTTAAGTTGCTTTAACTAGAAAGTCAAAGCCACGCTTAATGTTGGTTGATCTTTGATGGCGGTTGGATAGTCAAAAGATCCATTAGCCTCGTTAAACGTAGAGATCCGCCAGTGTGGTAGCACTTACGTGAGCTAGAGGTGTTTTAGTAATACTGTCTAAAGCAATCACTAATGCAAACAAAAAGGATGCACATTTAAGTTGTTTTGCTAAGATGGCATAAAAGTCACACCCAAGAGAGGCAAAATAATGCAAACCGTTAATGTATCTCCCTGAAGAAGGATGGCTTGCTGCCCAAAATATTGGGATAACAAATCTATTTTTCCTGTACCACTGTTTTTTTCATTGTCTTAACCACATGTATGAAAATAATGTAAGCATACCCCAACACTTCACCCGTTAATTTACAGATTACATGTAAGCTACAGTTGCATACATATGTATATACTATATTTAGATTGCAGATGGGGTTTACCAACCTGGCAACCATTAGAGTTTGGACCACTATTTGCCTAAAAAAATAATAATAATTATAATAAAAATCATTATGATGAAAGAAAATAAATGCAGTGAAGTGAAATGAATACATTGTGGGGTTTACGGGAAAAACAATTATGTTATTTTCTGCTAATCTTCTTCACTCATACCATGTAAGTCCAAAAACATCATTTAAGGAGGCTCGTAACAGTTTTTTGACCTCGGAGTGTATCTTTTGAAATCAAAATTTCGCGTAGAAGATAAACTTCGATTTCCTTGATACTACACCACCTTTTCAACATATGACCAAAGTTTATTTTCTCATTGGTTTCCTAGCAAGAGCTGTCACCATAGCAATGGTAATGGACAACCCCTCATTTTAAATAATGTCAAATATCGCGAAAATTTGTCAGACACTTTATGACGAAACTTGAACTATTTGAACTACTCAACCTACACAACGTCTATGCAAAAATGGGGAAAATCTGTAAGAGCGTTTTCAAGTAAATCTTGATTCATTTTTTACGGGCTGATTTTGGTCATTCCTGCAATTTTCTCCAATATTTCAAAAAAGATAAATTTTAACACTTTCTCTTTTCAGTTGAAAGTTCTTTTATGATAGCAAAACATTCTTAATGTACATTGAGCTTCCTAGGTGGCTGCGATTTTAAGAGATTTATATTTAAAAACTACTAAAATGCAGCACAAATCAGTCAAAAAGTTCGTAATTTGAATAAATAGAAATACTTCTAAACTGCCCTTACAGATATTTCTTTTAAATTGATTGCCATTAGAATAATAATTCTTTTTGATGTTCCAGTTAGTTTTAGGCTGAATAAACATTTCTGTTATTAGATAAGAAGGCTGAATCTCGGTCAAGTTTCAGTCGTTATTAACTTTCAACGAGCAACAGTTTTATTTTGTTTTTCCTGGTCTATTTCACGATTATTCACGTGCAATGAATATTTATACACGCTGCGCTTGTGTCCTCTAATGCGTTTATAATTCCTTCTCATAATAAAAAAAATATATTCGTCTTCTGAGCTTGTTTCTCGTTATTTTTCGGCCTCAGTGTAATGCCCTCATGGGCGTTAATATGTATGCAATCCGTAATTAAAAATGCTAAAACGTCATTCAGTATTTAAAGACTAATGGAAAAGAGTCTTCAGGAAGAAGTTCAGAAGACGAAATTTTTTTTTAAGGATACAGGCAATTCTTCTCCAGTAAAATCCTACGTGTACTACTAACATGTGCTTTACAGCCGATTTCACTGCTACATTGTATGTGCAGGTCTACTTACATTCTTCAGTGATCATTCGCCAACTAAGATTTGCCCGCCATGATTCACCCATAATCTAAAAATGGCACCAAAATTTCTACATCTTCCAGTTCTTTAAAATTGTTTAATATATCTCAGGAAGTTAGCGAGAGATTTTGTAATATTCTTCTTTTATGGGCAAATTCTCATACACTGTATTTATTTTGCGACCATGGGTGAATCATAACGTGTGATCATGATCAACGGCTGCCATGATTCACCCATAGCCACAAGAAAACTCTAGAAATTATTAATTTGTACATAAAATGAGTTTACAGAGGAAATACCAACTTACCAAGAGATGAACAACCATAAAAAAGCAGAAAATCTGCTAATTTCCTTCATCACTTTGTGATTACAGGTGATTACTTTGTGATTACAGGATCAAGACGGACAAAACGTAGCCAGAAGATCAATTGTTTGAAAAACCCCTGGTCTACACATAGCAGTGAAGTCGGCTGTATCGTGAAAGTTCTGTAAATCCTACATCTTCATTGTACTTGTATTTTACGATTTCTCCGTGTTATCCCGCACTGTTAGAATAAATGACTCCTCCATTCAAACCACGTACAGTATTGTTAGAATGGTTACAGATTATTAACATCATCAAAGACATTAGATCTCGTGCCTTGCTGTTTGGTGTATGAATCTTTCTCATACGGTATGTCATTTAAGCTTAAATGCACACAACTAACAAAAATGAAAACAGGAGAAAAAAATATTTCTCACCATAGACAGAAGCCCTGGTGCACTATGTTTAAGTTTAAAGCTTTCATCGGGGAATGCAACATCTCCATATATACTCGCAACTCCTGTGCCATCACCCTAAGGACATGAAATAAAAAGTATTATCCACTGGCAAATCGTGCACACACATTCTTTATGTTGGTTGTAGTACACAGTCGAATATGCACCAAAAATGCCAGAAAAAGTGGTCATCTCTGAAAATGGTCTATTATGAGAGAACTCCAATTTTATTTAGTAATTACTAATATGGGTGGGCTGATGTCAATACCAGACTGACGATCAATATTGTTGATTAAATTTGGAATCTGCCTAAAAACATTGACGTTGGCAAGCAGCATGAGCGAAGAGATACTACTCGACACTGCTCATGTGAACACTTAGAGGGTCTTAGAGGAAAAGGTGTGAGTATATTCCACACTGTTTCCCTGTTCGTTCATGTGCAGCTGATTTACAATCAAGCTTTCTACATGTATTGCAACCAGGGCTGTATATTATTTTTAACTCCCAAAGTTAAGCCCGGACTCTACATGTTCACCGAGTGATGGCATCTCAGTATGAAACTTGAGTGACATGTAATTATATCTGTATCAATATCGCTTGTTGAAAAAAATGCGAAGCTTACATGTACAACAGTGCATGTCGTACTCACATTGGATCAATTTTAAAAATTCTTTTCAGCCCACCCTTATGGACTTGATGGAAACAAATTACGGACTACTGGCCACTCAAGAGAAGTTGTTTTTATAAGAGGAGACAACATAGGAAGTTTAGGATGTTATATAAAAAACCCTTTTAAAATATTTACATGTCATGTCTGTTACATGTAATAGATGGACAAAGATTTTTATGAGGTCAACAAAAGCTCCCTGGCCAGACAATAGTAGAACCATTAGGACAGTCACTCACATTAACAAAATCACCACCTTGAATCATGAAATCTTTTATAACTCTGTAGAAATCAATAAGAAAAAAACACCAAAATAATAATTTTGACAATGACATGATGTACGTTTGTACATTCAGGACATGCTACACTGTAGTTTGGCTAAAATAGTACAGTTTAAATTCATTGAGAATGTATGAAAAAAAACTCACTGAACAAAAAAATCCTGGCTGTTTGACTAGGTTTTCAAGCCTCCTCAAGAAAAGTCCATATTGATTTGGCCAGAAATAGTGTGAATGTACACTGTACACTGAAAATGTGCCACAAGGAAGTTACACATAGCTCATGAAAATTCAACTTTGTTGCATGTATATATCTATTTTCACAGTGTAACTGTATTGGAAAACTACAATATTGACTAATAAAAACAAACTACAGGAAATACATGTAATCTAATGTAAAGCAGTTGACCAAACAGGAGGAGAGTATGCAACAGGATACAAAAACCCACACAAGGCATTCTCTGACTAAAAAATTCTAAACCAAACACATAAAATAAAAAGTTGCAATCAAACTGAAGATTTTTTCTGAACAGATAGGTCCTGGCCAGTTGAAGGGCTGAAAGGTTTATTTTTAATGGAAAGCTCTAGCTGTTCAAATGGCTGAGGATCTTTTTTAGCAGATAGCCCTAGCCATTTGAATGGCTGAGGATTTTTTGCAATGGATAACCACAGCTGCTCACATACCTGTAGTACATAGCCTCCTACCATTCTTGAACAATTGATGAGCAGCAAGTGAACAGCTCTCATTCAAATGGACATCCATGACCATAAGTATACGTTTTTGTGTGAGAGGTCACAATTACACTAGGTAGTTACATGTATATCTTTATGTGTCACTGACTTACATGTAAAAATAAGGTGCAACATGACAAGTTGCATGTACTTTATCCACTTCAAAGTGTTCCATGTGCTAGAAAGGTCAAGTAATGTCACGGAAATTGAAAGTGGGGGGTGGAGGTAGGTTTGTATGTGTCACACCAGAACACAATCTTGAATACCTTTAAACATAAAACCAGTGATAAAACAAATCCTTGAGGATAAACAACTTAGTATACATTAGTCTATTCAATTTTTATCATCACTTATACATCAAACTTTATTGTGATGACAAACCTATGGAAGGTTGCACCCTTAAATCCTTGAGGAATTCCATCTTTTCTGAAAGTTAAAGTTAAGAAACTTGTAAGCTACAAACTAAAGGCAACACACACAAATTGCAAATTCATTTTCTACACTTTCTTTTGTTTAATTCAGATTATGATCAAATATGATACTATACTTATTAAACACAGATACAGTTAAATGTATTATAATTAAGTCAAGTTTCAAGACATGTTACTTAATATGTTTCATTCATGATATAAATTTATTAATTTTTCTTTTAATTTAAGTCCTTGAAATTAAAAAAAAAACGGATTCTTTTCAGGAAAATAATACTCACCTGTATTCACCAGTACACAGTTGTCTAGACAAAAGAAATGGAAACACATTAATAAAATTATCAGTCATGAACACATTTCGTACGAGGGCACATCAACTGGTTACATTTTGTAGGTTGTTCCTTGGAGGATGTGTCAATTCGCTGACTTCCGGGAACTTGCCCACAAGAAAATGTGGCGCTCTCTCCATCAGTCAATTTATGGAACATTAACTCACCCTCTATCGAGACATTATTACTCTAACCTGCTAATTGTTGACAACAAGAATCAACTTTTTGAAACAGTTCTGTAAGGACTGGCTTAACTGTAGACTACATGGTCATTTAGTGGCCACTTTTATAACCAATTTAAGTATTAATATTATTTTTCTGAGAGCCCTCAACAGCTTCACAGGTGGACTGGCAATCTACCAACCTTCTTAACCCTTTAATCCCCAAGAGTGACAAGCATCTAATTTCTCCTTACAATATCACTACTTGATCAAACATACAGGTTGTGAGAATAAAGGAAATGATCACCAAATACAAAAATAATGTCTTGATGTTTGTGCAAATTCTCCCAACTGTTACCATAAGAAATCTATGGACAACAGTAAGGAGAATATGCATGTTGATAATGGGGCTTAAAGGGTTAAGCTGCAGAGCCACTTGAATGAGTAATCAGACATAGATGTCTAGGTCACAGGCTCCTTTTAGCATTTGAGCCAGGGCCAGGTACTTTTTGTATTTTGCCACATTTGTCTGTAGTGATTGAGGTTACGAAGAAATCTCCTGGCTTTAATCAAGTATATTAATTTTAGCACCTTCCAAATGACCATTTTTTGACCCCGAAAATGCACCAGAATGCGCATGCATCTCCGGGATGTAAATTTGAAAGCCGCAGTGATGCTCTGGCTACTTTCATATTTCCTCCTCGTTTTCTTGGTTTTGAAAAACCTAAGTAATGCCACCTGTAGTTTACAGCTGTCTAGTAAATAATACTTCCAATGACCAACTTTTATCTCATGGTGCTTTTGACAACTCTACCGAGTCGATTACATGTATTTTACGTTTTCAATTTGAACTCTAGGATTTAAAAAGTTGAACATGCATAGTACATGCAATTCTCCTGGGTAAATTCCATTTACACTTCGAACCCCCTCATGAATGAGTACATGTACAAGCAAGAAATCAGCAAAAACGCCCACCCAACCAGTAGGAATCTGCCAAGACATGATTTCTTTGTTCCTTTGTACCAAACTGTGCTTGTAGGAATCTGTCTTAATTGTGCCTGTGGGATTCGAAGCTGAGGCCTGCAAGAATCTGAATTTATGCCATATACTGTAGAGTACTACTGTGGGAAGTCAAAAAATCCACGCCTATTCAAGGGAAATCCGGATGCATCTCAACTAATCAAACATGTAGGACATTTACACTCATCCATAAGGGGGTTGGATAATAAAATAAACGTCCCAAACTCGCACTCACCCGCATCCACTGATCACTTTTAGATCGTGTCGAAAATGTGACGTTAGGGTTGTAAAAACCCAAGTTATTAAACATGCTTCACGCAAAACATGCCACCTTATATTTGTTAGTACCAGTTTGGTTTGCCCAATAGAGGCACTTTTAAACAAACAAGCCAACTCTACCTGAAATTCTCCGCCGTTTTTGGCACAACATCTGCAAACACTTCCATTTTCATCCTTCCTACCTCCTACACAAAGAAAACAGCATAAGAGAAAAATTCAAGAGCCTCAGTTGCACATCCATCAAACCAGGCCAAGAAAACATTTCTATACCTGTCCTCCGATGGTGATATCGAAAAACAATACAGGATTTGAAGGGTTTGAAGCTCCGGTAGTCGCACTCAAACTACTCGAAGCTTCCGCCATTTTGAAAACGAACCTCGAATCCAGTCCTTCGCAAAAGTCGTGAAAGCGAATTTTCTACTCGTGTGGACTCGCGTGGGGTAGAGTAGGGTAGGGTAGGGAAAATAAAGATTTCAGTGATTTAACTTACTATTCAACACATAAGAAGAATTATTGCTTCTGACGAATTTTTTTTTTTAATTGATGTATAACTTTTCTACAATGAGATGTAAAAAACTCAGAAACAGTTAATTTCTAATTTCGTTTTTGTTTATTAGGGAAGGGTGGGAGAGGTGTTCGACCAAAGCACGTGTGTTTGCTGGACCAAGCGGAGTAGTTATCTAGCGTGTAAATGTTTCTTTTTTTAATCCAACAAAAGCACATATTGGATCTATTACAGTGCAGGGTGAATCTTTAACAGTAAAGCAGCAGTCAAGCTGTAGCACAGGAAAGAATGAACCAAATACAGAATGGATGGTTTTCTGAGATAAATGACCAGTGGCCTGGTCAAGCACTGTCCCTTGAAGTCGATGAAATTCTGTTTGAGGGAAAATCAAAACATCAAGACATACTGGTGTTTAGAAGCAAACACCATGGGAAAGTCCTTGTTCTGGATGGAGTAATACAGTGCTCTGATAGAGATGAATTTTCTTATCAAGAGATGATCACATTTCTCCCACTTAATTCACATCCATGTCCTAAAAAGGTTCTCGTTGTCGGTGGTGGTGATGGAGGAGTCATAAGAGAGGTGTCAAAACATCCAGCTGTTGAGTCTATTGTTCAGTGTGAAATAGATGTGGACGTTGTTGAGGTGTGCAAAAAGTATTTACCAAACATGGCTGAAGGCTACAGCTCACCCAAACTCACCCAGTATATTGGAGATGGATTTGAATACTTGCAGGAACATGAGAATGAATTTGATGTAATCATTACTGATTCTTCGGATCCTGTAGGTCCAGCAGAGTCTCTGTTTCAAGAGTCGTATTATGAGCTGATGAAAAAAGCCTTAAAACCCGATGGCCTCCTTTGCTGTCAAGGTGAATGCATCTGGCTTCACATACCGCTCATCAAGTCAGTGTTAGAATTCAGTAAAAGATTGTTTCCTGTCGTTAGTTATGGATTCACCACGATACCGACCTACCCCAGTGGACAGATAGGATTTATACTTTGTAGCAAGAATAAGGACACAAGATTTGACAATCCGGTAACAGTCTTTAGCGAGAATCAACTTGAAGAAATGGGACTTAGATACTACAACACAGAAGTTCATAAAACCGCGTTTATTTTACCACA
>Ga0099820_1261313_pt1 | contig 9841 bp, 2 predicted proteins | sample SidTnscriptome_2_FD_81138 | JGI IMG/M metagenome (GOLD analysis project Ga0099820, IMG submission 81138) | Coral microbial communities from Puerto Morelos, Mexico - Siderastrea T B metatranscriptome (Eukaryote Community Metatranscriptome) | ecosystem: Host-associated > Invertebrates > Cnidaria >... | reverse complement strand
TCTCAAAGATAAACAAGTCGGTGGTTACAATTCGAAGAGGGCACTTTATGAATTCTGTCTTTGTTAACCCTGGTATTTATTCATGTGCTGTTGATACTTTTCTGGAAATCTCTACGCATTTGTTTCTTCCATATTTATCAAATCTACGTATTAGGAATGAGTTTACAGACCTGTTATTCAATGTCTGTTCACATTATATGTCTTCGAAAGAAGACAGTTCATTATTGAGGGAAATTCGCGAGCCTGTTTGGTCATACATCATAGGCCTTTGTAGTTCATTTGCGGCTAGGGATTGTAATGCCTGTTTTAGCCAGATATTTGAGAAAAGGACATTTGGTTATCTCAATGATGAGGAAGAGAACCTTTTCATGACACTGAGAACATTTGATTCATTTTGTAGCTCATGCTCGAGTTTTGTGACTTTGAATAGCAGTATTCTTTTGACAGTAGTTACAGCATATGGATTAAACCAGTTGGGTTTAGATAACGATATGTGGCCTCTTTTTGTTACTGAAATGCATACAAATCCAGGAAGGTTATTTTGCACCAATTGTAGTAGTCAAACTACTGAGCCTGTTTTGAGGAATGTATTAAACTCGCGTTTCCTTTTTATTGAATTTCCTCCTGCATTAATGAAAGACATAAGTGTGTTTGAGGAGATTGAAATCAGTGGAGCTCATTATAAACTTAGAGGTGTAGTGCGATGTCACAACAACCACTTTACTTGTGCTGTTAACAATCATAACACATGTAAATGGACTTATTTTGATGATCTTTCAGTAAATTTGCAAGAGTTTTCAAACTTTCAATCATTACGAGAAGTTTACAGAGAAGGGTGGTTTTTCACAGTTTATGAGCTGTGGGAAATGCCAATCCAATGTGAAGGAATTGATTGCACGGACCATGTACTGACAACATGTGCAAATGGCAGTTTCAATAATGAGGCGAAAATCAGTGAATCTGCATATTTGTCTGCTGCAAAAGTTGTGCACAGTGACAAAAAACAAAGAACTAAACGACAACATTCTAATGTGTTAAATGATGATATAGACTGCGAAAGTGAGAGCAGTTGTGAATCTAAAATTGGTCATTCTAAGTCTTTGTCAGGTGCACAAGCTGTGCACAGTAATAAAAAACGAAGAATGCAAAGACAACATTCTAATGTGCCAGATGCCAGTATATACAGTGAAAGTGGCATCAGTTGTAATTCTCGAATCAATAAATCAACATCTTTGTCACATGCAACAAAAACTATTGGGCACGGTACCAAAAAGCAGAAAGCAAAAAGAAAACATTCTAATGTGATTCCTTCAAGAAAAAGAAATCTTTCAGCCAATGAGGAACTTGAGAACCTGACAGAGATTAGTAGAAATAACACTGAAAAGTCATATTTTACAACAGAGAATAAAATGCCAGAAGGTTTAAAGTTTGATGCATTTTTACCGCCTTCTCAAAGCCCACCAGCTAACTTCCCACACATTGACATACCAGAGTGTTCTAAGTCTGATTCATCTGTTCCAAATTCACAAAACCCACCAATTAAATGTTGCAGTTTCCAGACAAATGAGGAAGACAATGTTGTTTTACAACAAACCCCTGACATTGTTGGTGATAAACACATCCAGATTTCAAACAATGGGATTGATTTTGACAATGAAACAACATGTGGTGGACAACTCCATCAGCAAAAATCATCTCAGGAAAATATGAAGAAGTTTCATAAATCACTAAAATTTCAGATTTATCAATGCTGTGTGTGTCATGAAGCTTGGCCTTTGAAAACAAAGCCAAAAAATACTGTCGGTTACACTTGTTCTCGTTGTCTGCGTGACAAGAATGTTCCTAAGAAATTTTCGATTGAGAACTCTATGATACCTTCCCCTGTTCCAAAAGAGTTACAAGGCTTAACTCAGTTTGAAGAGATGCTTATTGCAAGAGCATTTCCTGTGATGCATGTATATACAAAACCAAGAGGTGGCCAAAGAGCATACAAAGGGCATGTTATTACCTTGCCACAGGATGTACAACAGCTTGCAGATATACTGCCCAGGTGCCCTAAAGATTTGCCTGTCATTATTTTTACCATCAATGGAAAGGATAATAGTTCTTCAGATTTTGTAGTAAGGCGCAAAAAAGTGGAAGAAGCACTTAATTGGTTAACTGGTGAAAAGGAAAATGGAGAACCTAATAACTCACTGTATAAAAATATAAGGATAGATAAGCAAATCCTTGCTAATTTGCCAGAACATGGAATTCTTTCCGATGTTACCAGAGTTGAATGTGGAGACAGTGCAGTTGAAAATGATGATGTTGGCATTGACACTGGGCCTGTTAATTTTGAAGATGATGAGAAAGTTTATAACACACAAACTGAAATGAGTAGCTTTGTTCCAACAAACATTGACACCAAAAGAGAAGAAGAAAAAATCAGTGAAGAATTTCTTAATGCCCCACAGCCATACAATTGGAATATTGGTGATGAGCCATTAAGTGAATTTGATTGTCAGTTCTTAGCATCGATGGCTTTTCCAACTTTATTTCCAGGTGGAAAAGGTGACCCCACTAATAGTGCATTACTGTCTGACACTTCAAACAACACCACCCAATCTTTTGCAGCAAAACTGAAGCATCTAATTAAGTTCTCAGAAAAAATAGATGGAAAGTGGGTTTATAGATTTGCATCACATCCTAGATTTGCTTACTGGGCTTATAACATTTTGTACCGAAGAAGGATTCTTGCACAAGGGAATTTTTTTCTTAAGCAGAACCCATCAGAAGCCAATCTTACAATCAGTGACTTAAAAGAAATGTTGCACTCTCATTCCTATGATTCACTCATGTCAAAACTTATGCATTATGCTAAAAATGTGTCTGGAACTAATGCTTACTGGAATCGTGCAAAAGATGATTTAAAAGCAATCATTACTCAAGTTGGAGCTCCAACAATTTTCTGGACTTTATCTTGTGCTGAGTTCCATTGGCCTGAATTTCATAACCTCTTTAGCAGCAATGGTGAAAACTCAGATTCTGAACATAGAGCAAATGTTATTAACAATCCACATTTACTTGACTGGTTTTTTACTGAACGCACAGAACAATTTGTGAATTATTGGCTGAAAAAAACACTTGGTGCAACATGGTATTGGTTTAGGTATGAATATGCTGTACAACGCGGTTCAATTCATTGTCATGGAGTGGCAAAACTGAAGTCTGATCCAAATTTGTGTGACCTATCTCAGATAGCTCTCCAAGGATATCTTGCTGCACAGTCTCTTACCAAAGATCAGTTGTCAGATGAAATGTTACTCCAAAAACAGCAGGAAGTTAAAGAGGGACGTGAGGCAGAAAAAGCAATTTGTGACTATGTTGATTTTCTTATGTCAACTCAAAATCCATGCAATGCTGACGATTGGTTCAAACCTCAAGTTCATCCTTGTAAAGCGCAGTTTGTCCAAATTGAAACAAATAAAAGGGATAAAGATTACGAAGACCTGTTAAATTCAGTACAAAGACATACACAATGTTCCACAGCATATTGTCTGCGTAAAAAAGGCAATGATAATGAACTTTCTTGTAGGTTTAATTTTCCTAAGCAATGCTGTGATCAAACACACTTAGAATATGAAAAGTTGAAATCCAAAGATGGTGTAGAACACTACAAAGTGAAGGTTGTAACAAAGCGAAATGATGACCGTCTTAATAATCACCAGCGACTTCAGCTGCAAGGATGGCGAGCAAATTGTGATATTCAAGTGATCATAGACTACCATTCTTGCTTGGAATACATTGCAAAATATGCATCTAAAGCTGAGAAAATATCATCTGTTGCGAGAGAGGCTTTTACGTCAGTACTTTGTGAATCTTCTAATCAAAATGACAGTAAAAGTGCTTTGAGAAAGTTAATGATGAGAGCTGTTGGGCAAAGAGATATGAGTATTCAAGAAGTGATGCATCACATACTTTCAATCAAACTTGTAAGTTCTTCTTTTCAAGTAATAACCACGTCCCTTGATGGCTCTCGGAAAGTAAAATTGACAGCAGATGGCAGTTTAAACACTGAGCCTTCTTTGCTTGACTTGTATGCAAGCAGGGCCATATTTGAAACAGATTTCCCAGGAATTTCCAAATGCAATTTTATAGACTTTGCCTCCAATTACTCTCAAACTAAAACAGGAATAAAAAAGAGAGCTTCTCCTGTTGTGATCAAGGCTTATCCAAACTATTCTTCAAGTCCCAAAGGGCCTTCTTATGGTTTGTTCTGTAGATACCAATTACTAAGATATAAACCTTGGCAGCATTCAGTTGATAATGCATGGGGTGACAAAGAAGGATCTGATTCTGTTTACATTGATAATTGGCATTCTTTCTTACAGACACCAAACGCAAAACAATTTGTTCCAAATTGGCTCCAGCAAATAAATTCAATTTCAGAATATGTGAGTCAAATCATTGACAAAGATGACTTCACAGAAACTGATACTGGTGAAAGAGAAGAGTGGATGATTCTAGCTGATCTGAAATTCAATGGAAATAATGAAACGGAACAACCCTGTGATAGTCAAACTGACATCAACATTGCTGAAGATCGGTCATTTTATACAGCAGAGCAAATTGGTGATATGCCTCACTGGATTGATCAGCAAAAAAAAGCTGTTTTACAGGGGGAAAATGTAACACCAGTGCCAATTGAAATTGACAAAATGAATTACAATCAAAGAGTTGCTTTCAACATCATTAAAGACCACTTTTTGGACAGTAACAATAATCAACTTTTCATGATAATTACTGGTTTAGGTGGTTCTGGCAAAAGTTTTGTAATACAAGCAGTAACAAATCTTGTAAATGACCAATGTAAAGTATGTGCTTACTTTGGAATAGCTGCATTTAATATAAAGGGATGTACTCTTCATTCACTTCTGCAGCTACCAATAAAAGGTAAAAAGAATGGGCCTTTGAAATCATCTGCTTTAGCAAGGTTGCAGGCTGATTTAAAAGGAGTAAAATATCTCATTATAGATGAATTTTCTGTTATCGGCCAGAAAATGTTTGGTTGGATTAACAAGTGTTGTAAGGAAGCAACCGGCCGCACTACTGTTCCATTTGGTGGAATTTCCGTAATATTAGTTGGGGACATTGGCCAGTTACCTTCTATAAGTGATAAAGTTATATATCACACTAAACCAGCAAATGAAATTGCTTTAGAAGGGTATTGCATGTACCAAAAGTTTCAAACAGTTGTTAAGCTTGAAGAGAATGAACGAGCAAAAGGTACAGACATTGCACAACAACAGTTTAGAGATCTTCAAACAAGGGCACGAGATGGAAATTCAAGTATTGAAGACTGGAATTTGCTTTTGTCAAGAACACCTCAAAATGTTAACAACATCACACATTTTGAAACCTCTGCTGTAAAATTGTCATTTGGAAATGTAAAAGTTGCAACAGATAACTTCACAAGACTAAAGCAACTTGGAGAACCCATTATACAGATCAATGCATATCACCCCAACCCTAAAGCAAAGCATCTTAGTGCAGAAGATATGGGTGGCTTAGAACCAACTATATATTTAGCCAGAAAAGCTAGAGTTATGTTAACAAGGAATTTTTGGACTAGCGCAGGACTTTGCAATGGAACAATGGGAACTGTAAAGCACATAATTTTTGCACAAAATCAAAGGCCACCTATGCTACCAATTGCTGTCATTGTACAGTTTGATAAGGACGATTACATAGGTCCAAGCTTTTGTGAAAATATGCCAAATTGTGTGCCAATTTTCCCAGTAACATCTCATATAAATGATACAAATGGAACAAATCTCGAAAGACAGCAGCTGCCATTAAAACTTGCTTGGTCCATTACCATTCATAAGTCACAAGGACTCACCCTTAAAAAATCGTGGGTAGACTTAGGACCTTCTGAAAAAGTTGCAGGACTAGCTTATGTTGCCTTGTCAAGAGTACGTAAACTTACTGATCTTGTAATTGAACCAATGAGCTTAGAAAGACTCCAGTCCATTAAGAAAACATCAAATTATAAGTTCAGATTGTTAGAAGAAGCTAGGCTGAACATTTTGGCAGAAAAGACTTTGCATGATTACAAAAACAAATCGCAATGAAAGTTCATCATTACATCTTTTGAAATGTGTACTATACAAAAAAAGTAAATATTACCTACAAAACTTCTACACTTTAAGTTGTAAAATATACACATTACATGTATGTTAAAATGTTTTTTTCAGTGTAATTAATTAAGGTAACTTACTTTGTACAAATCATTCAACCCTTATTTAACAGATGAATAATTCTGCCAGCCCAAGTCCCACAAAGAGGGATAATTCTGCCAGCCAGAGTCCCACAAAGAGGGCTAAGTATGGCACACCCAAATCCCCAACTTCAAGACCTCTGTCAAGCTCGACAACAAGTAGGTTTTTTCTCTGTTATGCAATGTATTAATACTGCTAATTTATTCTTACTGTTAGTGTCTACTATTGCTAATGCCCATCTCTACTAAACATTATTAACCATAAACCAATAGTACAACATCGATATGACCAATGTAAACAACAACAGTGGCATCCCCCATTTTTCCTAGGGAAAACAAATAAAACTCCTTAAAAAAGGGGTTAATATTTAAGTAAACTGTACCATGGTAAATTATTTAGAATATAATAATACTGCAAGCTATAAAATATTGCACATTAAATTTTTGTGCTGAATTTTGTTATATATTCACAAAATATTTTTCTTCATCAGATTTCACTAGATACATCCAAGCAGTCCAGGAAATGCAGGAAAGTAAAAGCACCAAAAACTTGTACTTTGACATTCAACTCCAAACTGGAAAAGATGAAACGCAATCTGTTAGAGTCATGGTACAAAGAGGGGAGTCGTCTAAGCGCCAATTGTTTCTAAATAAGCTACAAACCCAGCAACCAATAAAACTGTCCAACCTCCAAGTTACACCAAGCAACATGGTATTTCTAAACAAGGGGACAGCTATACAAGATGCTCCGTCACACTCTCTTCAATTCCCATTCCAACCACTGGCATCAACGACATCAACATCTGTGGATACAATTCTCAAAACCCACAACAATGGAAATTTTACTGTTTCTGGGTGCATTAAGTGGCTTGGGGAACCACTGAAACCGGAAAACGCAACTAAAATGGTAAGAGAGGCTGAATTAACAGACCCTTCTGGAACTATAAACTTATCAGTCTGGGACAGCCACATGCAGCAGATTGAAGACGGGCAATTCTACACTGTGACCAACTGCAAACTGAAGCACTATTTTGGTAAACGGCTTGCAACCACAGTAACCACAACAGTTACTAAAGCAAAAGAGCAGGACATCTCCCATGTCGAACGATCACAGGACAAACAAAACTGGCTGTGCTGTCCAGAGGTCATGAACGTCTATCCAACTGTATATCCAGTGTGCAACAACAAGGATTGTCGCAAAAAAATTAGTGAAAATCCTGGCTCAAAGATTGTTCATTGTCTACATTGCAACAGAGCAATGTTGCTTAAGAACTGTTATATTGAAATCAACATAAATTTCCATCTTGAGAAACAGGAGAAGACCTTTTCCGTGACAGCATTTCCCAAGATCATTGGGAATTTCCTACAAGAAGACGTCTTGCAATATAAAGACAATATTACTGATCTCACTGAGAAATTGTTGTTGCTGGAAAACGTTGATTTTCAGCTTTCCCCAAATAACAAACTTGTTATTGGTATGAAAACCCATACCACATCTTCAATCACAGTAAAAGTGAACAGCTAACTGTGGTAAGAATAGTGTTGTCAGACAATAGTGTTTTTTCTTGACATACAAAACGTTCCAGTTAGGCAAATATTGATTATATAGTTGAAATATATATTTATATTGAGTAGTGTATGAAAAAATAGATTGTAGATAATAAGTCAATATTTTCTAACAAGACATTCTTGCAAGTTTTGTTATTGGACCTGTTTTCTTAAAATTACAAATTCATTATGATTCATGTACAATAGATTCCTGTTACACAGCATATTAATTGCATAGTTGTAATACATTGATGCCGTTTATGAATATTTAGATTGCAGATATTTATATTTTGTGCCAATACATTGTGGCAAATTTGATTATTGTTGTTGTAATGATTATTGGTAATGTTTTTCCCCAAAAATTTCACAAATTTATTAACATACAAAACGTTCCAGTTACACAAATATTTATTGCATAGTTGTAATGGCTTTATATTGACTGGTTTATGGCTAAATAGATTGCAGATCATTATATTGTCTACAAATACATTGTTGCAAGTTTGGTTATTGTTGTAATAATTTCTGTTGACCTGTTTTTTTCAAAAGTATCACAAATTTAATACCATACAATATGTTGCTGTTACACAAAATCTCGCTTCAGTACCATATGGTTATAATATATTACACTCTAAAATTTAAAGATAAATACGTTGACAACTTACATGGATGTTAACTTCAATAAAATGGTTGAAACGTTAACTTTTCAGCAGTAGTATAAACAGTCTTTGTATTCAATACACATCCAATAAACAGGGTATCAAAAACGGAGGCAGCTATAGTGAACACTATTTCTAGTTTAAATTAATCCTGAAGTTTACGTGATTGGGCAGAAATGTGGTACAAGTAGCTGCAGGCCCATTCGAAGACATAGTTGTCAGCTGTCACAATTGCTTCAGTGTTTTGTTATCGGCATTGCTGATATTTTTTGAAACAGCAACAAAGATCATCTTGCATCTTGTCAAAGAGGCTAGGAGTTTTGCTCTGACAACGTGACAGTGATTAAAATAGCTGTATTTAGTCAATTTATACCTGACGGACACCTCGCTACTATAGACGAGAATTTAGGTTCCCGGGGAGTAACAGACTTTCTGCGCCTTTGAAGCATGTCTCACTTTTTGGTCGCGTGAAAATTGGCGTGAGGGCCCGCCCCAATATTCGCGCAGCCAAAAAGCTAAAAACGTTTTAGTTTGCGGTAAAGCCTACGGAAACGCTCGCTGCGCAGGCTAGCAACAGATGATTAACCACACTGGTACCGCCTGCCATCTCGAGCCTGGTTTTCGATTAGCGAGAATGAGCAAAACAACATAGGAACGCGAACACAAAACACTTAGGGATCAAATTTACACTTAAATGATGCGTACCCTGATGCGTATGTACGCATGCAAATTTGTTCGGACGAAAAAAAGCAAGGTCTGCTGAATCTTAAGAAAGCAAAAAAAAACGTTAGTCCTCTCCCTAGTACTACCCCCTTAGGCTCATTAATTGGCGTCGTCTGAGAAGTTAGTCTGCTCAGGTTCGTTTGCGCATGCTCTTTGCTGCTGACCGACTGATTGTGCCAGTTGTGGGGTTCCAAGAAAACCTTTTAACCTTTAACATTCGTTTTGTGACAGGAAAAATTAAAACAATAGACAAATAATTTTCTTTTATCTAACACAACCAATAGATACGAGCAAGCTTCAGTGAAAAGTCTCTTTTGAGGGTCGTCGAGGCATAAAGGTAGCTCAAAAAGTAATTAAGTCAATAGAAGTTGACAAGATAATGTTTCTTCCCTCATTGTTCTACTGCTTTTATCGCAAATCGCAAAAATTAGTTCCCAGTAGACAAGAGTTTGTCTCGAAATTTACGAAAAAAACTGCCAATCTGCAAAACAAAACTGCCGGCTGCAAAAATCAGTTCATGCCACACGGCACAGTAACATTCAACGAAAAAATTCAGCAAAATACTTCAAATGTCATTTTCTACTTTCTAAGATTGTTTCAAGGCTTTTTGTAGAGAGGTTTTTGTACGCTAATACAAGTTGATCTGTTCGGA
>Ga0099820_1263224_pt1 | contig 10676 bp, 9 predicted proteins | sample SidTnscriptome_2_FD_81138 | JGI IMG/M metagenome (GOLD analysis project Ga0099820, IMG submission 81138) | Coral microbial communities from Puerto Morelos, Mexico - Siderastrea T B metatranscriptome (Eukaryote Community Metatranscriptome) | ecosystem: Host-associated > Invertebrates > Cnidaria >... | reverse complement strand
CAAGTGGAACAACTGGGACTCGATTATTGCTTGTTGTCACTCTTGTAGGAGAGTCTGAAACAAAATTTGTTACCATATTAATTGACTTGTCCATATGAATTTGTTAGCTACCTGTGAGGAGCAGAAGAGCAAGCCCGTACAAAAGAGATTGGCATTGACGTTGATAAATCAGATAAAATTAATTACATTTGTATTAGTTTTCACCGCAGAAAAATGGGTGAATAATTCTAAAATCATTGAATGAATTGAAAATATAGTCTATGTTTTTATCCTGACATCTTTGCAACAAGAATTTTCCAGAAAGGAAAGGATTCAAGAGGCAAAATGCTACAGTGCAAGTGCTATAAAAGCAAACTCAAGCTACTCAAAACAGCTGCTGCTTAATAAGCAACAAGGCATTAAAATAAACCAAAACCTTCTTCGCAGATTTTTTTTGGAAAGTGATGTTTCTGAAAGCTTCTTGTAAAAACTTTTTTTCCAAAATTTGAGCTTTTACACTCTAAGTGCAGATTGTCTGCAAGTGTGGTTTGTACACCAAGTATTTACCATTTTTATCACGTGCGAACAACTCTCTGGAGATTCAGAGTCCTTAGTGGCCAAAGGAAGTCAAAGTTGGCCATTCCCCACACCTGGCAGATGTTCATTTTAGTTTTCCCTTTAGCGAGAGATGCATAGATTGAGAACAAAAAATTTAGACTTTGTGAAAAGTGTCTTGTGCAAAGTCTTTGTTCATGAGTTGAATGGGCATTATAGGCTATTTTGCAGGCTTTTTATTTACATGGTTGCCACAGAGATCAGTTCTCAAAATTCCCTGACTTTTCCAATCCATGATAACAAATAAATTTCCCTGATAAAAGAAATACAAATCACAGATAGTGGAAGTTTCCAAATTTTTAGCTTTTAAACTCGATGTATGCCAAATGTACACAATGTATGCCAAATGATACGGCTGTCTGTTATGCTGTTCAAAATAGTTGTAACGTGTTGCATCTATAGGTAAAATCCTAAAGTGTGACCATTCAAATGAAGGATACTAAGCAGAACTCTCTGAAGGTGCAGCCTCCAACCTCTCCTTATAGTCATCTTTTCTACCTGTTTCATCGCTGACAATGACAGATTACATTATTCTTTCGGCAGAAAAACCCATTGCTGAAATGACGGTAACCTGAAATTATTGTGTGAAGAAAGTGTTACTCCATGCTATATTAACAACAAACTAGTAGTTAAATAAATATTAATATAGCAATAAATATTAATATATTAATATTAATATAGCATGGAGCAACACACACATTTATATACAATCCTACAAGACTAAAATTATTCTTTCAGCCTTTACCGGTAACACCAATACAACAAAGCTGTTAAAATTTCAATTTACCCCAGCCCCTCTTCAAAATTTCAATTTTCCTGACACAGAATGCAATTCACTAACTCTTCGCTGACCTTGAAATAGTTTTGTTTTCCCTGACCATTTCCTGACCTGTTGCAACCCTGTTTCTGACTTTCACATAAAAAATTAACGGTTTTCTCACAGACTTAATATATTGTTTACCACTACTTATAACGTTTTCACTGCCAGGGTTTTAACGTTTTGAGTGTAAGATGAAATCCAAAAGTGTGACCATTTCAAATGAAAGCTACTGAGTTGTACTCTCCTGTGGTGCTGTCCATTATGCTGTAAAAAGCGGTTCTAACTTTGAAATCTGTTGTTAACGCCCTTAAGTGTGACCATTCAAGTGAAAACTATTGAACAGAGATGCTGGGTATTATGCTTAACAAATTATGTAGTTTTTAACATTTTTGAGAACAATGTATGTGGATCAATCCTAAAGTGCAACACTAAAATGAAAGCTGTTGACTGGGTTGATCCTGTGGTGCTGTTTACTATGCTGTACAAGATGGTTCTAACTTTTCAGTCTGTGGACGAAATCCTGAAGTGTGAAATTCAAATGAAAGCCAATGAGCAGTACTTTCCTGTGGTACTGTTTATCATGCTGTACAAGTTGGTTCTAACTTTTGAGTCTGTGGATGAAATCCTAAAATGTGACCATTCAAACAATAAAGCTTCTGAGCAGTACCATAATTCTTGTGGTGCCGTTTATTGTGCTGTACAAGGAGCAGCTTTTGAGTCAATGGATAAAAATCTTACAGCATAAGACAGTGGAACCATTCATATACACCTGCAGATAATATTCAGCAGTTTCTTTTGGTGACCTATTTGTTTCCTGTACTAAACAGTTCTAGCTTCTGAATCTGTGGAAGAGAGATGCAAGTATGACCAATCAAATGTTACAGAGCAACAGCTTTCATGGTAGTGCTTGTTTTTTAGATTAAATTTTGCAATATATATAATTATATATTTTTCAGTTTTGAAGGTTCACATGGTCTCGCCACCCAGAGGGAAAGTATCAGCCAGCAGGTGTTGCTTGACGACATGCAAATTGGATTTATTTTTAGAAACCTAGTCTAGTTTACGTATTTAACCATTCACTTAAGACTCATTTCAGTTGACAAAGACACAAGGTAGAATGGCAATTAGCATGAAAGTTCAAAATGTTACAAATGATCCTCGGCCCTAACTAATAATAAACCATTTTGTTTTGCTCTTATTTCACTCCCATTTGACCTAACATTTAATTCACTATTCAATGGGTTCAAAAAGATAAACTACGTATCATAAAATCTTTGTGTGTTTTATAACACAGACTGAGAAAAGTTGGAGTGTTTTGTTACATCTTCAGAATTCTTAGGATTTGGAATGACTGACATTTTCTGGTTCTAGCTAGTTTTGGAGTTTCTATTCAAGACATTAACATCTTGAAAAGTGACAAATGAATTTTACACCATAAAAAACTGTACCTTACAGTGATCCTTGACCCAAGACTGTTTTACACATTTGCTTCTCTCCAAAGTCTAGAATTCTAGAATAATTCTTTCTTGTTGATTTTGTTTTCTTTTTTTTGTAATTTGTGTGGTGGAGAAAATGTTTGCCACAAAATAATTTTGTGGCCATTGAGTTTTTGCAAGACAGTTTTTGACAGATTGTAAGAAAAATCTACAAAAAATTAAATTCTTCAACCTTTATGTGTTGTAAGCTGGTAAAGTAGACCAAACTCATTTGCCTCAAGGATACAGTATTTCAGACCACGTTTTCACTATTAATTAGCATTGTTACTTCCTTCTTTGTATTATGCTTGAGGAATGAAAAGAAATACTTCAAATAATGAATAAACTCCTAGGAAAACACACAAAATTATGTCCTCATCAAACTCATCAAGAATGTTCATAGAATTCTAAATCTAGAATAAATAACTACAGCTGTTGCATAATCCTAGGTGGGAAATTCATTGGTTAATATGCTGCCATCTGATCTCTCCCTGTTTTACTTACAAAGCACATTTCCAGACAAATGAAATTTCTGCTATACACAACCACACCTGCAGTAAATGTTTCCCACTTACATATTGAAAAGTAGTTATTGATACCTGTAATTTGCCATTAATTTTGCACTTACAATTTGAAACAAAGAAAGCTTTCAAAAGAACAGCCCTTCGAACATCTTTTTTTACATATTTTTTATTTTCTGTAATTATGTACATTGTTTTATTGCATGTCAACACCATTCACTTCCTTTGCCTATTATACTGTACATTTTGTGACCATTGTATTCACCTTAAAAATAACACTTGAGGTACCAGTAATCTCATACAGATTTTAGCAGGACATCCCTTAAACAGCAGACATTTAATTTAATAACAACCACACTCTTTTCATAGCAACATGTATTTCATTTACATTTTACAGTCACCGGTTGAGTTCATTCACGTTGGACACCAAAAAATATTTGTTCCTCATTCAGGGTGTTTTAAATTCAGTGTAACATGACCTTGGCCTGTATGTTTTCCCATACAGCCCTCCTACTCATGTCAATACATTCACAGGATAGCATCTTCGTGGGACTGAAACCTAGCAACAACATGCAATCTACACATTAATTTTTTATTACCTGATATCAACACAGGAACACTCCTCACAATAAATTTATTTTGTATATTTGATACTTTATGTCCTCATGCCATGGTGAAGAAGAAAATGTAAAAATTTGCTTTATGGTTAATTATAACTTGAACATAAATGATGCCAAAGGGAAGTCCTTCTCAAAAGCTTTTATAACCTTTCTACATATTTGTTGGAAGTATACTACTTCAAAGGCTGTGGTAGTTCATTCCATTATTTTTATTTCCATCATGATGGTTTTTACAGTCCAGTCAAATGTAAGTTGACAGTCTCAACTTGATCCTCAAAACTCAATTCTCGAGTCTTCAAACACGAGACGTTCGAGTTGCGAGTTGTGAGAATCGAGGATTGAGAATCGAGTGTCCAGAATAGAGAAACAAGGACTTTTCAAACATGCAAACTCGAAAAGAACTTTCAAGAAAATGATTTATTTCTCAAAGGATGAATAATAGCCGGTCGCACGCCAAGTTTAAGGATTTAATAAACATCGACTCTCAGCGCATACAATGTCAACTTGTGTATACGCATGAAACAACACAAATGAACAATAGCAGATATCTATAAATCTTAAAATTCAGTAAATTGAGTCCGCTTGGTATTTGTGAATATGCCTCGAGAGCCCTTTACATGTATACTGACAGAAATCCATTTTCAAAAGACGGTGAATGTTTAAAAGCGAATAAAGAACTTCACTGTAAAGGACTGTAAAGAACTGTTGTTACAGTAACTTGACTAAAGACGAATGACAAGCACTGAAATGACTGAAAACCAATGAAAACATTGTCATACTCCCCGCTGACAAAGGACGAGTGACTGTTGTTACGGACAAGACAGACTATTATGACAAAATGGACGCACTTGTTAACGACAAACAGACCTACCAAGTACTCAAACGAGACCCGACGCCAGCACTTCAACGCAAATGTAACAGCAAACTACTTGACCTCAAGAAAACTGATGCTACTGACATTCAACACTACAACAGACTGAGGTGCCATGTACCACAACTACCGAAACTTTACAGACTACCGAAACTGCACAAACCTAACATACCCACGTGACCCATAGTCTCATTCTGTGGGTCCCCGACTTACCAACTGTTCAAATACTTAACTACCGTACTGAAACCTTTGACCGACGAATCACGACACAAACTACAGTTGACTGAGAACTTTATTGATGCAATGAAGACAGTACAAGTACCTGACGACTACAAACTAGTGTCTTTTGATGTGAAATCACTGTTCACCAGTATTCCACTTCAACTGGCTCTAGACTGCACTGAGGCCGCCATCAACAACTCTACTACTGAACTACCGCTACCTACAGACAATTTAATGGACTTACTGAACCTTTGTCTTACTTCTACGTATTTTCAGTACGATGGCAAGCACTATAAACAGTTGCATGGAACAGCTATGGGCTCAACCAGTTTCCGTTGTTGTTGCAGAAATCGTCATGCAAAACATCGAGGAACGAGCCCTCGCAACTTACAAACGAACACTACCACTCTTGCTACGTTACGTTGACGATACCTTTACAGCCATACACAAAGACGAAATCGACGATTTTCACAAACACCTCAAGAGACAAAACGCCGACATACAGTTTACTAAGGAGATCGAGGAAAATGGTAAAATTATACCTTTTCTAGACTGCTTAGTTACCCGCGACAATAATGAACTACGGACGACAATTTACAGAAAACTGACACATACCGACAGACTACTCGACCAATCATCTTACAACCCAACTTCTCACGAAGCTACCACTATACGGACCCTGACAAGACACACGCAACTAGTTTGTGACTCGCCCGACAGCTTAACGGACGAAATCAAGTACTTAGACAACGTTTTCAACAACAACAATTACAACCAGCACTTTATAGGACACAACACTTACAGAAACTCCAAACCAAATGCTACGAACACTAATGCAACACCTGTCACTACTGCAACCATGCCTTACATCAAAGGGACTTCTGAAACTATCGCAGGAATCGTAAAACCCTACAACATCCGCGTTGCTCACAAACCTACCACTACTTTACGACAGCTAGTGACGAACGTTAAAGACAAAGACGAACCGAGCGACAGACGGGGAGCAGTTTGTAAAATCAAATGCTGTGACTGCCAGGCCACTTATATTGGTGAGACTGGCAAAAATTTGAACATCCGACTGACTGAACATAAACGAGCGACTAGAAATGGTGATATCAACAATCACATTGCTGAGCACCATTTAAAAACAAACCACAGAATCGACTGGGACTCTGCTGAATGGGTTACCTACAGTACGGACTACTATCAACGAATTACTCTGGAAAGCTGGTTTACTAACTTAGAACAAACACCACTGAACCGTTGCCAACATCTACCTGCACCTTACGAACGACTGATTGCCGACAATAACAAGACAGACAAACAATAGACAAACCAACTTATTTGACTAACAATAGACTAACGGACATTTGACTAACAAAAGACAGATCGAAACGAACCAATCACGTTTAACAGTCTTCACACCCAATAACATCACGGCTTAACTGACAGACAACCAATAACATCATGAGATCGTCGACCAATCAGGACAATCACCAGAGACTTATAACATCTACTGACAATTCACAGTTCACTTGACTCTGATGATGACTTCCGCTCAGGTTGTCGAAACGTCAGTCAATGTCACCTCAAACAGTCTTTCTCAGGATACACTCACCTGGACGATCACAATTTATTGAATTATGTTGTTATTATACAAACAACAGCGCATTCACGGCCTGGATACACGTTTGCCTATCAAAACCTACCACAGTTCCATCTTGAGTTTTCCCAAATAAGTGCAAATCTATACGTTAAAATTACTTTTATATTCGCAGATGGAAGTCTATCTTTAGAAGTTAGTGACCAAACTGGTGAAACTTTGGAAGTGAATGTGAATTTCACAAATCAGTCAAGCCGCAAAGCCCTTCAGTTTTCACAGGAAATGAACTCCAAGAGCCACGTAACTTGAGTAGATTGGGACATTGTTTAACATGTGATAGAATGACAGATTATCCCAGTGTCACGCCATGGCTCTTTGAGTTCATTTCCTATGAAAACTGAATGGTTTTATCTAAAAACCAACAAGATGGAAATAAATGGAATGAACTACCCCAGCCTTTGAAGTATTATACTCCCAACAATTGTGTAAAGTGTCTCGTAAATTACTGTTTACTAGCTACTTCCAGGTTTTTCCACAGCCCAGAAATCAAAATGCCATCAAGCTATCAACACCATCCCTTCCCTACAACATTTGGAGTATTTCGCATGAAACAATCTACATTTTCTTTTTTTGTTTTGTGTTTAAAATTACTTTGAATAAGTGGGAATACTGTTAACCACATCCTACAGACACTTCTTTTATCTGATTATTTGGCATCTTTTTCTTCTACAGTAGCTGCTATTTCTTTACACGGCTTTTAAAGCAAAATCCCTAAAATGCAGTTAGTGGAACATAATGTCCTAGGGGTGGTAGGTTGGGTGACCTTTGCTCAACAACATTCCATAACGAAAAAGTCTATTTACAAATGAATGCTCCATGTGTATAAGCTCATAGAATTGCCTTTCATGTCCAGTATCTCTTCCGATACTTTGCAATGTGGTCTGGAAACATATTTAAACCTGGCAATGGCTCTTACTACATGTATTTAAAAGCCTCATTCATGGCTAGTAGTCTTCCATATTACATCTGTTTAGTTCATAGTATAAGTCTACATGTACTCATAGGACAAACTCAGAGACACTGTCAGATTGCTTTAAAAGCAGTGTCATGATAGTTTAAGTTCTAAGTCTCAAACAAGCAAGAACACTTTGTAACAAATTTGTTTACAATGGAACAGTGACATTAATGGTCATTTAATTCTACAAACCTCAAGTTCCACTGACTTTTGCTTCTTGGCAGAATGCCTTGGATAAAACTTTTTTCTTTGATTGGAAAACCGCTAAGAGATCAGAAAATCTTACACGCGGATTTGCTATATTTTTGAAGTTGCATCTTCACCAACTGACCACCGCGTGCGAACATGTGCAATTGCACTGGAGTTCATTGTATAACTTCATTTTATATCCCACACAACTTAGAATTTGGGATAGTTTTTCTCCAACTCAACTTCTTGCAGCTCTAAACTCTGCTCATTGATGGTCACTGTAGCTCATTGTAAGTCACTGTTGGTCATAGTAAGTCACTGTGGCTCATTTTAGGTCAGTTCTTGTATAAGCTATGTTCATTGCGCACAGGCACCTAATTTCTCGCTCTCCCCCCTCTCATCTTTCTAATTTGTTCAGACTGAGAGAATCTCTGCTTCATCATGGAGATGTTAACATGTATTTAATTTTAATTATACTATAATATACGTGTAAATAGTTAGCAGGACCACATCAGCATTTGCTGCCTTTTGTTCCAAGCTGCCTTGTCAAATGAAACTTTGTTGCATGGATGCATGTATGCATGTATGTACGTACGTATGTACATACATAAGTAAAGGCCATTCCCTGTGTATGTACGTACAAACGCACTTAAGTTAGGGCCATTCCCTGTGAGCCAAACCTTCTGTACCTCTGATCTGTGCTATAACTTCTGTACCTCTGATCTGTGCTATTCACTGTTTAACAAAGGAGTATAGACATCTCAGACCAGCTAACAAAACTGTGAACACCAAAAATGTTTCTGGAATGTTGATTCTTTACAAGCTGTTCTGTGACATTTAGTACCCTGCTTTTTCTTGCAGCTACAATGTTGCATTTCATGGTTAGAACCAACATTCCAGAAGTTAATTTTTGGCATTTACAATTTATAATTATAGGTGGTAATGCAGCATAAATAAATGTCCTTTATTTACCCTTGGCGAGTGAGCATTACACTATTAGAATGACATGAGGAAAGTGCAACTACGTGTTGACCTAAAAACCTCTCAAAATCCACTGTCTCTATGATTTACTCAAGTTCTGCACTTTGGAAAAGTGCAAACAAGTGTTATGTCAGTAGTTTTATGGCCCAATGTTTGATTCAACAATTTTTTTTGTTTTATACAGCATATTGTACAAAGACACCCCATATTGGTGTGATTTCAATTCCACATTAATTACTGGTATGACACCTGCATGTTAATCTTGCAAAATATTCATTTAAGTATACAAAGACACATTAGTTTCACAACACAGACGAACAACTTTGCATTTGGACTTACATGTGCAGGTGCAAATCTAATTTCCTAGTTTTAATACCCTTCAAAAACGAGAAAAGTATTTATAGATAAATAATTATTGTGAGAAGAAGGTGTCAAACTGCTCGAAAATCTACTTAGCAAAGACTGCTTATTGATGTTTGAAGAATATCCATTTAGATTATCCAGAAAGAAGTCTTGCTAAAACAATACACTAACTAGAATCTCAATTTTTTAAGATAACAGAACAATCGGCAGCTATTTCACAGACAATTTAAAAGGCAGATATTTAAAGTTGGTTCAATATGTTACGAGAGCATATGACTTTCCTCGATTTCTGACATTTTACCATGGCAATCCTGTATGGCATTTTAGAGATTTGTTTTTCTACTTGAAAAAAAAAATACTTCACCGGTTTAAAACACCAACAGAGGCGAATAAAGAGACTTCATACTAAAATAAAGTTAAATTACTCTTTCGTGCAACTTTTTCCGCTAAAAACAATACCCTAGTTCTATTTTTGAATACATTCTCCAGCTATCTCCCCATTTGCAGCGTGCAGTCTGCTTATAAAAGACAGCAACTTACTGATTGAATCAATTCTTACTGCGACTGTGCCAAAAAAGAAATTTTCCCAGTTTTTAGCTCCGATCCTATTATGGATTTTTCCGGTCATCGAGCATAAGAAAAACATGACAACTAGGCTATCTTTAACTTATTTAAAATACATACAGCAACAGAAGTAAGCTTATTCTATTTTGAATAACCTACTTTCGTACTTCTAAAATTAAAACATTGACAAAACGAATTCGAAAGGCGAGAGCAACACCGTATCCGTATCACCAAACCCAAATAGAAAAACACAAATCGCTGCCAGGAAATTATTGAGCAAATCGAGCCCGAAAATTGTATATATCACATAGTAAACAAAAAGGCAGCGAGGTTATGAGCGCTCGCCGTAATCAGTAACCAAATCTTCCGGCGACATATCACGAAAGCTGTAGCTTTGAGAAATATACAGACACAAACAGACTTTGGAACAAGTTTCAGGAAATCGCACAGACGTTCCTCTCCAGGGACAGGTATAGTTTTCCAGTTTTATGGCGGGGATTATTAGGCAAAGTAGTATAGGAAGGTGATTTAAAGAGCAGTGCTGCAAAATGTTGAGAAATCGACTAACCGTGTCTCCATACACAATCAACACATTTTGTAATGTCTCTAGTTGTGGTCTCCGTAACTTCCAGCGATCATATTGTCGCGACCCATTCGCACAAAGTATTAAATACGATTAAACAGTTGTCAAGAAAAGACACAAGACAGCAAACTACCTGATTCAGGTGCTGGATCCATCATAAAATGTTGCCTACATCTGTCGTGGTTCGAGGAATGTGGCGAAAAATATTCTATTTGACGACTTCTAAAAAATTCTCTCTCGAGCAGAGTTCCACAT
>Ga0099820_1080657_pt1 | contig 10791 bp, 2 predicted proteins | sample SidTnscriptome_2_FD_81138 | JGI IMG/M metagenome (GOLD analysis project Ga0099820, IMG submission 81138) | Coral microbial communities from Puerto Morelos, Mexico - Siderastrea T B metatranscriptome (Eukaryote Community Metatranscriptome) | ecosystem: Host-associated > Invertebrates > Cnidaria >... | reverse complement strand
CTGACTCAAACTTTCTACCTTTCACTGGTGTCAACGAATGCGCTTCGATTCTTTGTAACAGTGCATAGTTTCGCCCTCGTTTAAGTAATTTGTGTCACTGTCAGCATCCAGAACATCAGACACCGTCAGGATCCAAAATATCAGACAATTAACCCAGTTTAAGTTTGGAACTACAAGTACATGCCTGAATACTGAAAACAGCATATCCTATCCGCTTTATGTCCTTTACCTAACTTACCTTTCCTGGAATAAAGTACAACATCAACTCCGGTCTCAAATTTGTGAATAGCTCGTCGTTCTTTGAAAGTAGTGGGCAGTCGAGGAAGACTAGGACACAGTGTTCTGTATCTGATACCAACTGCTGTGGCTAGAATACCACCAACAACTGCACCATCTTCTTGCTCACTGAGAGCAAGGTGATCCCCTGGGCAAATGTAAACGTCAATGTTGCCATCCACCATGAGAGACCAGGCAGCATCTGAATCCTCCTGAAGAGGTCGAGTAGGGGTGTATCTTTGGTCTGCACTCTTCAAATAGGTCAGGGGACCTTTGAATCGCACCTGCGGGGGCTTCCATTCCCTGTGCTTCTGAGTTGCCACCATGTTGTCATGCCGAAGAGATTCCTGAAGCAAGGTTATGTCATAAATAGGGATGTTCTCATCAGCTGCTCGCTGTTGAAGAAATGCGATTGTGTCGTCTAACGTTTCCCTTTCCCTCAGTGCTTTGTAATCATGTGTTGTCATTTTAAGGTTGGTGGTAGCCAGCTTAGAAAGCACTTGCTCAAACGTTGCCTCAAAAAGGCCGTCCATCAGTTTTTCCAACCTTGTGCCACTAAACAGCAACTCCAGTCTGGCGGCACCAGTTCTGTTTGGCAAATACCATGGAAACGTGTCAATCATTGCCATGAATGCCACATCTTCGCTTTGTTCGGTTAGGATGTTTGCTATTTCATATGCCACAAGACCTCCAAATGACTGACCAGCTAAGTAGTAGGGTCCATGCCTTTGGACCTCTTTGATCATTCTGATGTAGCTTTGAGCTATCTTCCGCACACTTCGTGTCTCTGCTCTCATGGTAGGTTCTGTGTATCCTATGGCATAGAATGCCACAAGTGACTGTTGCGTGAATCCATTGGAAATTGGTGTAAGGTTCATGGCATACCGTCCTGCTGGGTGTACACAAAACAACTTCACCTCAGCTTCTTCAGGCTTGAAAAGGGGGATGAGGTGATAGGTGGCAGTGGGCGATGGTCTGTCTATTGGATGCACAGATTCTTTAGTGGTATGCTTCCACTGAGTGGAGTTGTCAAGCAGTGGCTCAGAGCCAAGTGTTGTTTCATGACTTGGGGCCTCTTCATCGTTTCGCACTTGGGAACTGTTTTCGTTACTGAGTCTCCCGATGATGTCCTGTACCAGCCTAGCAGGAGTTGTATCAGGCTGGGTGAAGTAGAATACCTCAAAAGATATGTGAAGTGAAGACTCTAGCTGCATTTTAAATGTCAATCCTGAAAATGAGTCCATCCCATAGTTGTACAAACTGGAGTTAAAGTCAATGTCAGATGGCGCATTTCCTGTCCACGAGCATAGGAGATCACTGACGTATTCATGCACCATTTCTGCTCGTTTTCTTGCGTCTTTTTCCATGAGCAGTCTAGGAGCAAGTTGCTGCTTATCTTGCACACCGTCAGTGAAGTCCTGTTCGTTTCTGATGAACGCTAAGCGAGATGACCTTGCTAATACAGGTGTGCTCTTTTGAATTTTTTGCCAGTCGACATCAAACAAACCCAACTGTGCTCTCCCTGATTCCTCAATCAGAACTTTTTCCATGTATTGAATTGCTTGTGATGCAGGAAGCAGAAAATAACCTGCCCTTGAAAGGTGCTCAGCAATGGCTTCTTCACGTTGCAGAACCCCAACTCCTTTGATTGGACCCCAGTTGATGGATACTGCAGGGAGGCCAAGTACATGCCGGCGATACTGTGCCAGTTCATCCAAGAAAGCATTCGCTGCCGCGTAAGAAGCTTGGCCTGGATTACCAAGTAGCGATGCAATTGATGAGAACAGAACAAAGAAGTCGAGGTCCATATTTAAGCTCATCTCGTGTAGTAAGAATGCCCCTTTTATTTTGGGTGCTGCAACCTCCCTAAAGTTGGCAGTCTTCAGGTTTGGAATGAGCTCATCCCTCAGAACCATCGCTGTGTGCACAATCCCTGCGACGTTTGGAAGGGTCTTTAGTCTTTGTTCCAAGGCCGCCATACAGACTGAACTTGAAGCATCTGCTTGGTGCAGGATGATATTGGCTCCTGTCGAGTTCATCAGCTGAGAAACTTCAGAAAGTTTTGCCTCTGTTGGTGTAGAGCGAGCGACAAGAACAATGGTCTTGGCACCAGAGTCAGCCATCCACCTCGCAACTTCAAAGCCAAATCCACGAATGCCGCCCACTACTATGTACGTACGGTCAGCTTTCAATCCTTCTTGGTCTACGCCAGGCATCAGAACTTCTGTGGAACTTCCTGACCACTCGCCATTTTTGCTAAATGAAAGGGAAACAAAACCTTGGGTAGTCATCTTGAAGTGGTTGGGCAGGAGCTGAGAGCTTTTTCCTTTAGCGTCATGTATTTGTTGGAAGACGTTTACCTGGGCTTGGGTTATTTGTAGCACATTGTCCATGAGGCCAGAAGATTGCACCAGCAGCAGAGCAGAAGTCCAGACCTTCTCAAAAGTGTTCGGACTCTGGAGAATTTCTGTAAAACTGATCCTTTCGCATATGATCTTTTTGCCGGCAGGGATAGTAATTGAGCCTTTGATATCTTCTTTGAATATTACAAGCTTCCCCCCTTCTTTGAGTAGCTGACACGTTTTTTGCAGGCTCTTGGGTTTGGGCTTGTGGAAAAATATGGCTGCATCAATTTCAGAGGTCTGGTCAACACCTTTTGCATGCACCGACCCATTTCCCATTTCGGGACAGATGGTGTTCTTTGGTCCCTGAGGAGCATTAATCACGGTATGACCCAAAGCCTTGGCTACTAGTATTGTAACCATTCCGAGACCACGGTTTGTCTCATCTACAAGAAGGCGCAGATTTTTCTGTTCTTCGAGAGACTTTTTGATGACATAAAACGCAGTTGCCAGGCTAGCCGGAAGATTGGCTGCTTGTGGGTCACTCATATCTTCAGGTTTGTGAATAATCTGGTTCGAATTTACTTGAAATTGATTGCCAACTTTTGAAACCTTTGCCATCCCACAAACTTCATCTCCAATCAAAATGCCTGTTGCCTCTGTTGCAGCTTGACAAACACGACCACTGAAACCGACAAAGTGGGGCTCACTGAAGACGTTGTTTATGTCTCCATCAGCAATCCAAGTGCATACCACATTTACTTGAAGTTGTTCATCTGAAAGACTTGGCCAGGTGTTTTTCCTGAAACAAACTTCGTGCGTTTTGGGGTGAAGAGTGATGTACACTGATTGGCTGGTATCTCTTTTGTATGGTGTAGTGGCATGACTTGAGGACTTGTCCATCCTTGTAATCCGATTAACAAAACGTTTTCCTCCACGGAATGCAATCTCATCCTCCTGAGTTGCAGCGTAAACCTCTTGTGTTAGCAACTCAACGTCAATAGGGTCGTCGCTAATGTCAACAGTTGTACATCTGATGTTTGGATGTTCAAGGGAAGCTGTCCTACGGAGCCCCAAAACGGAAGACGCCCATGGAAAGCAGGTCGTTTCTTTGTCTGCAGTAACTATTTGGGAGTTTCTTGAAACTATGACTAAATGAGGGCTTTCGATGTTTCGGTTAAGAATGGTCTGCACAATTTGAACAGAGCTGACAAATGAGAGAATTTGTGAGTTATCCACTGACTCATATGATTCTGGCAAAACGCCAGCATCTACTGGAAGGAAGTTGACAAACTGAACGTTTCTGTGCGAGGTGGCTATTGAGGACATTGCTGAACAAATTTCTTTTTGGAGAGTCTCTTGAAAGTCGTCGTTCGTGACAGGGACATCCACAGGTATAAAGAAGGCATCTGGGGTCTTCGTCTTAAGCTGATCGCAAAACGATTGACCAATTCCTTGAGAATCTTTCAAGACAATTCTTACAAGGGTTTCTGTGTTTAACTGGGGCTGCGAGGATTCAATCGCGGACTCCACCCATTTGGTCTCATACGCTATGTTGTCAAGCTTCTGTGACCGAATAAGGGTGCTAATCTCTGTTGATTGGAAGCCTTCGACCGTGAGTAGAATGGTTCCTTGTGAATCCATCAGGTCTATGTTATAGGTTACCCAATTTCCACGCGAATTCTTGGAGACGTGGCAGAATGTTCTTTGGGGGACGTTTCGATTCAAAAGCAACAGTCTCTTAATGCGAACTGGGAATGTGGTTGGTTTTGTTTCACCAGTATCCTCTTCCTCGACTGCTGCTGATGTCTGGAAGCAGGCATCCAAGAAGGCAGGGTGTAGTATGTATCTGGCCATTTCACTCTTCACCTCTTCTCGCTCAATTTCAATGATGCAAAATGCTTCTTCATGGCCTCTCCATATCATCTTTATCAAGGAGAAGGACGGGCCAAAATTGAAGCCATATTTCTCCGTCAAGCGTCTGAACTCAGTAAGCGCCACTGGCTTCATTCTGGTTATAATGTCCTTAAAGTTGTCTGTTTCAGTGGTGGTTTGAGTCGACCTCAAGGAACCTTGTTCAGGATTTCTTCGCATTCTTCCTTCACCAAGAACAGCGGTGACCTCACCCCTGGCAAGTAGTATTTCTGAGCCATCTCCAGGAATGGTTTTCACCTGAAATTCTGCCGTGTCGACTTCTTTGCCATCTTGAAGCTGGAGTCTTAACAATCGTACTTGGTTCTCAGGTATGGTAAGGATGTTAGCGAACTGGATATTTTTAACTTCAACTTCATCACAACAGAACTTTTCCACCGTCATGGCAATTGCCATTTCAATGCATGCAGAACCTGGCAAAACAGGACCTCCGTGCGTCAGAGCATGGTCTCTTAAGGTAGGATATTGATAAAGATCCACCTCTACCTCCCAACACTGTAAGCCCGTGAAACTGCTAGTTGGTTTTACATTTGTGAGAAATGCATGCCTGTGAAGCTGGAATCTTTCCTCGAGTTTAGTCGGCTCGTCTTGTACGTACCAGTAATCTTTCTTTTGCCATGGGTATGTTGGTGTCCGAATGAAGCGAGCGTCAACGCTTTCCTCTCCCTGCACACGGTCCCAGTCTACAGAGTACCCCATAGTGTACAGCTTGCTGACAGTGTTGTGGAGGAACGCTATATGTTGGTCATCCACTGACTTGCGGGGATGAGTGGGCACATACACAACATTGGTAGACTGAGATGGGTGGCTCTCCTGCTGTGATATCCTTTTAATGTAGTGACCAAGGCTGGGTTGGGCGCTTATCTCAATTAACAGCGTGTGGTTGTCCCTTTGGACGTTTTGTACAGCCTTGCAAAATTGGACTGGCTGACGAAAATTGCGCCACCAGTAATTTTCATCCATTGTTGTACCAGAGACGACATCGCCCGTAACGGTCGAGTACATGGGGATTGTTGTTGCTTGAGGATGTAGATGGAGGGATTTTATTTGTGACTGAAATAGGTCCTTGACCATTTCTACTTGAAAGCTGTGGAAAGCCCTTGCAGTGGAGAGTTTCTTCCAGAAGACCTGCATGTTGTTCAACTTGAGATGATTTTGTACACATTCTATTGACAGCTTGTCACCTGAGATAGTTACGTTCTTTTCATCATTAATTGCTGCAATACTAATGCTGTTCTCCAGTCTGAGTTGAATGATAAGTTGGGTTGCATCTTCCTCTGACATTCCTAGCGCTGCCATGCACCCATCACTTGAACAAAGCTCGTGACATCTCGAGCGAAGTAGAATGATCCTGATGGCCTCTTCGAGTGTTAGAGCACCTGTCACGCAACTCGCAGTAATCTCGCCTAGGCTGTGACCAATAACGGCTGCAGGAACGATACCCCAACTTTCCAGCAATTTGGCGGTGGCATATTGAAGAGCAAACGTTGCAGGTTGACCTACGAGGTTTCCCAATAGGTTTGAGTTGTTTTCTTGGTATAGCAGCTCATTTTCCAGTGACCACATTTCTCCCAGGCCTTGAATCACTCTGCTTACTTCGCTGATGGTATCTCTAAAGAGGGGTTCACAGTGGATTAGCTGTCTTCCCATGCCATTCCAGTTTGCTCCTTGGCCACCAAAGACAAAAACAGCCTTTGTGTGCTCTCTCATGGCCCTGCCTTGAGATACATGGTCTTCCCATCCTGTCTTGCGTTCTCCAAACTGTTCCAGCAAATTAGCTGCACCCTGCAGTGACTCGAACACCACTGCCAAGCGGTGGGGATGCTGACTGCGTCGTGTATTTAGAGACCAACAGATGTCACTCTTTGCGTTCTCGTACTCAGCGTTGTCCTTGAGCCACTTTGCGTGTTGTTTTGCCATGTCGTGAAGTGCGTTTTCTGAGTGTGCGGAAAGGGTAAGAACATGGTTTTTCCTTGAACTTTCTCTATGTGCAATGCTGTTTACCTCTTGGTACTCTTGCAATATTGCATGGACATTTGTTCCACCATATCCAAACGAGTTAATGGCTGCAATACGTGGACTTCCATCTTGCTTCGGCCAGGGCTCGCAGACATCTTGTACTTTAATTCCTTTCTCAGAAAGTTTTAATTTTGGATTCAAGGTGTTGACGCTTACAGTTGGAACTAATGTATTGTTCTTGAGCATCAGTGCAACCTTTATGAGACCAGCCAGCCCGGATGCTGATTCTGTATGATTTAAATTGGATTTCACAGAGCCCACTCGGAGAACCCGGCCATTTCCAGATGCATTGCTGCAATATGTCTTGGCAACTGACTTCATTTCAACTACATCTCCAATGGCGGTTCCCGTTCCATGAGCCTCGAGGTATTCAATATCTTCGGCGTCCAATCCAGATTCCTCTAGGACTCGCTGGGAGAGTTCTGCCTGTGTCTTTGCGCTGGGCGCTGTAATTGGTACTGCACTTTGACCGTCATTGTTCATGCCGCATGCAATGATGTCACAATATATGTCATCCCTGTCCATGACAGCATCATTTGTGAGCTTCAGTATTACTGCTGCAAACCCTTCTCCCCTTCCATATCCGTCTCCTGATACATCAAAAGATTTGCATCGTCCATCTGGTGCTAGCAACCCGCCTACACTGAAGATGATCTGCACAGAAGGATCTAAGATGATGTTTGGTGCGCACACAATTGCCACATCACATTCTCCACTGTGAAGACACTCAGAGGCGATCCTAAGAGCAACCAGTGAAGAAGAACAAGCAGTGTCAACAGTAAGACTGGGACCTGTTAGATTGAGACAGAATGAGATCCTGTTTGCCAAAATAGAGGCTGTAACACCCGTGGAGTAAAACTGGTCAAGGTTGTTGCGATTTTCGGGTTGCATCACGCGACTACTATAGTCCAAGTTCATGGCTCCAACAAAGACACCAGTGTTTCCCTTCTGGAGATCTTCCAAGCGTAATCCTGCATCTTCTATGGCTTCATAGGCTATTTGAAGGAGAATTCTTTGCTGGGGATCCATGGCTTTTGCCTCTTGGGGAGAGATGTTGAAAAACTCAGCATCAAAATCTCGAATGTTGTCGAGATATGCACCTCCAAGAGCGCAAAGGCGTCCTGGTGTGAAACGTTTTGGGTTGTACAACATGTGGTAGTTGCTGTGCTCACTTGGTCGATTTGCTGGGTAGTCCTGTTGGAAACCACATTTTCCTTTAGAGAGCATATCCCAAAACAACTCCTTGTTTGGGGCGTTTGGGAATCTGCAGCTTACTCCCAAGATAGCAACACCAGACGGTCTTGACTTTTGTAAGCTATCTTTACAAGAAATTTTCTGGTTTGCTCTTTGATGCTCCCTCAGTTCAAATTGTTGTTCAGGCTGTTGGAAGGATGGTGCGATTGCTTGAGCGCAGGCCTCCATTGGTTTACTTGTGAGCAATAAGGCAGAAGGAATGAAGGCTATTGAATGAAACACACCCAGTGCAAAATGAAAGGGCAGCACCCAGAGAAAAATTAGGGACAAGTTTGGAAATATGAAGCCAAGTCCTATAGAGCTCAGGATGGCTAATATCCCACCAGATAATATGGCTGTTCCTACAGAATTCAGAGCATCCAGTGTTCGCTTTCGTACAGTAGTATCTACTGACAAAGCTCGGATTTGGCTCATTTGTACGCTGAAGTTCACTGAAATAATGAAGCCGAGAGCAAGGGAGATGACGCTTGCGTAGTTTAACGGTATGTCCCACAGATTTAGCAGGGCTATTAATTCGAGGACCTGAACAACAAATCCAACTGCTAGGACGACTGTTAGACGAGGGTTGGCCGTCAAGATTAGAGAAAGAACTGTGGTGGCAATTCCTGCTATAATAGCGAACCAGATGCATTCTTTCTTCACTGTTATTAACTGTTCTGTCTCTTCGAGAAAATGTGAGGCAATCGACACTTGTATGTGTTGCGTTTCTTCTTTAAAGTCGGTTGTGTCACTTTGAAGGGATTTTAAGTATCTTTTCTTTAAATGAAATTCGTCGGACGAGATCATGTAGAGATGAAAGTAACTTGCAACCAAATTCAAAGTGTCGTTTTGCAACGTGAAATTCATATCCTCACGGACGAAAGAGTTTTTAGGATCCTTAAGAAAGTTTAGTAAACATTTTTCAAATAGTGGTCCTGTGCAGGTAAAGCTTTGCAGCTTGGCCCATTCTTCCAAACGGCTGATCCAGCTGTCAACAGGGCGCTGGCTGTACGGGGCACTGCTTAAGGTTTTTCCAAAGTTATGCAGCTTCTGTTGTAGTTCCTGGTTGCTGTAGTTCAGCTTGCCGGAAAACACTATTTTGACCAGATTTTCGTTTTCAAAAAGTTTCCTTTCCTCGTTCGTGAATTTTGCTGCCTCGGTCATTGGACTCGTCTTCAATGGGCTGTCAAACGTTTGATTTGATCTCAATGCCAAATACGCGCTACAAGCAACAACACTTACGAACAAAATCAAGGTAACGACAGAGCCTAATTTATTGCAAATGATCTTTCCATAAATTCGCACCAGGGGACAACAGGTGGACTCATCCTCTTGCTTATTTTCTCTTGACGGGCCAGTTTCAACAACAGAGTCAGCAACAGGGTGACACGAGATTTCCTCATATTTGTATTTCTTTAGACAAACAAATAAACAGGCCATGAAAAGAATCAGAAAGAAGAGATAATGATACAGAACATTAATCAGAGCTACCAAAGTAAATTCTCTGAAAACTGGGAAAGAAGACATGAGCGCAAAACCAAACACCACAATGGAGATTAGGTTGGATGTTGTGAGGGCCATGCCAGATTTAGTCATACAATTTGCAATCCGGTGCTCAACAGACGGCATATGCCTTTGTTTGTGCATGTCTTTAATTAAGATCAATGCATCCATAGCTCCTTTGCAGTATATAAGAATTACGAGTATCCAGTTGGACTGCCAGATATTAACAGAAGCCATACAGCTAATACTCACTGATGACACCAAACCTATGGCAACACATACCGACATCAGGAAGCCAAGGAAAAGAGTTAAGGGACGAAAACTCGCCAGGGTACAGGTGACAAGAAAGACGCAAGTACAAAAAAGGACTGCAAAAGTAAGAACAATTGCCGAGCTGTTAACAGAAAAAAGAAGGGCAGCAACACTTTCACGGGTCAGAGAAGACGTGAAGTACAGCGATGCACATGTCATCTTTGAACGAAGCTCTTCCATTTCTTCAAGGAATGATGCTTCCCATGAGAGTATTTTCTGTCTGGATGGGTCGCTTTCTGCTGGGTTCTTCAAGTAGTAGATCAGTCTGATAGCTCTTGCAGAGATGTTTCCTTTTTCCGCACTTTTGTTGTCTGGTTTAAAGCCATTCATAAACAGTTGTTGATTAAACTTGAACGTCCGACCATCTGATAAAGTTGAGCTGGTGTTTTTCCACTCCCGCACAATAGCCTCCAGACAATGTTCATGGTTCTTCTCTTTCAAATCGCACACTTCTAATGGGTTGGTCATCATGCATGAGATATTCTGTAAATGCCGTTCATTTCTCGCTACCATGCAGATGTCTTGGTAATTGTTTAGGGTTACCACTGTTTTATGCACGAGCAATGCATCTTTTAAACAAGCGCTTGAGAGCACGTTATTGCCACTTTTTGCCATTGGACTTAAGATCACCTCCTCGCGCCGCGACCGAATTGAAGGAAAATATTTCCCTGCTGTCTTCAAATCCTTAGTTACACGACTGTCGTCTGAAACAAAGAATTCCTCTTGTAGATTTGGGGGACGCATGGTCAGGAATCCTAGACAGCTTAGAGCCGATACAAGGAGCATGGTGCTAATTATCTTGCTTGGATGTTTCACTATCAGCTTGCTTATCTTTTCCAATAACATCTGGTATTTGATGAGGACAAAGTGAAGGCATATGACCAAGCCTGCGGTAAGTCTTCTTATTGTTTGCGTTTTTGGTTTTCGCTTCTTGGCGGAAAGCCTGTAGCTTCTTCCTGTGAACTCCATCTCAGAAGTCTCCATTTTTGCCAATCTGTAATGGATTCACCTGATCTCGTGGACGAATGCTTAGTTCATGATTTGAAAGTAACTCGCGATCGGACTTTGCAGGTTTTGATTCTCTATCCAGCCTGTAGAGTCACGAAACTGCAGAATATTAGGATGCTGCTGGGTTTTTATTAAGTCAGTCCTTCTGGAGCATGCATGAGTGCAA
>Ga0099820_1156976_pt1 | contig 10901 bp, 1 predicted proteins | sample SidTnscriptome_2_FD_81138 | JGI IMG/M metagenome (GOLD analysis project Ga0099820, IMG submission 81138) | Coral microbial communities from Puerto Morelos, Mexico - Siderastrea T B metatranscriptome (Eukaryote Community Metatranscriptome) | ecosystem: Host-associated > Invertebrates > Cnidaria >... | reverse complement strand
ACGCCAAGGAAATACTACGGGATGGACTCGTCGGACTCGGATAGTGACAATGACTCTGTTTCTAGTCGTGGTTCCTCAATTTCAAGCGCTCCGTACACTAAAATTCGTTATGTCGAGCCATTGAAAGTCGTGTCGCCTGTCAAGTTACCTCCATCATCAGACGACCTTTTACTCGAGCCGGGGCATGTTTTACAAGCTTTAGGGATTTATGAGGTCCTAAGACATTTTAGTCGAATTATTCGGCTGTCTCCGTTTAGGTTTGAAGACTTTTGCGGAGCAATTCAGACGCCGGATCAATCCTCATTGCTTGCACAGATACACCTCGCTTTGCTCCGGTTTCTTCTCTCTGAAGACGATGCTAGTGGGCTCACATTTGTAGCGAGCGATGAGAAAGATAGCTTCAACATACTAATGTACTGTTTGGGTGACTTTACGTGGCCTGATGTCATTCGGGGCTACATTATGTCAGATAAGACCGAATTCGGCGACGTTGCTTCGGCTGTATGTGGGAGCGAGAACGAAAATCCCTTCCCATTCGCAACGGTGGAAAAAAGATTGAAGGTTCTACAGCGACTCTGCGACCAATTCCTGGCTTCAAATTCAGTCAGGTACGATATTATGAACGAAGGAATGGTAGAATCAGAGGATCACTGCCGGAACTGCTATAAAATGGGCGATTTGTTGTGCTGTGAAAACTGCCCTGCTGTATACCACCTTTCCTGTCTCAAGCCGCCGTTGGAAGTGGTACCAGAAGGCGATTGGCTGTGTCCCGTATGCGAGATGCACCAACTCAAAGGTGTCACGGACTGTTTACCTGATTGGAGCAGAGATGGCTGGCTTAGAAACGCCCCTTTAGGGGTAGACAGGGAAGGCAGAAAGTACTGGTTTCTTGCCAGACGGTTGTTTGTGGAAGGGAGTGATGAAACATTATACTACAGTTGCAAAGAGCACCTTGATGATCTGATTAACAGCTTGGAGGAAGATGGCAAAGAAAAGAGGCTGCTGTCTGCAATGAAGGCCAAGTACAAGGTTATGGTCAAGCACATGCAAATAACTGAAGCTCTCACTGAGGCTTCAAGAGGCAGTCTTCCCTCTGGACTGACAAGAAGAAGACCAAGGCCTGTAAAAGCAAAAGAGGAAATTGTAACAACTCCACCTGTGAAAGAGGAAAAAGACCGAGAACATGAAGTGATGGACACTTCAGGGGACAAATCCAGTTCAGGGGCTCCTGATGGAAAAGCCAGTGATGCTCTGGATGTTAGTGGCATAATTTCTGCATCAAAGCCAATCCCTGCTTCAGCCATTCTCACATTTGTTCCTGATAATGAAGTGAATAAGATCGTCACAAGGCCAGAGGTTGACAACTCCAGTAGTCCTGATGTAGAGAAACAAATGTTGCTGAGAGATAGAAGAACTGCTGTCCAAGATAGTCCTTATTCTAGAAGAAGGCCTGCTGCTCTGTTAGGTGAGTCCAAAACAGGTGGATTAGATCAGTCTGGTGAAGAGGCAAGCAAGAATAGGAAGAATGACGCCACTGAAGAAAATGTTGATGGCCCATTGTGCACTTCAAGTTTAGCAAGTGCTGAAGCTGTTGTGGATCTGAAACCGAAGGATTCCTGTTCTCCAAAAGTGACTTTAAAAGATGGTGGGAGCTCAGAAGTATCTACACCTGCAGCTGAAACTGTCAAAGAAAGTAAAATGCCTGTTGCATTTAGTATGGCAGGTGAAACTGGCAAAGAAACAACTGCAGAGCAAACTAAATCTGCAAGCGTGTCCAAAGATGATACATTATCCAGGACCAAGTCTGGCGACGAACCTGGTCTGGAAGTTCAACCATCAATGGTAAAGAATCAGACTGTTCAAGATAAAACTAGTGTAATTGATAACAAGGTAAGCACACAGGCCAGCAGTACCTTGAACATTAATGTCATCAAGAGTGAAGTTTCCTCATCTGTTTTGGCAAATAGCAGCATGGGAAAACCAGTTGCTGTTTCCTTCAGTGGTGGTGCTAGTCATGCTAAACAAAATATCATGGTCACAAGTGGAACGAGTGCTGTGGTCGCTACATCAAAACAAGAGGTTGAAGGGCCTGTGTTTAGGCTTGGCTCCGAGGGTAACTATTCAACCTACATTAACCAGTTTACAAGCAATACCCTAGCACTCACCAAGCAGCAACACATGGATCAGCGAGACAAAAAGCGCAGTGTCACTAACAAGTTTAGCCTCAATGAGTTTAAGTGGCACGGAGATGGCTGTGGGAGTAAAGAAGTTATTCTGAACACTCTGCGGTTTTCTATAGTTGGCCTTGAGAACTCTGTTCCTACTGCTTTCATGCATCCTTCATGGCCAGTTCAGCGTTCCACCTGGGTGAAGGCAGTTCATCTGTCAAAGACTCCTCAAGAGTTTGCGGCAGTTTTGTCATTTCTTGAGAGTTCCATCAGGCCCATCTGCTATTTATCAGTATGGAATGATGCAGTGGGCCATGTGGAGCTGCATCGTGTTATGTCTGAGGCTCGTCAAGCTGGTGCTAAGAAGAAGGATCACAAAGAAGAGGAGGAGGAACCTGAACTGGATCCCAAAGGATTTGTGAATTACACATGGATGCCGCATCATCAAGTGTGGAAACAGAAAGGTGAAGAGTACAGGCTGTTTGGTGGTGGTGGATGGGTGTGGACTAGCGGTCTTCAATGTCGGAAAAGGAAAAGGCCAAAAGATGAGAAGGACACTTTTGCCAATAAAAAACGAAGACTTTTGGACACTACTAACAAGTTAGTAGCCTTAAAAGAGAGGAAAAGAAATGAAGCGTTAAAGAAAGAAGCAGATAAAGTTGCCAAAATTACTGCACAACAGGCCACCCCTCAAACTAAATCCCTTTTACAAGAGAAAAGTGCAGCAACCTCTCAAGCTGTGGCTCCAGTAACGTCTTCAACATTGCAAGGTTCTGTCCAAGCTGCTCCTGGGTCAACTGCGTTTATGGTACATTCGTCTGCACAAAGTACAGCAGTAGTTTCCGTTTCAAGTGCTTCGTGTTCCACTGCCTTGAAGACAACCAGTGCTATTGTATCCACGACATCTTTATTTCCTGTTCATTTTGTGCCTCAAACTCTTAGTTCTACAGCAACCTCTCTTCAGTCATCCATAAATCTCGTAGTTAAACCCATAGCAACAGCAAATCAGCCAGTTGCATCTGGGGTTTCTTCTGTCGCGTTGGCATCTTTGTCTTCACAAATGCCATCATCAAGTACAGTGGTTACTACAATAAATCAGCCAATCTCATCAGCTATTCCACCTGTCAAGGCAGAATCTTCGTCTTCACAAATGACATCGTCATCTACAGTGGAACAGACAGCAAATCAGCCAGTTTCATCAGAGGTTTCTTCTGGCATGGCAACGTCTCTGCCTTCACAGATAGCATCATCAACTACAGTGGTGCCTACAACAGATAAGCCAGTCTCAGCATCTTCATCTTCACGAATAACATCGTCAAGAACATTATCACCTATGACAAATCAGCCAGTTTCATCCATGATTCCACCTGTCAAGGCAGAATCTTTGTCTTCACAAATGCCGTCATCAAGTACAGCTGTACCTAAAACACATCAGCCAGGTTCTTCAGAGATTTCTCTTGTCATGGCAACGTCGTCGTCTTCCCAAATACCATCTTCGGTTACAGTAGTACCGTCAACACGTCAGCCAGCTTCATCACCAATTCCACCTGTCATGGCAGAATCGTCGTCTTCGCAAGTGTCATCACCAGTTACCGTGCTACAGCCTACAGCAAATCAGCCAGTCTCGTCAGATGTGTCTTCAACACATCGGCCAGTTTTGTCAGAGATTCCGTCTGTCATGGCAGAGTCTCATTCTTCACAATCGCCAAATACAGTTTCATCAGAATCTCCTGCCAATGCAATATCTTTGTCTTCACAAATAACACTGCCAACTACAGTGGTACCTATTACAAATCTACCAATTTTATCAGATGTTTCCCCTGCTGTGGCAATGTCCTCTTCACACATACCATTATCAAATTTATCTCAAGCGGAGTGTTCAACAACGAGTTCATTTTCTCAGTCTGTTTCCTCATCTGTTGAAGCAACTGTTGATAAGCCCACTGTTCCATTTGTTTTAGAGGCTGATTCATTGCCAAAGTCATCTTTATTGCCAGCTGTAACGTCCTCATCTAGTGAAACTCCATCCTCTGCAGTAGATTCTTCTTCAGGTTCACCTTCATCCACTTCATTGGTTGCTGCATCAGATTCTGCTGTGAAAGCTACCTGTGATGGTACCTCGGCTTCTTCTAGTTTAGACTCGAACATCGTCCATTCTGTAAGTTCATGTTCCACTGTTTCATCTTTGTTGACACCAGCTGCTACAAAGACAACATCTGCATTGACTTTGAAATCCGTCTCATCGACCGAGAATGGATCTTCAACAGACTTTGTATCCACCAAACCACCTACAGTAACGTCCTTTGTTTCAGCTGCTGAAGTAAAGGATTCATTCGATTTGCCTCACTCTTCACCAACTTTGGTCCCTTCAAAATCATCTTCCGAAACCCTGTCTACCTCTTTAGATACAGATGTCAGTAACGATGAAGACATAAATGAAAATACTGGTTGTCTGCCTACAGTTGATACTGTTACTGATGGTGATGCCGTTGATCAGAAACAAAAATCTCAATTCTCTACAGAAAATGTTTCCTCTGATTCTTCAACTACGGTGTCTTCCGGTATTGGCGATAGCACAAAGTATACCACAGGAATAGAGCTTTGTAAGAAACGTTCTAAAGATCAAGCATCTGCTTCAACTGGGGGAAGTCATGTGACTGTTGATAATCAGTTTTCTCATAGTGAAATTTGTAATTCTGTTGGCTCTAACCAATCTGATCCTTCCGATAAATCGAGCTTGTCAATTGATACCCCAAAAGGGTCATGTCCAAAAGACGAGACAGTAACATTAAGTGAATCTGCAGTGACACAAAATTCTTCACCATGCAATCGTGGTGCAGATTTAAAAGGTTCAATCACTGTGGAAGAAACATTAGTTGATGGCATCAGTTCAAATGTAAGTCAAAACAATGCTATTCACGTAGATTCTAGTTTGAGTTCTGCTGGCTTTACAAATATAACGGAAGATTTCTCAGGGCATCGGACACTTGACCAAGAGTCAACTGTTGTACCATCCAACGATGATACAGAGAAGGAGTCCAGTAAACATGTGAATGAAGTTTCATCTGAGGATCGTTTGGCTGGAAAGGCACAAAATGATAAATGTTTATCCTTAGAAACTCGACACAGTGAAGCTGTTGAGGTAGAAAAATCGGGAGAACTGGACGTTTCAGGAAATGTATTAGATAGCAATGTGACAAAACAGGACCAAGGAAACATAGATCATAGTAAAGAGAATGAGGTGCACCCAACGGAAACCTCGAATGATTTGGATGCTATATTAAATTGTAACACTGAACATGGACATGAGAGTTTTAACTCAAAGAAGTCCCGTGACTCGAAGGACGGAAAAATCCGGGAAACGGAGAGAGAAGTTAAATCTCTGCAGGACAATAAGGTGGATGATGAGGAAGACAACCGCTCTTTAAGTGATAAGAATTTTCCCTCAGATAATGAAGCTTTATTTCACAGTCAAATCTCAAATACTATTCATAATGACAGTTCAACAACAGAAAATGAGCCAAAAGGAGGTACTATGTTACTTGAAACAGAAAAGCAAGAAGACAGTGATCGTTGTAAACAAATGTCTGTTTTGGGAGATAGTCCTTTGAATGAATACGAAAAGGACAATAACGATGTTGGTATGGAAGATGTCAGTGCTGCTGGAAACGATGGCACACCAATTAAAAGTGATGGCGATTGCATCATACCCAAGAGTAGTCCAGAGAACATAAGGCCAGGAAACCTTTGTAACCATGACGAAAAGACTGATGTAGATGATACGGAAATGGTCATTTCCACAACCACTTCAAAGGATGAAATAACGGAAAGCAGTGCTAAAGCGTTGGGCTCACCGGAAGAGGAAACAACTGATTTAATATCCCCACCTAGAAATAACTTCAAAGATGATCAGAGCACAGCAACGGTGATTTGTAAAGACAAAGCGAGTGAAAGAGTAGTTGAAGGAAGCATGGCAAGTGACAACAATAAAACAGATGTAAATGAGAGTTCTGTGGGATCAAAGGCAGCTGAATCTGTTTGTGTTCCATCGGAGTCTCAAGTCTGTCAGTCAGAGGACAGCTCACAGCAAGTGAGTAGCTCAAGTGACTGTGCTGTAGTAGTCACCACTTCTGGTCTACAGACACCTATCACTGCTGATACCGACCAAGGCCAAAGTCAGCAAGAGGAACCCATGGATGTTGATGTCACTGCAGTGTCACCTATGCTAAAGTCTAGCTCAGACAAATCGCCCCAGACCAGTATTGTCTCCGATGTAGACTCGTGTTCTCATGTGTCATTGGCAACAGAATGTAAAACCACTCCTGTGACGTCTGCTGATGAGGTAGCTGTGACGCTTGAAGGAGGTTCCGTGGTCTCTAGCGAAAGCTTGCCTGGCTCTGTTACATCTAGTATTTGTTCAACTACTGTCTCTTCTGCAGTTTTCACGGTGACATCCACTGGCATATCTTCCACTACAACAGTAAGTTCTCATTCAACAGGTAAACCTGATCTCTCTGGTACACGAGGAGCTGCTGTTCCGGCAGTGCTTCCATCTCAATCAACCTCACAGCATCCAGTGCCATTACGATCTGGACCAGTGCAGAGCGTTGGCACCATTGTTAGTCAGTCTAAACCAACAACAGCTTCTACTGCACCCACAGTATTGACAGGCACAGTTCCAACAACAGCCTTGGTGGGAATGCCGCCTGTGGTATCAAATGTTCCGTTAGCAAGCTCTGGGGTGGTTAAAGCAGGTACTCTGAGTGTTGTGGCAGGAGGATCTTCTTTGTTACCATCAGCTCCGACACCGCCTGCAAAAGGCTCAGTAGTGAGTGCAGTACCTGCAGTTATGAGTACTCCTGTCAGAGCCATTTCTTCGCAGAAAACACCCATTGCCGTTCGACCCCAAGGACAAACAACCCAGTATGTTCCAATAGGCCCCAAGCCCATACTTCCTTCCTCAAGGCCAACAGTTCAAAGCACATCCTTACAGGGTTCAAATGTAGTAAGAGCTAACAATCAGCCTACAGTTTTGGGGCAGTCCAGGGCGGTCCCAGTGAACAGCATTGCTGCTCTGGTGGCAAGCCTCCCAGCATCGGGTGCAACCATTGGACCTTCACAGCTTATACGACTGGTCACCCCAGATGGCAGGTCCATCACCCTACAGGGTTCGCAGCTAGCAGCTATTGCCCAGCAAGCCGGATCTCCACTGGGGCTAGCTGTGCCTAAGACGATAACAGTGCAGGTGTCCGGTGCCGCTGCACAGAGTCCAGTCACCACTGTTCAAAAGACTGTCGGCACAGTAACACAAGGTGCTACCATTACTGTGCAACGAACACAACAACAAGCTGCGCAGATGAAGCCTCAGGTTGTGGTCAAACCAAGGGTGGTAACAAAACCCATCAAAGAAGAGAAGTTCCCGTCTCTAGAACCGCTCATCAAAGATCCGCGTGGGTTGCTGAACCGAAGACTTGCTAAGTGGCCACTGCGCCATTCAGTAAAAAGCATTTTTGCCTTACAAAAGCATGATCTCAAAAGACTTGGCAGAAGAGCAGGAATGAAGGAAGTGAGCGGTTATGTGTATGCCTCTCGTGCAGTCGGTGTTAACTGGCCTGCGGGAATTCCTCGTCCTTCGTTCAAGGTTGCATGGCGGTTTCGCACTCAGAGTTTGAAGACACTGGCTGGTGCAGGGCTGCAGCTCAGGATTCTACATTCGTGCTTGAAATGGGATGAAATGAATGTAAGGCCACCTCGTGGGAACAGCAATACTGTTTACACCAGTTCAGGCACAACAACAACAGAAATAACAGACAGGAAATTCGTTTCCCGTGATGGGCTGCGTTGCAAGTACCTTGTACGGAAAATAATACGGACGCTCAGCAAGCCAGTGGTAGAACCTCCCCGACCAGCGCCTACTAAGAGCAAGAGAGGCCGGACACTCAGACCTAAGATTGTGCTACAACCCGATGATGAGGATGATGAAAAGGGTGCGTTTTCAGGGCCGCGGATTTTAGAGGCTTGGTACCCAGAGGCAAAACTGGAACTATGGGAGATCCGCCAGTACCACGAGCGCATCGAGCGTGAGAGGGCCCTGGAACGAGAAAAGAAGGAGCAAGAGGAAGCATTGAAGCGAGCAGCAGAATTACGCGCCGCCGCACTTCAACGGAAACAGCAAGAACAGCAGGCACGACAGCAGCAGCAGAATCTGCTCAGGATGAACAAGAAGAAGGTTCAGAATGCTATCAAGACTCAACAAAGAAAGGTGGCTGTGTACAAGCCACCTGTTGTCAATCCTGCAGTCACTTACAAGCCTACTGTTACCGCACAAGTACCTCTGGGTGCGTTACGCCGTACGCTACCTGTTGTACGCCCTACGGTACCTTCTAAGCTCCCTGGGATTCAACCCGTGGGTGTAACGCAGATGCGACCACAGATTGCACCTCGAACCACAATCATGAATACTGCCACTACACCAACTCCTTATATACAAAGATTGCAGCCCAAGCCTCAAGTGACCCAGCCAAGTCAGATCCGGATTGCAGCTCCTACCTCAGTAGCAAGTCAGATCACACGACCTGGTCTCCCGGCTACTACAGGTGCTTACACAGTCACTCGTCCTGCCACAACAGTCACACCCAAACCAGCTCCAGTCCGCGCCAACCCGATGACAGCATCTCGGATGAAACACTCGTCGAAAGAACAAGTCAAGCAAGCCGGCAAGGTAAAATCCCGCAAGGGGGGTGGGGCCGTCCCCGTGCTGCATAACAAGAAATATATGACCATGGAGGCGAGGCAAGATATGAACAGGCTCGCAATCTGCAGAAAAGTTCTTGATTGTTTGCTTGACAAAGTTGAACGCAATGAAGAAGCTGAGCGCAAGAAGGAGGAGAAAAAACGCGCCAAGGAAGAGAGTCTAGCTCTGAGGTTGGAGAAACAGAAGGCCAACAAACTTGGAGTTTTATTGCAGAAACGAAAAGAGGCACTTAAAAAGGAAATGATGAGGAAAAGGGACCTTATCGAGAGAGACCTTTTATTGGAGCTACAACAGAGCGGTAAGAACAAAAGAAAGCATAGGGACTCGGAGGGAAGGAACTCGCAGAGTACCCCAGAGGGACCCAAGGCCAAGAAGAAGAAAGTTGAAGATGAACGCCTGTTCTGTGTTTGCAAAACGCCTTATGATGCTTCGCAATTTTACATTGGCTGTGATATGTGCGCCAACTGGTTCCACGGGGCTTGTGTCCAGGTTACGCCAGAAGCCGCGCAAATTATGGACGAGTGGACTTGCGCCGAGTGTACTCAGGCCCGCCGCGGAGTGGAAGAGGAAGAACTCTACTGTCTGTGCCGTCAGCCTTATGATGAAAGAAAATTCTATATCGGCTGTGATAAGTGTCAGGACTGGTTTCATGGCGCATGCGTTGGTATCACACCCTCGGAGGCGGAGCATATTGACTTCTATACGTGTCCGAAATGCACCGAGTCTCAGGCTCAAGCGAGTAAGCAGCCGCTGACCACCAAGGACTACGACTCGCTTAAACGACTACTTCGTTCTCTGCAGAGCCATAAGATGGCCTGGCCATTTCTTGAACCTGTTAATGCAGATGAGGTACCTGATTACTATGACGTCATCACTGATCCCATTGACCTTTCAACTGTTGAGGAGCGTATGAACTCCAAGGCCTACTCATCGCTAGAGCCCTTCGTTAGCGACATTACCAAGATTTTCGACAACTGCCGATACTTCAACCAGAGAGATTCTCCTTACTACCGCTGCGCTGAAGTACTGGAAAGCTTCTTCGTCCAAAAGCTTCGTGCTTGGAAATCTAGAAAATAAACCAACACCTTCTCTGTCAAGGCTAAGCAAAGTTGTTTGTGACCTAGCAGGCCTTTCACAGACCATCTACTTCCTTATATTATTGGTAATCGAGAGAAATAGAAACCGTGGATAAAGGGAGTAGTGAACTACACGAGAAAATGCTTTTTCTTATCTCGCCCTTCGCTCTCGCAGTTGCGATCCTCAGTCGCGCACTCGCCTCACAATGGCTAGTTCACGGTTTTCTTTATCTAATTAAACATAAGTATACGCCTAGTGAGGGCAGCTTCGGTGCGATGGGCAGATCGATTGACTTTCTTTTTGCTTATGCCCGTGCTTTTGTTATTCTTGTCGTCGTTTGACAGCACCTTAACAAGAGTACGTTCTTGTTATTGTGCATTTGCTTATGCCGCGTTCATGTCAGATAAGGACGAGACTGCAAAACAGCCGCTTTTTCTCTTAGAATTTGAGTCGCGAGGCGCGAAGTGCTAAAACTGCTAATTGTCGCACGACCCTCGCACGTCCGCAGGGCGTATTCACACCTGCTTCAGACTGTTTGTTCTTAGACCGCACGGGTTCGTCGCCTGTGTTGCAGTGTTGGTGAGAATGTTGCTTAAATTATGTTGCTCATGAAAACCAACCTTTATGCAGTCTACTGAAGTCGTAACAATGCTACTGCTTTACGATGTCGTTTCGCAATGCTTGCTTTCTTTGAATGGTAATTGTCAATAGGCGTTACCTCTAGTGTGAACATTTTTAATTCACATTATGTATTTGCCAAGTGCAACAAGCCATTTAAATAATGCTCAACATAAACATTCACTGGCGATCAACTTGTTAGAGGTTAGATAGCCTGCGTAGCAAGTGTTTCCGTAGGCTATCCCGCACGTTTGAAGGATTTTTCGCGTTTTGGCCGAGCGAAA
>Ga0099820_1095905_pt1 | contig 11240 bp, 1 predicted proteins | sample SidTnscriptome_2_FD_81138 | JGI IMG/M metagenome (GOLD analysis project Ga0099820, IMG submission 81138) | Coral microbial communities from Puerto Morelos, Mexico - Siderastrea T B metatranscriptome (Eukaryote Community Metatranscriptome) | ecosystem: Host-associated > Invertebrates > Cnidaria >... | reverse complement strand
TGATCGGACACGTGAAATTTTCGCTGATGAAGATGTTTTTCCCACAGGCACGCAGTACACTGATCCTGCAGTCCTTTTAGTTCTGGAAAAGCTAGGCTTGAAAAGTGAAAATGAAATCACCGCGCAAGATCTTTACGAGAGTGCCGAAAAGATAGCTGACACGTTAACCTCTTCGACAGCGGAGAAGAAGTCGGCAGCAATTATGGCGTATTTGTACGATAATCCGAAGAAACTTCAGGAGATTGTTTCTGGCAGAGCATTGGGATCACTCCTTCAGGATGTTCCTTGGGTATCTGTGATGAGAAAAAAACCCCATGGTTTTCCAGAAGCCCTTCCTTTCTATGGAGCAACTAAAAAAGAGACCACTTTCTTCAAACCCGTGGAAGTTAAGAGTACAGAAAACGCAAATCTCATTGGAACGGTGAGGCCGATTGTGACAGTCGACGCTGCGAGTGAGCTAGCCAACTTTTTCGGCTGGGACTTAGCGCCTGATACACTGGACGTTATTAAGCATCTCAAAATGGTAGCCAGTTATTACAGTCAAGAGGAAAAGCCGCATTACATTACAATTGTAAAGGAAATTTACTCCTTTCTAAGTCGTGCTGCAGATGCCACTCGTACAAAGGAAGGCTTTCAAGGAATTGAAAATTCGAGCTGGATTTGGAATGGAGACGGCTTCTCCTCACCAAATGTCGTGCTTGCACAGCAGCCTTCTATCGATCTCTCTCCATATATTTGCTCCCTTCCCTCAGAAGTGATGTCATTCTCAGACTTCTTTTCGAAGTTTGGCATGCGGGAACACTACGATGATCTGTTTTTGCTTGAAGTTCTTCACATGATAAAACAGAAATATGATCACGGATGTGACTTTCCTGCGTCAGAGGTAAAGAAAGATTTACAGTTATCGGTGGACATCCTCAATGAAGTTAAACCAAAAGTTGGAGAAAAATTACCCGCTGCACTGCAAGAGAGAGTTCTCATTCCAACACGCGTAGAAGGAGATTCCTGCGTGAGGCTTGCACCAGTTGAAGATTGCATGTACTGTGAACACGAATGGTTGGAAGATGGTAGCCATGGAGAAAATATGGATTACTTGTATGTGCATCCCAACATTCCGAACAGCACGGCAGAGCTTTTAGAAGTTCCCACGCTCATGAATCGAATGCTGGAACCTGACGAACTCGAGATGCAAATTGGAGATGAATTTGGGCAACAAGAAAAGCTAACTGACAGACTTTCTCGTCTTTTGGAAGACTACACAGACGGATTTGCTGTTGTTAAAGAGCTAGTTCAAAATGCAGACGATGCTGGTGCCACAGAAGTCAAATTCCTGTATGACGAACGAACCAACGAGGATGCTATGACCTGTTTGATTGACAGAGGAATGAAGGAATGTCAAGGTCCTGCGTTGTGGGTTTACAACGACGCCGAGTTTCGAGATGAGGATTTTGTAAACATTACAAAATTAAATGGTGCTACGAAAGAACGAGAAACTGAGAAAATTGGAAAGTTTGGACTTGGCTTCAATGCCGTCTACAATCTGACGGATGTCCCAATGTTCCTCAGTAGGAACTATTTTGTGATTTTTGATCCCAACACCTTTTATCTGGGAAAAGCAATCAGGAACAAGAGTAAACCTGGAATGAAGATCGACGTCAACAAAAACACGAAGAGACTACGTAATTTCAGGAACCAATTCAAACCGTTCAATGGCATCTTTGGTTGTGATCTTCATCTGGATAAAGAAGACAATTCATTCCAAGGAACGTTATTTCGACTTCCGCTAAGGACGAGAGAACAGGCCGCGAAAAGTGAGATTAAGGACCATCATTACAGTGATCAGGAAATGCAAGAGCTGTTGCTAATGTTTCTTCACAGAGCGAAATCCTTGCTTCTGTTTACGCAAAACGTAATCAGCGTTGGAGTATACAGCTTGCCAAAATCATCAAGTCAACCATTGAAGCCTACTTTATTATTTCAGGTCAGCAAATCAATCTCAAAATGTGGAGTACTAAGGGAGATTTCTGTTCCTATAACGTTACCTGTCAATGCAAAGAAATTAGATGCAGAACAGCAGAAGCTCTTGGAGCAATGTAACTTCCTTCAAGCGTCATCGACAGTTACAAAGTATGCAAAGCAACACAAAATAGACTCAAGGGAATTCCCTGAATCTTCGATTGCAATAGACGTCAAATGCAGCTTGACTAATTGCGGCCTGAGTTTCTTCAAAGTGGACGAAAGTCGTAGTCAAGAGTGTGAGACCTGGCTCGTCGTGTCATCAATGGGAAATGGACAAGCAATGCGGTTTGCTAAGAATGACCCCAGTCTTCTACCATCAGCCGGAGTAGCTGTTCAGTTACTAGCAACAAAATCCGACACTTTCATTCCCTCACCTGTTGTAAAGAAGGTGGACGGATCAGATCTAAAGGGAACGATTTTCTGTTATCTTCCCCTCCCGATTCACAGCGGTCTGCCTGTACACATAAATGGAGCATTTGCAGTGACTGCTAACAGACGCCATTTGCAAGAGAAACTTGAAGATGACAAGACATCCTTTGGAGTGAAGTGGAACAGTATGCTGATGGAAGATTCTATTTCGTGTGCTTATATTTGTCTTCTTGAGGATCTGAAGGCACTTGTTTCCGATGATGATTCATATGTGTTCCATTCATTGTGGCCAAAAGCGTCGGATGTACACCAAAGCTGTTGGGCTATCTTGACGTCATTCTACAAGAAGCTTGCAAGTGGAACAAAGGGTCTTTTCTGTGATGGCAACGAATGGGTTAACATTACTCAAGTGGTCTTCCTTCATCCAGATCTCCGTACGGATCCTGAAATAGGAGAAGCTTCCTTTGCAGTTTTCCAACAGTTTTCCAAAGTGAGTGACGTGGCCATTGACTTGCCAGCTGAGGTATTCCATTCGTTTCTTCGTTGCGAACAATCGGATGTAATGAAGAGCAAAACGTACGACAAGAGTCGGTTTTTTGGTGAGATCTTTTTCCCTAACATTTCACATGTCCATCCCGCTTTGAGAGATGTTCTGGTATTGCATGCTCTAGATCCCAACAGTGAGGATTTCGATGAACTGTTAAAGAAGCATCCCTGCATTCCTACGTCGTTGAGTGGGAAAATTCTCAAGCGCCCAGGCCAACTAGTGAATCCCAAAAAAGAGGCTTCCTCTCTATACTGCGACGACGATGGCAGGTTTCCCTGTGGTGTCGATACTTTTTTAAAAGTTGTACGACTTGAAAAGCTTGAGCAGCTGGGGATGGTTTCAGATGAACTACCCTGGGAAGACATTGTGGAGAGGGCAGAAAGTGTTCAGAGGCTAAATGCAGTTGACAGTAAAGCGGCGCTTAAGCGTGTAAAGGCGTTGCTCAAATTTATGGAAAAGAAATTAAAACACAAAAGAGAAGACGTGTCACATCCTGTTCTAACTCGCCTTCTGAAGGCTCAATTTCTGCCAGTTTTGCAAAAGCCGGAGTCGTTCCCACTTTCGTGGAAAGGTGACGAATTAGCAAGTAAACGAAAGCTTCTGGTAGCGCCTAAAGATATATTTCTGAAGGAAAAGAAGTACCTTGTGTGTTGCGCAGAGCCGCTTGTTGATCGAGACATTCCCAAAAAGGTAAAAGAGTTGTTCAAGTTAGAGGAGAAAGAAGTCACTATAGAGCACGTGAGGAACCAACTTGAACACGCCATCTCAACCAACATTGACACACTGGATCGTAATGGTTATGAAGAACTTAGTCGCGTTTGCACAGAAGCTTATTCATTTCTACAGGATAAAATGGCCCACTGCACTTCTACTCTAGAGCAATTCTTACCTGACAAGAGATTTATTCTCGTTGGAAAACGATTTCTGTCTGTAAATCAAGTGGCCTTCGAAGCCAAGGCTGACTGCTCCCCGTACCTAAACAAACTTCCGGAAGATTTATCTACTGCCTATGAGAAATTTTTCGAATTTGCTGGTGTCAGGCAACAGTTTGAAGCGAAAGATTACATTTCAAGTCTCCAAGAAATGAAGACAATGTTTCATGACAAGCAACTCGATGATCGAACCTTACAGGTGGCCGTGAATATGGCGGATCTCCTAGCTTCAACGGTGGAGCTTTCAGGTGGTGATCAGAGTAAAGTACGCGATAAGAGTGAATCTATTTCACTTCCAGATTCCAGAGGAGTGATGCGAGCTGTACTCGATCTTTGCTTCAAGGACTGTCCATGGATGCCTGATGATCCTGATGAACATTTTGTCCATGAGAAAATTCCTTGGTCGACATGCGAACGACTGGGTGTCAAAACACGAAGAGAGGAAGCTTTGCAACACCATGATGCTGGATTTCCGTTTGGGCAAAAGGAGAAGCTCACAAATCGATTAAAACGCATTCTGACAGGATACCCTGGCGAAAAGGAAATTTTGAAAGAGCTTTTACAAAATGCAGATGACGCACAAGCAACTGAGATCTGGTTTATTAAAGATCCCCGGCATCATCCTGATGAAAGAGTTTTCGACAACAGATGGAAACCACTGCAGGGTCCTGCGTTGTGTGTATACAACAACAAGCCCTTCACAGATGCGGACATCAAAGGAATATGTAACCTTGGAGAAGGCAGCAAAGGAGAAGATCCAAACAAGACTGGCCAGTACGGCGTCGGCTTCAATGCCGTGTATCATTTGACTGATGTGCCGTCGTTCATGTCAAAGGGGGAAGAGATTGGGGATGTACTGTGTGTCTTCGATCCCCACTGTAAGTACATTCCCCATTCGAACAATGAAAATCCTGGCAGAATGTTTAAAGGTATTGAAAAGTTGAAGAGAAAGTTCCCAGATGTGTTCCCCTGTTACCTCGAGGAACATTTGTCCACGGAGAACGCAACGATGTTCAGGTTTCCATTAAAGAGTAAGAAAATGGCTGAAGAATCCCGGATATCACGAACTCCGGTCACGGTGGAGAAACTTGACGAGATGATGCAAGATCTGAAGAAGGAGTTGTTCGAAGTACTCCTCTTCGTAAACAATGTGAGGAAGATTAGCATTTGTACGATAAACGAAAGTGGGAAGCTGGTAAACACTTACTCCGTTCACGTGGAAATGTCCCAGGACGATGAGAGGAAGAGGCAAGCTTTCGCTCACTATATGAAGGAGATTGGAAAGCAAACGAAAGGAAAGACGTTTCTTCCCACAGGAATGGAAGTGAAGCAATGTACCTATACTATGAAGCTACGAGATAGCCTTGGTATGGAGGAAAAGTGGCTGATTGTCCAACAGGTTGGCTTTGAAAAACCCATAACGAAGAGCATTATTGATGCCTTTAAGGACAACCAGCTCGGAATGCTACCTCGTGGTGGTGTGGCTTGCCTGTTAGAGAGCAACAAGTCAAGGCCTCAACTGAAAGGGAAAGCTTACTGCTTTCTTCCTCTTCCATTTGAAACTGGCCTCCCAATCCACATTAATGGCCACTTTGCATTGGATCATGAGGCGCGACGAAATTTGTGGAGAGATGAGGCTGGTGGCTATCGAAGTGACTGGAACAATGCTTTGTTGAGTGATGTCATTGCATCCTGCTATCTCACTCTTCTGGAAGAAGTGCGTGGATTCATCCAGTTGCCCGTCATACAAAATGCTGCATCTGGTGATCCTACTTACAGCAAAAGTGCGATATTGAGAAGCTTAGGTACCTATGAAAAGCTTTTTCCAATCCATCCCATTGAAGATCCACTCTGGAGGGAACTGGCTGATTCAGTCTACCAAGAAATGAGTAAAAAGAAAATGCGTCTTATTCCGATGGTGAGAAGTGTGGAAACAAGTTATCCCGGACATTCTAAGGCCTCCCATAGATCTGAAAGAGTTCAGTTAACATGGTTCCCACCGACTGGTACTGGCAAGGACAAAGCATACTTCAACAATCTTGAAGTGGAAGGTTGTTTTGCTGCACTGCCAATAAAACGCGATCTTGAATGTAAAGAAAAAGCAAACGAAGCGAAAAGAAAAGAACAGAAGCGTTTGCGATCGAAAAGCAATTTTGAGGAAACCTTGCTGCAAACTGGTTTCAAACTGGTGGCGCTTTCACTGCCTGTTTTTTGGTCGTTTAAAGAAGCAGGAGTAGAGGTCTGCTGTGTGTCTCCTTCCGATGTTATGGACTTCTACAAGTCTTTCAGTGATGCTGAACCGCTTTGCAATATTGGAGCGATTCCATGTCCTGTTAAGAAGACGCCATTCAAGAATCAAGAAGGAATAATTCGTGTCCTGAAGTACTGCAAAGGTGGCGAAAACTTTCTCGAAAACCTCCCCGGACTTCCATTACTTCTTACCGATGATAACATCCTGCATGCATTCAACACGAGTGAACCACGCTGCCTGAGTCAGTATCAGGATATTCTGCCACGTTCTCCGTCCATTTTTGTCCACGATCGACTTCGCCTTGAGATTTTCAGCGGGGTCAATTGCAGATTGTTCACTGTTTTTCGACCTCTGGATGTTGAAATTTTTGCCTCACACTTGGACCGAACTCTTCCTCCTCGCTTTCTTAGCGAAGATGACTACGTGGAGTGGTATCCTGATGACCGACCTCTGCCGAATCATCACTGGATGTACAGAGTGTGGGACTTTTTACAAGAATTTGTCAGCGATACTCTGAAGATAATGGAAGTAAGTGAGGAAAATAAAGCTGCATTCATTCGTGAGCTGCTCTCGCCGCTGTCGAAATGGAGTATTCTTCCAGCAACTGAGACAGGCCAACTGCAAGTACCCCATAACTTATGCTCTTTGACGACGTTGCATGGCATGCAAACAATCACTCGCCATTTCTTGGTGCCCTTGCAAAAAGCAGAATCTGTCATTGATTTCATTGATTGTGGTGAATCTGGCCAGAGGCTTGTCGACATTCTAAGACATTTGGGCTTGCCAGAGCTAAACTCAGCTATCTTAACATCCAGGATCAAACTGGATTCATACTATTTAGCTCGTAATCTGGTTGCCACGTTGAAGAGCCCCGGTTCTCTTCTTGTGGTGTTTAAGCAGAAGCTGCAAACGAATCCCATCTCCCTGGATGGTAAATTGAAACTCTTAGATGCTATAGTGGTTCTCGATTACCTTGGTCGCAACACTGAAAGTCTGACAGACGTTCACAAGGAAACTTTGAGGAAGCTCCCATTTTATCCGACAGCCAATGGTGACCTTGCGAACCTTGTGGAGAGGCACGTGTTCCTCTTACCTGATGAAATCCCTAAGAACCAGATGGATGTTGTTCAATCCAGGATGAACTGTTTGTTTTTAGAATCTCGTCGTAATCTGTCTGAGCTCTATGAATTCTTAGGAGTTGAACGGTTGTCAGCTGTCGATGTGTATGTGAAGTTTGTCTTGAAATGTTTTCAGCATCTCAGTCTTGAGGGAAAGTTGGCCCATCTTCGATATCTTCGTCAGTTTACTTCTTTCTCAAGTCCATATGAGAAGGAAGACGAAAAGATTGAGAAAGAAAGGCTGTGTGACAGTTTGAAAAAGGTTGAATTCATTCCAACAATGGACGGCACCTTGAAGGCAGCCTCCAGTTTCTATGACCCTCATAACGAGGTGTTTGCTTCACTTTTGTCAGAGGACAGGTTCCCGACAAAACCTTTCGCTTCAGATGAATGGCTGCCGTTTTTGAAGAAAATAGGCCTAATTGAAGATGTATCGGAAGGCGATTTTCTGAAATTTGCCAGGCAAGTTGCACATGAAGCCGTAACAGCACTGACGGAAAATACGTACAAGAAGTCTGAAGTTTTAGTCAATCACCTCATTTCTCGACCCAATGTGGTGGAAGGAAGCCTTCTATACCTTGTTCATGATATTCCCTTTGTGGCAGCAGATCCTGTTAAAGAACCATTGCAAGCACTATGCCCACCTTTCGCCGAAAAGCAGGAGGATAAAAGTCCGTTCATCGCATTTAAAGGAGCAGTCGTCAGTGATTATGAAGAACTCGTTTGGACAAAAGCGCATTTGCTTCCAAGGTGGGCAGATCCAAGGTCTCATCGCTACGAGCTAGGTTGTTCTTTTCGAAAAATTGACCAGTATCTCAATGATCTTTTCTTCAAGCTCCAAGTTCTGAAGAAGCCATCGGTTGACCTTGTTGTCAGTCACTGCCAGACCATTTGCTACCACCTTGAAAGCAGCAACGAGAAGGAAAATGCTGCACGTGACCAGTGTTCAACGATAGTGGCGACCATGGAAAAAATATACACATTTCTACAGGAGAACGCGGTTGAAGACTGTGTAGCGAAGGTCAAACTTCAAAGTACACGCTGTATTTTGGTTGAAGAGGGGAGGAAATTCATTCTACCAAGCCAAGCTATTATCGAGCTCTTAGATACTGATGAGATAAAGCCGTTTCTCTACAGAGTGCCTCCAGAATTTGGGAAGTATCGGCAATTGTTTGAGTTCCTTGGTTGCTCCAAGTACGTAAGATCTACCCATTATGCTATGGTCTTGGAGATGTTGCAGAAGACTTGCCAGAATGCCAAGCTACACCCAAATGAGATTCGAACGTGCTCCAAGGCGGTTAAAGGCTTCTTTGACAAGTTGCAGGAAGACAACGCGGATGTGTCTACGCTATCTAAATTGCATCTACCAGCTGTCCCTGCGGGACATTGCTCCAGAGATACGTCTCTCAGCACCATCTCTGTTACTTTACACCAATCAGCTGAGCTGATATTTGATGACGCTCCTACCTACGGCAATCGGATCAAGGGACTTAGACAGCTGTTTGTGCTTGAACTCAGTAAGATGGATGTAAGCTGCAAATCTGCCATGGTGAACTATACAGATCTGATGATGAAACTACCCTCAGCTTTACAGCCAAAATTGCTATCTTGTGAGGTGAAAGAAAAACTCAGTGATCCAGATAATACCGTCATAGTGACAAGTGAAGCTGTAAACGCATTGAAACAGCAACTGTCTTGTGAACAGTTTGGTCGTGGGATTGCCAGGATTATTAGAGATGCCAACTATCAGAAGAAAGACGTTGACGAAGAAGTAATTACAAACATCGAAAGAGGTCTTAGAAGTATCGAGCTCTGTGCTGTGGAGAGTCTTGAAACCTCCCTTTTTCACAATGACATTCTAATTCCTGGAAGTGAAGCTGTGGTGCCGTATTTCCAAGAGAAGCGTGAATTGTCTGGTGAGGAGATATGGAAAGTTTACATCAATGCGGTGAACGAAAACCGTGACACCATTTCGGCCACATCTATGGTAACAAACGTAATTGTAGAAATGTATGGAGAGTTCCTCGGAAAGAAGGCGTTTGTGATCTCTGAGATGCTACGTTGCTCTCCTGCGAAAATTTGGTCATTATTGGATAGCATGGGTATTCGAAAGGATGACAGCTATAATGGAGAAGATGTGGATATCTATCCAGTCCCAGGTACCCTGATTCCAATCGAGGACCATCATCTCCTGAATGACGCCTTTGAAGAGTTTGAGCCTGAGGAATACGTCGGTTATCAGCTGGAGGACCCAAGTCTAAACCAAAGGGACGGCGTTGCAACGTACATCTACGCAAAAATTATTGAAGAGGTGACAACTGAAGATGCGGCAGGTCGCTTAAGAAAGAAGTACAGAATCAACATTGGTCACGACAGAGAAACAGAGGTAGTCAGTGCTGCTGTTCTGCATAAATTTCACCGTCTTATGGAGATATTTGACGAGCAAACAGGATGTCACACAAATAAGCAAGATGTCTTTGATGAGATTTCAAGCATATTGAAGGAGGCATGGGAATTATCAGAGGAAGAAAGACGACAAATTATCAAGCGTCTGTGTCTGCAGTGGCATCCAGAAAAGAATTTAGGCGATGAAGAATTCTACACGGTGGTTTTTCAGCACATACTTAGGGAGGTTTCTCGGCTTGGCGGTTCCTACGACGACTTGTTTGCTTGCTGGGGAGCGCGTGCAAGGGAACATGGCTCTCAGCGTGAAGAATACAGACGAAACATCTGCCGAAAGTATGGGTCGTCATCAGCACACAGAAAATGGCGAAATTTTCCTCCAAGTTTTTGCACAAGTAACCCTCAACCAGGAGAGGCCAGACGCTGGTTTAGACAAGCTGAAGCCGACCTCGAGGCTGCTGCTAATGAAATTGCCTTCAGCAGACCTTCTTATGAGTGGGCATGCTTCAAATGCCACCAGGCAGCAGAGAAGGCTCTGAAGGCCGCTCAGTATCATAGAGACGCAGAGAAGACGAATGTCCACAACTTGGTTCAGAATAGCTACAGTTTGAGTGACCCTAAATTAACCCAGTTGGCGAGACAGCTGGAGTGCCTTGTGGGTAATTCGACACATATGCGCTATCCTGACAGAATGACCTACCCGAAGATCCCAAATGACGTGTACAAAGTAGAGAAGGCAAGTGGAGCCCTGGACCTAGCTAAAAATATCGTGAATCGAGTGAGAGGCAGACTAACTTGAGATAAAAAACGAAGCAAGCAGAAATCATGAAGACCCCACTTTCTTTGCATCAAGAAGGACGTAATAATTTTAGCTTTGCAAAACTTTAAGCCCTAATAATGAAGTGTATTTAACTCATTAAAATATGACTACTTGATCTAACAAACAGGTCACGAGAACAAAATAAAAGATCACCGAAAGGAACTTGATGTTTAAACAAATTTTCCCAAATAGTATCAAAACAATTACATTACGATGGGGCAGCGAGGAGATTGAGGATGTTGGTATTGGTGCTTCAAGGGTTAAGACAAACTTGAGACGCTGGGAGCGGTTTGCACGTGCACAGACGTCGTAAATTTCATCTGTTTGTAACAATTCTTATGATGTTGAAATTATGAATATATGAAATTCATATAGGATCTTCTTTACATTTATTTCTTATGATGTTGTTGTTCGAATCAACAACGGTTAGGGGTTTTGTGTTACAACACAAAAATACTTATCCGCTTTTATTGTCGTTGTTTTTGTTTTATTTTAAGTCCTAATTCAATGCTGAGGTGTAAAGGTAAAAATGTAGGTTAAACGGGCAATGAAAAGTAGGCTTTAGGTTTCTTAGACAGGTTGTTGGATGTATTCCCATGCAATGTAGTAAGGATATATATTTTTTACTTTATATATCGCTGCGGTAACTTCACAGCTATGGTTAATCGTGTAATTATCCCCAAACAAGAATTGTTTTGTTTAGTCCGGTTAACAGTTCATTTGTCCCTAAACTTTCAAGGTAGAGACCCAGCATCACATATGCTATATTTGTTTTTTTTTT
>Ga0099820_1174004_pt1 | contig 11725 bp, 10 predicted proteins | sample SidTnscriptome_2_FD_81138 | JGI IMG/M metagenome (GOLD analysis project Ga0099820, IMG submission 81138) | Coral microbial communities from Puerto Morelos, Mexico - Siderastrea T B metatranscriptome (Eukaryote Community Metatranscriptome) | ecosystem: Host-associated > Invertebrates > Cnidaria >... | reverse complement strand
AAAGCTTTTAAAACGCAATCTAATTCACTTTTGGTATGTGTGTAAGTGTTTCATGGCTGCATTACTTTCTGATATGAAACATTTACTATGATGTTCCAGGGACATTGATTTTGCCGATCAAGGGATGGGATGTTATTTTTTTCTATTTCTTGAGTGAGAAATCGCCGGCAAGGGTGGCCAAAGTACCGGCTGCTATTTTGAACCCTGCTCAAAAGTTTCGCTTTTGAAAGCAGATTTGAGTGTGGTGAAGGCAATTACAATTCTGAGAATTTTAGCATTGTTGTTTACGTCACATTCGGCACGCATATTATTCATGACAACCCTCGGCACCAAATTAATGGTCATGTTTCCTATGCTTTCTTGTATTTGACGAAAAAACACCAAAATCACATGTTTTTGGTTGATGAAATTTGGCTGCATCAAGTTTAAAATGTATCAGAAGGCTGATGTGGGTTTGTAAAAATGTGTGGGTCGCCGAAATGCGAACTTGACAGAAACATATGGGGCGCGATGAAGCTTGATAGGCAAAAACTTTGCAGGAGTAAAAGGCTCTTTTTGCCAAAAAAAAAAACGCGAAACGGGCGCGAATTTGGGCGCGATGAAATGACAATTTTGCAAAATTCAAATGTAGTCTCACGCTAGTTTTTGAGTAATACTTTCCTTCACATATGCAGAAAATATGGTTAACTTACACCGTTTTGTAGCGAATTTCAAGTGCATTTCGCTTTTAACTTTTTATTTAAATATTCCCCTATTGGCTTATTCAGAACTAAAGAAAACTGTAGGCAAGGTAGGCAAAACCACTGTTTTTAACCGATGCGATATGAAAAATCTCGCCTCTTTCTTTTGAATAACGTCAATTTAGAATGGATAGTCAGTATTTGTGATGCACCTAGATTGTAGTGCCATTATCCAAAGTTTCTAGACTATACGTTATTTAGATTAAGAGAAAAACGATGAAACGTAGCGTGAGACACTTTTTGTCATGCAAATGTACCAACTCCGTGGGCAAGGCCAAATGGGGGTAACCATGCTCGATTAGGAGAAAACAGCCATTAATTTCTCTCAACAACTCAGAAAAGCTAATGTGCATGCGCTAATCACGCAAAAAATGATACGCAGAAAGGATGCGCAATGCAATTGAATTGAATCACCTTAAAGCACTATCCATCAGGGTCCGAAATTAAGTTTTGAAGTAGGTTGCCCATTGGACAACCATCTTTTTAGATCTAGGCACCCGAGATGAAGTCTAGTCGTCAAACAATAAACCATAACTTAATAAAATTAAAGTGAAGTATTTAGTATTGCACAGCTGAATAAAATGAATGACATACAATGATTGTTTGTGTTTTGTCCATCATGTAAAATTAAGTAGTTCATTCCTGAGTGTCATCATCATCACCATCGTCATCAACATGTACAATGGCATTGCCTTTGACGGGGGCCATAAGGTTGAATTCTGGGGCGTCTTGCCCTTGTCCCAGCATTCCACCACAAAAGAACTCCTGGCATTGGGTTGAAATCTTCGCATTAAGTCACTCAGTCTTGGGGTGGAAAGATTTGCTCTCCAATCAGTCTTAACACGTGCCATCAAAAAATCCTCTCTCACATTCAGAAGTATGGACTGGGATAAGAAGAACAGTCTTAATAACCTTCACAATATTCCTGAAATCGTCTTGATCTTCAAGAATAACTCGTTGCCAAAGGTCAATATAAAACATTGCTGGATCATGGAAACCCTTCTGGACACATAAATTTTGATTTCTTGCCACTCCAGCATTACGGAAGGAATGTCACAATCCATTCTGTTCAGCAGATTTTCATAGTGATTGGTTAAGACTTGCAACTTGTCATTTCCAAAGGGAACAAGTTCGTCTCTATGTAATGGCCAGTTTCTAAAATCAAAAATGCGCATTGCTTCTAGAGCATCGTCACCCTCAAATGACTGGAAGGGCCTCTGGATGTGAATTAAGCAGGACTGGAGAACTACCCTTTTGTCAGTCTCAGCCTGAATTAAACCTGCTGGTCTGTTCAGTAACTCTTTACCTTTGTAAAGAGTCCCATCACCAACCTGCTCCATGAATGCTCTTTCCATAGGACCAGGTGTAGTTTGAAGTGATCTGAGACCTTGAAGGGTGGCTTCAAGTTTCCTTGTAACATTTTCTACTGATGTGTCATTCTTCTGGAATTCCAAAGACATTCTGGCCAAGACCTTGTAAAGATCTATGAGAAAATGTAAGAAGTAAGCACAACGAAATGTGAGCAATTTTTTAACAAAACCTGTTGCTTTTGCTTTTGCATCACTTGATTGCCCATTAATTGAAACTTGTTGAAGGTGTGTTACGAGGCATGGCCAATCTCTAGAGACTGTATTAAGTGCTCTCGTGATGGGCAATCCATCTCGTGCCTTTTACATTGCATGGTTTGAGAACTTTAATTCCAGCAGCAACTCCACTTTCTTTTAGGTTAGTCCAGTTTAAGGGAGAATTGTCGTAAAACTTATAAAGGCTTAACAGTAGCTCTTCCTCAGAAGCAAGGTAAGCAACCTGTTTTATAGCATCTTTAATGCCAAGTTCCTACCTGTGTGCAACACAGTGTATGGATACAAGGTGTGGAACGTCTCTCTCTTAATTAGAGCAGACACACCACCTCGCTGTCCCATCATTACCAAAGCTCTGTCAGCATCAAATCCAACCATTTTTAGGCACCACTGGTTATGCTCAAGATTTAATTCCTCGTGAAATGCACAGCATTTAGTATATAAATGTCCACAGCATTTAGTATCCCTTTGGCATTTGTTCTCTCAAGGGCCTGCAGTGAAAGGTACTTGTCACCGGTCGGTCATTTTCCAGAAGTCTGAGATTCATTTCTTCATCTACCACAGATACATCAGTTGAAGAATCTATCAACAGTGAAAACAAGTCTGGTGACATGACAAGCTTGGACAAGTCTGCGTTATACGCCTCAGCAATAAAGTGAACAAACAGTGCAGCTTGTTTATCATTGCGATAGGTTGATCCTAATTTAACAGTCATGGCTTCCATCAGGTTACAAAGTCCACATAAATCAGAGATAGGCCTTTTGGCCTGTGCAATATAATACGCTGTCTTAAATAGCTTTGAAACGTTTTCAAAGTTATCTTTTTCCATTTGAAGGATACAAGATTCCATTGGCCGTTCCTCTGGTTTTTGATTCCGAACAACATTTTCTTTGACCGCTAACTTGTGCGCTGCACTTTCTTCGTGTTTTCTTAGTGTTTCAAGTTGAAATGTTGTACACGCCTCCTTCAAAACCAATGCACTACGCTCTTCTCGCCCTCCTCGGGTGTTGTACTCTATGCAATATGAGCAGGGCATAGACTTTCAGAATAGTTAAGCCACGGTCAACCAGTTTTCCACTGCGACTGAAATTTTCGAAGCCGTGAGTTTTGCTGAGGCTCAGAGGCTTCCGTTTGCTTTTTCTTGTTTTCTGATTCTGCCCCAGTTTCTCCTTCTGAATCTTTTCTTTTTCTTTCACCAACCTTTGTTTTCTCAGATGCGTTACATGTAAAATACCGTAACAAAGTGTTACGCTTCTCTGAATCCTCCATTTAGGAAAAGCACATGGCATATACATGCGGGAATTTTTAAGAGTTTGGGTGTTACTGCTCAGCGGTAGAACACAAAGCAAGATGGCAGAGAAAACAAATGTTTGTGTGCGAATCATAACGAATGGAGTGGCTATTACACTATGCCATTTCTCATGCAGAAACCTCGACCCAAGATTATAATTTTTAAGGTTTTTAGCCTAAACTGTTTATATCTTCAAGAGGCTGGGAGCTTGAATTATGGTCGTCCAGTGGGTAACCATGTTCTGCAATTTGGTCGTCGGTGTTAAATTCTGGTCGTCTCTGACGACTAGACGACTGTAAATTTCGGACCCTGTCCATGTGAAGTTTACATTGTCGGGTCCAAGGGTGGGCATGTAATCCCTCTGTGTATGGCGACAAGGTGGAATTTCAGTTGAACTTCAACTTCTGGTAAGTCTCGTTCAACTTTTGTCACCCACAGAGGGATCACGTGAGACGTCAAAGACAGATGCACATGGTAGGTGAAAAAAAGTCCAGCCGGAATGAAGCATAACTTCAGAACATATTGGCAAAGGTGTCTTCTTACATGATCGTTTGTCATAGAACTTAGCAAAAGTGAACTTTGATCTCCACCCAGCTTTGCTTGGAATATCCAACATTGGAACATCACTCAACTTCAACTTTTGCACTCAGCTTTACCTCAAGAGTTGAAGCTGACCTAGTTCTATGAGATTTAAAAAATGTTTATATCAATGCCTGAACATTGTAACACAAAACTTAACCCAGTGGCTGACTGCCTCTCTAGACACAGGACCATAGGGTTTTCCATAACTTAGCAACAGTTGAGTTGACTGTGGGTTTCTCTTACAAGCTTAGTCCTAGTGAAATACTCCTTAAGAGGGGAAACAACATAATCTTGGATCTGTGAGATCAGAGCTCAAACACCGTGCCCTAGGACCCTGGTTTGGACTGTTGAACCTGTTCTTGCTGTCTGAATGCTACAGATGACCCACTTTCTATCACGGCATGATCATTCAAAACAAGTAACATTTGGTCCCTTTGAGCAATGACTAAAGCTAGCAACACTGTGAGTTTTAGAGTAAAACGTCTGAGGGAAATTTCAACAACAGGAGACAAGGTCTTAAAATAATCCAAAACTTGGTTGAAACCCCACACTGCTGTATAACGAGGCATGGCAGGACGAAATTCAAATACTCCCTTAAGAAACCTAACTGGTACTCCATCTTTTGTGGGGAATGCTCACAAAAGTGCCAAGCGAGTAGTGTTAAGACCACTGTAACTAAGGTCATCATTTTATAAAGTAAGTGGAAACTCTATAACTTGGCCAAAAGAGGGACAATCTGCACTTATCTGTTCTGTACGACAGAAGTCATTTTTTGTAGTAGGATTGATACTGAAATTATGAATATATGAAATTCATATATATCAAAATTCTTCATCTTTCCCGGGTATATTACGAACCGATTTAATGACCAGCTCCCAGTTGGCTTGATAGCTAAGTTGGTTAGAGCGCTGCACCGGTATTGCAGAGGTCAGGGTTCCAATCCCGGCAAGCCTGATTTTTTCAGGCTTTCTTTTCGCAACTGCATAAGTTGCGTTAATTACTGCGAGGATCTTCTTTACATTTAGGATTGATACTGTTTGCCTGCGCGTTTCCTCCATGACTTGAGGATAACCTGAGTACCTTCTGGAGAGATTCCTTGTTTTGCTGATTAAGTCCCCGATAACTTTCATGCAATTACTGCAGTTTCTCCCCGTGGGATGTGGTTGACCATGCTTGCTTGGCAGATACAGCAACTCTTTTGTTACTGGTAACAGTCTGGGGGTGTCAACCAATGGACATATCAGCTTCTATTATCAAAGTTGTGTTGGCCACACTGGAGCGATCATGATCTCTTCCCCTTTGTCCCTTGCGATCTTCTGTAAACAATGATGTGTCAAGCCAAAAGAAGGGAAGGCATAAAATTGTTTGAGGAAAACATTCACAAATTGTGCCTCAGGGTCTGTTCTCCATGACACATAACGGGAGAGTTTTTTAATTAATTGTAGATGCAAAAAGATCAATTGATGGCTCACCATAGAGCTCAACAATGTCATGAAAAATAGTTTTCCTGAGAGCCCATTCTGTGTTGTCATTGAAGGTTCTAGATTTCTTGTGTGCATCAACATTTTCTTTACCTGGTACTGAAATCACTGTCACCCACTTATTTCTTTGAGTGAAGCAGGTCCAAATATCACCTGCAATCTCATTGCGCCCTAAAGAGTGCGGGTTTGCGGTCATATCCCGCCAATATAAAACCTGCTGAGGGAACCCTCGGTAGCTTTGGCACTCCTCAAGCGGCACTCAAGGAGCTGGTGATTTGATGGAAGTATAAGATATCAACTATCAAACGGCAAATTGTGGGACTGTTGACAGTCTAATGGGTGGTCCCAATCTATTCACAACTATCTACTTGGAAAAAATTGCTTAATTAACTATCTTGAGAATTACTGGATAGTTGGTCGACCTAGTAACTCTGTCATCTTTCACCCCTGTCATCTTTTGTCTTCTCTCTGCTTGGAGATTCCATGACCATTTGCTTTGATGACAGGCAGTTCATTGCTTGACACTCACTTTTTCAGATTCTAGGCAGTTAAGCCTAGCAAGTCGAAAAAGAGAGCAGTATCCTAAAGGGGTGCGCTAGTAGCCTAGGTATAAATTATACAAAGTGTAATAAATACTTCCAGGAGCAATTCTGCTCCTAGGTCCAAAATTTTAGGAGTAAATTTGGTCTAACAAGGAGCGGAAAATGTATTTATTATGAAAATGGGCCAAAAGTTGAAAGAGCAAATTTGCTCCCAAGTTATTTTTTTAAAGAGCAAATGTCCTTGAACAATTTGCGACTGTAAATTTCGAGCCCTGTTGTTTCCCTTGTTAATATGAGTATCTGCCTAGTTAATTGTACATGTATTTAGCATTTTTCTCAGTATGAGGAATGACATTCTGCAAAATGCTGGAAATAAAGTTGACAACACTCACTAAAGACAGTAGTTACAGGAATAAGTACACAGCAGAACCTGAGCTAAGCTCAAACAGTTACATGCACGCTAGAGAGAAGTTTTGAATCCAGGAGACTCACTGAAAATTGAACTTTTGAAAATTGAAAAAGCTTTCCCAATATGGACACTTACAAAGAATTGTAAGCTTGGAAAGTCGTTTCCATAATCTTCAAACATTTGAGACCCAAAATTCTGAACGCTCTGTTCCCTAAGCTCCCCCTAGCTTGGGTTTCCTGTAAAGAAGCATTTTTAGTTCCAACCATGTACATTCATCCAGCTAGGCTGGCTGATCGAAGTTGTGCTTGGTGAGAGGGACCTGAAAATGGTGCATGATGTTGATAAGCCTATTCTCTGCAACAAAGAGGAGTTCTTTTCTCTCACTCCCTTTTGGCCACAACGAAGGGTGGGATCTCTGGCATGCCATTTGAAAATTTGGACTGTGTGCTGGGGAACACAAAGTTGTACTTTCTGAAAACGCTTTTGCAGTCCAAGAATACCAGTGACACTTTCGTTTATAAGTCCTTTCAAGCGTCATCCAGAAAGGTGTTCATCTTCACTTTTCTTCTGTTCGCGTTTTTTTTTTGGTTATAGATCCCCTCCCGTGGAAGAGCAGGGGCTCTCCCAGCCTTAATATCCATGCAACAAACTGGCTCCTGCATTGTTCAGATCATAAGGAAGACATACAGATAACTGCAACTGTTATTTAATGAGTTCCAAAAAATATAAATTATGATTACAAGTACAATAACCCCAAAATAGATAGACAAACAAACAAATGAATGAATGAATGAATGATGAATAAAAAATATAGAAAGAAATATAGAAAGTAAAAATAGGTAGACATATGTAAGAACGATTACTACGTTATACAATTAAAGTTGATTAGAATTAAAACTTTTAACTGCAGCCAGAGGGCAGAAGGATGTTAGAGTTGATATTTGACAAATGTTACAAGCATAAACCAGTTTAACTGACCTTATAAAATGTGATTTTTTAAATAATCCTACTTGTGTTTCAACGTAAGGTTATAACTATTATTCGGATTGAAGTTTTGTGACTTAAAATGTTATTGGGCACAAAAAGTGTAGGTAATTATTTACATTCTTCATGTTTAGGATGTCCTTTGTCTCTTCGTATTCAGGAGCTGAAACTGATCAAGTCTGCGTCTTGCTTTTGGTGTGTTTCCGGTTAGGCATTCTTGCAGGTCAGGCATTGTCATTGCCTTATCAGTTTGAGATGTACTGGCTTCTTTGATGTATTGTGTTCATGGTGGCTAGTGCTGTATTCTACTATTTACTTGTCATGTTAAATACCTAATGGCAATGAGTTAAAGGGTTAGTTATAGTGACACAACACCAAACATCTGTACTGCTTTATGCGCATTAATCAAAGTAAGGCTAGGATATTAGTATTGTCATAGCAAGAGACAGTTTAACTCCAATGACTAGAGCGCAGGTTGTTTTGTACTTCAATTGTCCTTTGCAAACCCTTGTAAAATGTAGGAAGCTAAAAAGCAAAGATGCATTTGTTTATTAAACATGCCCCGCCCGAGGCCTAGTATTGTTGCTGGATTGAGATTTATTGTCTCCAAGGCAGTGGTCTTATGAAGGTTGGTTGTAAGCCATTGCTGAAACTCTAGGTTGAAGGAGGTTATGTCTCAGGACCTTCATAAGTGTATTTGAGTTCTCTACCTCGTATTCACTCCAGGTACAATTACAACTTTGACTTATCTGATGACGATTTTGTTGTTTGTTTATTATAAAGTTAACTGCAAATTAATACAAACTTTTAGTGAAGAAGTTTGTTGCTTTTGCCCACCCACATGCATAGTCCCTTGCCTAGATTATAATATGGGGCATTGACAACCAGCCTGAGTTGGAGCAATAGCAAAGGCCTGTAGGTCTAGCAAATGACATTGGAATTCAAGCCTTATGTTGTATGCCTGATTCTGTCATGTCCGGCAGAGACCTTGTGTCTGGACAGGCATCTGCTAAACCTCAAAGTAGCTCATAAAAGTATCCACATTTGATGTCTCCTGTATTAAAAAAGCAATGATCTGTTTGTTACAAGATGCATTATTTTCTAAACCTTTTCCCATAATTTCTGACAGAGTTGAGAAATAGCATTAATTATAGACAGTTTTACACTTAGCAAGCATTCATGGTTGTTGTCTTACATTTTGTTGCTTGATATTTTCTTAGGGGCATTGCACGTTGTAGTGCTTAAAAAGTCATTGACGTCTTTGTTGTAACCGCTGAAATTAAAGATTAATTTTAGAATTTACTTAGGTGGCACAGAACCAAAAGATGCCTTTGTTTGCCAGTGGAAAGAGTTGTTGCACAATCTTTAAACTTACTGGTAATGAAAGTAGTAGTACGGTAGTCTGTTTCCTGCAGTTTAGCACCGTTTGGTTATAGGACGTTTTGGTCCCCTTCTTCACCTCGCATTGCCTCATTTCAGATGCTGCAGAAAGGAAGCTAGTGAATACTTTTGCTTGACAGAAATGGGCTTGCCATCACATTGGATTCCTTGTAGGGACAACTACTTCGTGTCTCTTCCCTTTCCCTTAATGCCCTCTCGTTTTCTAGTTATCCACGCAGGTTTCCAGCTTCTCTGAGTTGCAAAGAAATAGATACGTTTGAAGCGTAAAACTCTCAGAGAACAAAGGATGTTGGTGTCATTATATGGAAATATCACCTTCAGGTCAACAATATACTCATTGATTCAGAAAGGTATACTTAACTTGTTTGCTAACGTTCTTGTGACGTTTGCTTTGCACAATGCCTTTCTCATCTTAAACTTGCCATCCTTTGACACAGTATTAGGTGATAGCTTTCCCAGGTGCATAGGTGCACCTGGGCCTTTATAGGTTCTGCAGGGGGCTCGTTGTTTTAGAGCCCATGTTACCCGGCCGCTGGTCTTGTTGAACAATTTGACGTCATGGACAAGCGACCAGGGTGCTAAGTACGATTCAAAATGGCGGCACGCAGTGTTGAATTTTTGCCCTCTTTGGAGATGAATTTCACTGGGATCGAATGCAGTTTAGAAGCTAAAACCACGGTCAGTAACTCAACCTAATCTTATCTTTTTATTGGCGATTTCAAAAAATACACTGTTTCTGGAGTGACCTTCTCCTTTAAGAAGCCACCAAATTCTTTCAGATATAGGGTTTCTCAGCTGATCTGTCCGCAGTGTAGTAAATATTCTACAAGAATGGGTTTTTGGATAAGAACAAATCCTGTTAAAGAGAACTGAATAACCATTTTCTGCAAATGTACTGTGATGAACTAGTGTAAAGTATAAAAGGCCTTAGAGTGTGTGTGCCAAGTCAGTAAGAAAGAGAAACCATCTTGGTGGTTTTGAAGATGGAGGAATTTTGTCAACTGTTCTCTGACTGCTATATCCCAAACCAGCTTCACACATTGATCCCTCTCTTGTCTCCAGTTGTTTGGTCTTGGATGATTTCTGTTCCTTTCTGGATCTACGTTTTCGTCTAAATTCTTAAATGCGTTAGTAGGGCAACCATCGTCTAGGCATCCAAGATGGAATCTAGTGACCAAACAGCAAAAGTGGTATATGAGCCCTTGGTGTAGTGTTAGGAAATGGTAATGGCTTGATAAAATTACAGTGAAGTGTTCAACTGTAGGAAAGGTAAATAAAAATGACATTGACAATGTGTTTGTACTATCGTCAGTAATTAAGGATTTCAATCCTGCTTTCTGATTTCAAGCAGCCAGGATTTTCTGGTGATGACATCTTAGTTAGTGATTCCGTGTGGGATGCCTGAAACAACAAAGAAATTTGTCGGGAGCAGTTGAAAGTGTTTTACATGTTTGTCGCTTTGTTTGGTGGATGAAAAAATGTTCTTTTTCAGGAAAAGTGCTACAAATTTTGCAGAAATCATCCATTCCTTGCTAAATGTGAACATCAACTGTTACCACAACTTCAAGTTGTTTATTTGCAAACATGTTTGTTATAAGCACTTGTTATGTGATCCAGTTGTTTGGTTTTGGTCAAACATGAGCAGAAGGGCTTGGTAAATGAAATACTTCCCTAAGCCCGTCAGCAGGTTTACAAAGAGATCCTTCTTACCTAGAAAGATTTTTCGAATTGCCCATTTTTGATGTGAATTTAACTCAGGGATTTTGAATGTTGAAGACACTAGATGAAAAGATACATCTAGTGTCGCCATCGTGATTTGCGTTTGTCATGTGCATGCAAGTCACCAATAAAACACAAGCTGTGATTCGACAAGTGGTTTTGGTGCGACTGGCTCCCGGTTATGTGAGCCAAGCTGTGGTTGGCTCAACTGAGGAAAGGAATGCAGTTTGGTTCGAAGCAGCCATTTGTTGGGAGGAGCTTTGCATGACGACCCTAAGAACTGCTGTGTAGAAGACTACCTTGGCACAGGTGTCGACAAACTTGGGCCCGGCTTCCAATAAACTGGTGTCATGTGCAAAGAGTTCAATAGGAAAATTAGCAGTAGATAATTCATTATCACTTGCACACTTTAGTAGGGTGGTAGGGGAACTCTAGAATTGACAAGTGCCGGTATTAGCCTCCAAAGGTGACATTACAGGCATTTCCTTTTCTGTTACTTTTTGTTCTTTTTACTTGGCAACCACAAGATATTGTAGTGGAGTTGAGCACATTCCCTTGGTTATTTTCAAGGGCTTTCATGTGATTTCCTAACAGAACTTTACTGTATCACCGGTCACCTGTTACATCAAAAGTATGAGGTATTACTGGAAAGCCACACTGCCACATTAAATTTGCATTGTGAGACTTTGGTGTAGTGTATGGGGACTCGTGTGGCTAAGTCTAGACATACGGGATGGACAGGAAACTGCTCCAAACATCAAGAAGTTTAATTGAATATGGAGGAACATAAAAAGCACATTGCGCCTACTGAGGATGCTTACACATACATGAACATTAACGAGATATGACAAATGCCCCCTCTCTAGGTCAAGTAGGGATATACGAAAAGTCCACAGCAATGTCAAGAACTATAATGAATAAACGTCTGAAAATCACAGTCCTAACAGAGTGTCTCTTCTGTTCAGTCAAATCTCTGTAGTGGTTTACTATCCCCAA
>Ga0099820_1218699_pt1 | contig 11999 bp, 1 predicted proteins | sample SidTnscriptome_2_FD_81138 | JGI IMG/M metagenome (GOLD analysis project Ga0099820, IMG submission 81138) | Coral microbial communities from Puerto Morelos, Mexico - Siderastrea T B metatranscriptome (Eukaryote Community Metatranscriptome) | ecosystem: Host-associated > Invertebrates > Cnidaria >... | reverse complement strand
AGTACTGGGAATAGCTATTCTCTTGGTAGAAGTTTCCAACTGCCGTCTTCCGACATTTTTGGCCCGAGTACCCGACATCACAGACACACACGCTCTTCTTATTCAAGTGTGGTTCACAGTATCCCTGATAGTTACAGTTTGGACAACTTTCAGCCTTCTCGCAGCCTTCCGGGGAGTTCACTACTTTCAGTGGTGACTTCAGGTCGTACATATGTTTGTTGTTGGTGACCCTACGTATACAACCATTAAAGCCTGTATAGTTGAGATTCGGATAAGTAATGACTGGGTTTTCCACCCCTCCGATCTGAAGCGGCGAAAGGCTGTTCAAGTAATAGTGTGATCCTCGGATTTTCCCGCTTATTTTACAGTCGCTTTCATCTTCCACCAACTCATCGCCGAGTTCTATTAATTGCGCGTTCTTACAGCGGTCGACAATAACCGTAATAATCTTTAATTCCTGGCGCACTTCAACAAAATGCCATTCGCCGTCATCCAATCGTGCACCAAGTGACATGGTAAGTATTAAAGGATCGGCTCCTAATGATATCACGACACGGATGAAACCATCATACAGCACAACGGCCATAAAATCACGTGACTCGCCAGCACGCACTTCCATTAAAGGTCCTTGATAAAGTAACAGTCCATCTGCAGCATTTGTAGTAAACTCCAGCTGTACGACGTTCCTCTCGTACGCTGCCAGCGTTTGGAGCCAGATATAAGAGGTTCCCAGACCTCCCTCAAACGTGCGAGTTGTTTCTTCACAGAGAGGCCCAGGAACGAGTCCGTAAAATTTATGTTTGCATTGGCAAATAAATCCATGTGGTTCCACATCGTGACATGTCCCATTATGAAGACAGGGATTGTCTACGCATGTCCGTGAGCGAGGCTTAATAATAGACTCGTACTCGGCAACTAGTTGCAAATCCATGGACACGAATGTCAGAGAGGCTGGGGGCGCGGGAAATTGACCATGATCACCACTGATAACAGTGAATGCATAATCCGCTTTTACTGTGTTCTTGCAGACACCAGTTATGTTCATTTCTTGTGCGCAGTTGTCGATTCCAAAAGCACCAATCGTTATACCAATTTGTTGAAGAGAATCTTTGTTTTCCACCAGCTTTGCTAGGACTTCCGTTGAGCTCATGAACCCATTAGGGTACAAGTCATTTCTCACTGTAAATTGCACGTTTATAGCCTGGGGGTTCACCGGGTCCTTTTGTATGCTAAAAATAAAAACTTCTGATGACAAGAAGCTCGTTAACCCTGTATTGAGAAGAGAATAGTAGTCGCCAACAAATATAGATTCTTTATAAATGTTCACAAACTGTACTGTACTGCTCATGCGCACAGCCGTCTGAGAGATATTTTGAACGATAACGTTGACAGCAGAAAATACAACCTTAGGCTGAGCCACATTTCTGTTCTTCTCCCTTATTTGCACAAAAAGGCCGTAGTAGCCAATGGGAATGTCCCTCGGTGCAGATAAATTTCCAGTTTTTGAGTCAATAGTGAAGTAAGACCCTGGATTTTGGCTTACGATTTTATAGCCATTTTCATCCACTTCAAAGTCGTTGTCTTGATAGTAAACTTTGCCTATTTTACCGCCTGCAAACTGACCTTGATACGCGTTTAAGACGATTGTCATTGAAGCGTTAAAAGGTTCGTTATCGTTGATGGCGTCTTTAACCCGGATGTACACCACGGTCACATTAGTCATGGATGGGTTACCACTGTCTGTTGCTTGCACCCAGATCTTCCATTCTTGTTTTTCCTCGTATCTGAATGTGCCATTAGAGTATATATCTGCCGTGCCTGGCCTTATAACGAAATTACCATCGACTGTACCATTAAGTATCTTGTAAGAAAACGGAGGACCATTCGACGGCTCATCCGGGTCATAAGCTCTGAGAGTGACCACAAACTGAAGATCAGCGTTATTTTCGAAAATGCTTCCCACGTAGAAAGGCGGCATAAAATGCGGTCCATTGTCGTTAACATCCATTACTGTGACTGTTACGGAACAAATGTCAAATAACCCGTCCTCATCTTTGGCTCTTATTTCTAACATGTAAGTATCAAGAGTTTCACGGTCTAGTGCTGCTGTTGTGTATAAAATTCCTAAATTTCGGGAATTTGGATCCGGTTTGACGTCAAAGATATCGGCACGATCTCCGAAAATTACTTCGAAAAACAACTGCGTCTCGATGGCTGTGTCACCATCAGTGGTAGTAAGACTCAATAAAGATGTTCCAACAGTTAGGTTTTCGAGAACGGAGATACGGTACTCATCTGGTACAAACACGGGAGGGTGATCATTAGCGTCCAGTATGGTGATAAACACAGTTGCAAGCTCTGATGTTGTCAGCTGAGGTATTCCTTGGTCGGATACGTTGATCTGGAGAGTGTAACTCCTCTTTGATTCAAAGTCTAACTCGCCTGAGACCATTATTCGTCCGGTGTCAGGCTCAATATAGAAGGCATAAGGTTCGTTACCGGATACGATGGTGAACTCAAACGCGGCATTGAAGCCAATATCGCCGTCTGTAGCATTGACAGTTGTGACGTAATATGCGGGGTAGGCGTTTTCTGGTACAGAAGCTCTGTATTCCTTGGGATCAAACTGCGGTTTATGATCATTTGCGTCTTGTATTCTGATAGTCACGACTGTAGTTCCACTGAGTGGTGGATTGCCAAGGTCAGTCGCCCTGATCGTGATGTTGTATTCGGTATCGTCTTTCTCTCTGTCAAATGACACTGTAGTTGATATGAGAGCAGTTGTTTCGTCGACTACAAATTTTCCGTCGCTATCGTCATCTAAATTATACTTTATTTTGGTGTTGCTGGCTGTTGAAGGGTCGTCTTCATCCACCGCCTGTACTACAATTACGCTTGTGCCTGGGGGTTTGTTTTCTTCTACTGTGCCAACGTATGGCGGGTTTGGAAAATATGGCGCCTGGTCATTTACATCAAGGACAACGATCTTTATTCCTGCCACTCCAGTGAACTTTCCGTCAGACGCCAGAACTTTGAAGTTTAACACGGGCGTTTTCTCCCTGTTCAGCGGTCTTCCGCCTGTTCGTATTTCCCCACTTTCCCTCCCAATAGTAAAATACTGCTGACCCTCTTGGTCCAAGGTATATGAGATGTCTTCTTTTGTGGTGTCAATATCAGTGGCAGACACAGTGAGCACGGCTTGGTTACGTTTGGTTCCTTCCACAACTGTTGCCTGGTAACGAAGCTGGGTGAACACTGGCGCGTTATCATTGACGTCACGGACCTTGATAGAGACTGTGGCCGGTTGACTGGCTGATCTTCCATCCGTAGCGATGATTTTAAGGGTGTAAGCTTTGGTTGTTTCATAGTCTAGTTTATCTTCAACAACAAGCTCTCCACCATTGGGCGAGATCTTAGTTATCACATCAAACACGTGTTCTTGATTCCCTTCAGATATGAAAAAATTTACTATGGCGTTGAGACCAACATCTGCGTCTTTGACAGTGAAGAAATATAAGACTTCACCAAGAGGGACGTCTTCATCAACTGTCAGAGAATACTGCGTAGGTTCAAACGTTGGTCCCATATCGTTATCATCCACAACCTCGATATCGACATAAGTATGGGAACTCAGCGGTGGGATTCCTTTATCACTTGCTTCTATTACTAGGAGAAAATGTTTCTGTTCTGTGATCTCACGATCAAATGTTTCTGCAGTACTGATGATGCCTGTGATAGCATCGATGGTGAAATACTGGGAGTCGTGGGCAGGATCAATTCTGTAAGTGACCTCAGCCCCTGCCCCTGTGTCGGCATCATTGGCGTGAACGCGAATGACGTCTGTGCCTCTGGGTGAATTCTCAAGCACCCTTCCGTCATAATTTTCTGTAACAAACTTCGGCGAGTTGTCATTTATATCTTTTACGTCGATCTCAACAAGGCACGTGGAAAATAGCTGATCGCTCTCACGAGCTCGGAACTGCATTCGGAATGTCGAGCCCCATTCGCGATCAAACGATGACCCTCCGGATGTGATGACTCCGGTGTTTGGATCGATGTGGAAAAACTCGGAAGCGTCCCTCCATGTCATCAAAGGACTGTAAGTTAGCGGCTTGTTATTCATGGATGTTGCACTGATCTGTACAATGAACGTATCTGGCTTACTATTTTCCGTGACACTGCCTTTGAACACTGACTTGGTGAACTTAGGAGGTTGTAGTTCTGAAACATAGATGTTAATCCGTGTTTTTCGTTCGTCTTTTTCTTCCTTTGTTTCTCCCACTGTCATAGGTTCGGTATTAGACGCTATCACATAATAGGTCAGTGTTCCGAGGAAAGACTTTAATGATGCTTTGGTTGATATTACTCCTCGATCTGAAATCTCTAATTTGTCGTTTGCTTCGACGAAACGGTACTCGACTTTGCTGTTGACGTCTGAATCCGAATCAAAGGCATGAACCGTTATAATCGAAGTTCCAACTTCTGCATTTTGCCACACGCTTCCTTCGTAGTGCCAGGTCGGGAAGTTAGGATAATTGTCATTCAAGTCTTCGATTGTAACCCTGACCTTGCAATATCTGAGGAGTCGCTGAGATGAGCTCTGTCCATGGCCACCATCTTCAGCTTTGATAACAACCATGTAGTCCGGCTGATCCTCTCGATCAAAACGCACCGTACTTCGTATGAAACCAGTGGTGTTGTCAATTTCAAAGTGCTCATCACCGTACACTATGCTGTATTCTACTTCACCATTTCTCCCGCGATCCTTGTCGGTGGCCAACACCTGAGTCACCACTTGTCCTGCTGGGAGGTTCTCGGTCACTTTGCCATCCTCGCACTTTTCAAACTCGGGCCGATTATTATTTTTGTCTTTAATGAAGATAATAACTTTAGTGTCACTATAGGAGTCTGAAATTCCTGAATCGCTCGCTCGAATAGTCAAAGTGTATTCCCAAGGTTGACTAGGAAGAGTTTGACGTAGAGATATGATACCTGTACGGGCGTCTATTTGGAAAGGACCGCTCCCAGCTACGATGGAGTAGCTAAGGCTCCCGTGATCAGAGTCTTGTGCCACTACTGCTCCTAGCCCTCTTCCAACTTCTGCTTCTTCGTCCACCGTAAACCTGTACTCTGGGAATTCAAAATGTGGTTGATTGTCATTCGTGTTAGACAGTGTAATATTAACAAAAGCCACATCGAATTTAGTGTCGTTTCTCAAAGTGTCTGAAACCTCAATTTTGAAGATGTGTGTTTTCTTGCTTTCGTAGTCTAAAGACCTCACATTTGATAAGATTCCAGTATCGGGATCAAAATTAAAATACTCGCTATCTATGACGGAGAAAACGAGCTGCCCCGACGTGCAACTGCAGTCTTCGCTACAATCACAGTCTGTAGCACTCACAGTCAAGATTGAAGTCCCCACAGCTACGTCTTCTCGTACAGTTGCCTTGTAAGATCCCTGCTCAAAAACTGGGTGGTGATCATTAGCATTTAGCACTGAGATCTTTACGTTGATTGTGGATGAAAGCCCTAAGGGAACTAATTCGATTGCCTCGACGACAAGGTCATATTCCCTTGCTTGGGTTTCGTAGTCCATTAGAGAGTTCAGTCTAATTTCACCATTCTCAGTAATTATAAAGTTATTACCAGTGTTGCCTTCTAAAATGGCGTACCCGATCCTACTCCCAGACACGCTAACAGCGGCGATCTTTCCGATCACTGTACCTCCTTTAGCATCTTCCGGTACCTCAAACTTGTAGCCATCATCTTGAAAGTCAATAAATCTCGGAGGGAGCTGCCCTACGTCCAAGATCAGTTTAAAGGGAGCATTTTGGCGACGAGGGATGCCGTAATCGAAAGAGTGTATTTCTAAGTCATACTGATTCTTTGTTAAAATACCACCGACTTCGACGGTATCGTCTAAGGGATTAATGCCGAATGGAGTGTCAGTGGACATCAGCTGATAACCTGCCAGTCCATTAGGGCCGCTGTCTGCATCAGATACTTGAAGGTTAAAAGCCTTCACACCTGCACGCGAGTTGCCATTGAGTCGCGCACGTCTTACCTTCATTTGAAACCTGGGATCGTTATCATTCGCATCTTCGACGGAAATTTCCAAGTCAACATCGTTAACCATCGGACCCTTGTCTGTCCAGCCCTGCTCTCTGATTGTCAAAACATACTTTGCTTGAGTTTCAAAATCAAGCTCACTCGCAAGCCGAACTCTACCTTCCTTGTCTACAGTGAAAGGTGCCCTTTCAGGATATAAAATAGAAATGGTGCCACCAGGGATGTATCTAGGAGCCTCAGCAATCGTTGTGCCAACGCGTGCATTCTCTGGAACCTTCACAGCCAGTGCAGATTGACCTGATTTGTAATTTGCGAAGGCAAGACGCACTGGTGTCGTGGCTCTGTTTGGAGGGTCAGCCCTGTCTGTAGCTTCCACATTGAAGGAAAGGGTCGATAATGGATCAGTTGCTCTTTTACCTGGAATGTTACCGTCCAGTGTTCTCTTAGCGCGTATGACGCCCTCGTTATCAATAGAGAAAAATGCTTCCGCCTCGGAGGACAGTTTGTATTCCATGGAAGACTCCTCGTCAAGATCGTAAGCTTCTAGTTGTGTCACTTCGTCGCCTTTACGAATACCTGCCTCCACTTTTCTATCAATCTGTCCATCGATTGAATCAATAAAGAAGGGGCTGTTGTCATTGATGTCTTGAACATTTATTACAACGTTGGCTTCCGCCGTGCGTCCTTTGCTATCACGAGCGTTGACGTGCAGCTTGTACTGCGGCGACTTCTCATAATCGAGCTCTTGTGCAGTCACCAAATCGCCCGAGAATGGATCTATCTGGATGACCCCATCCTCGTTCCCTGACAGTATTTCATAAATGACGTATTCCGTGGTAGCGGCCGCCACTGAGACGATTTTATTTCCGGCCGGAAGACCTTCCTTAATGTTAAAACTCAATGAAGGATCTGGGTAATGCGGAGGACCATCCGCTGGAAACACAATAACAAGAACCGTCGCGGTGTCTTTTTTACTTCGATCCTTTTCGTCGGAAGCTTCAACAGTCAGTGTAAAACTTCCCTTAGCAACAGATGCAACTGACGTCTTTCCAAGGGTGATAAGTCCGTTGGTGTTGTCTATTGCAAAGACACCGTAGTTATTTCCCTCTGTGATGCTGTAGTATATCAGCCGGTTAACACCACTGTCCAGATCCGTTGCCGACAGCTGAACTACTCGATCTCCTGGTTTAGCGTTGACTGGTATCGAGGCTTGATACGAGGTGGTCGAAAATCTCGGAATGTTATCGTTGACATCCGTGACTCTGATAATCAACTTGGTGATATCACTCAGCCGCAGTTCAGGATTCCCATTGTCTTGTGCTTTGATATAAAGTGTATGCTCAGCAACTTTTTCTCGATTCAGCGGTATTTTGAGTTTGACCATGCCCGAGCTGGTCTCTATTGCGAATACATTCTTGCTTTCATCCATAACTGTCTGTAGGATGGAGTACGTCACTCGTCCATTGTCACCATCGTCACCGTCTGTGGCTGTCAGCAGTCTTAAATCTGAGTTAACCGCTTGATTCTCGGGAACCTCGATAATGAAGAGCGACTTCTCAAAAACAGGTGCGTAGTCATTGGTGTCTGATAGCGTAACCTTGACAACTGTGGTGTCATTCTTGTTGTTAAGGGACACCATTACTGAGAGTTCGTACGAGGGCACACTCTCGCGATCTAAGGGACGCGCCACACTAATAACGCCCAGGTAATCAATACAGAACATATTGTCCTGGTTTCCTTGTATAAAAGAATACTTCAAGAGCGCGCTGGAGTCGCCATAGTCTGCTTTGATGTCAATCACTGTAGTGCCGACCGGGCTGTTTTCACTGATGATCTTCACGTACTCATCTTGTTTGAATGCCGGCGGCTTGTTGGTATCCAGCACCGTGATTTGAATTGTTGTGGCGCTTTCTTTTCTACCACCATCTGTGGCTCTTATGACCAGCATATAGCTACTCCCTTCTGAAAACCTGATTTCTCTGTTGGTCTTTAGTTGTCCTGTATTTCTATTGAGCGAAAATGGGATATTGCTGGAAGGGTTGCTAATAGCTTCATTAATAGTGTAAGTAATTCCCCCAGGTTTGTCCACTGTATCCTCGTCTGTTGCTGTCACCTGTAAAACTGTAGTGGCGCTCGGTGTGTAGCTGTCAATAGCGATCCGAGTAACAGAGTGGTAAAGAAGAAACCTGGGTTTATTATCATTGACATTTGTCACTACAACCTCGCCTGCAACCTCGGCTGTTACCTCCGGGACATTATTAGAGGAAGGAAAGGTTGCCCGGATGATCAACTTGTGGCTTTTTTTGGTTTCGTAGTCCAGTTCTTTTGCTAAGGTAATTTTTCCGGTGTCTGAGTTGACTGTGAAAGTATTGTCCGAATTTCCACCGACTATGGAATATTTAATTCCGGTGTCAGAGCCAGAACGCGAAGCTTTTACGGTGAACACAGTGGAACTAACTGAAGCGTCTTCGGGCAGAGATTTGGAGTAACTTGCACTTTCAAATGTCACTGGAACAAATGGAGCGCTGAGGACAGAGATTTTAAGTGATACTTCACTCCCCTTTGGTTGGTCAGTTCCTGTTTCTTTGGCTTTGACCTTAAAATTGAACAGTGTGTTTTCAGGTAGATTGGACGAAGCTGTGCGCAGTATGCCTTGACTGTCTATTTGGAACCTGCTGAGATCCTCTGGTGCACTTTCCGAAAGAAGTTCCAACACAATGTCAGCGCTCCCCTGGGTATCCCTGTCAGTAGCAGCAACTTGTAACAAACTAGTTCCCGTGGGGGTTGTGGTTGGTACAGTCACCCAGTAAGAGGACTGTGAAAACTCAGGAGGGTAGTCATTAGTATCGGTAATTTTCACAGTCACTGTTGCTGAGCCAAATAAGTTCAGTTGTTTTACGTTTGTAACACGGACTTGAAACTTGAACTCCCGGTTGGGAACCTGAACGAAGTTTTTTATCACTAGTAACTGGCATTCTGAGTTCATGCGCTCGACTTGGAAATGGTCGAGAATTTCCACAGCAGTAATGTCTTCCAGTGTGCAGTCAAAATCAGACACAGGCTTTTCATCAGTCGAGAAACGAAACCCGTAAGTATCGTCTACAAGAAGTTTGGTTCCCACAGCCACATTCTCCTGAGTTGAAATGTCATAGCTGTTTTTCAGGAAAATCGGCGGCTCGTCTTCGTTTTCGATCGTCACTGTCACCTTGGTTGATTCTGCCTTGGGAAAGCTGTCAGTCTTTGCTTCAACTTGCACGACGTAGCCTCGATCATACTTGTAGTCAAAAGAATCCGTAACGTACAGCGTTCCATTGAGGTGACCTATTTGAATTCTTTTGTCTCCGCCCTGTTGAATTGAATACTTTACCGCGCCATCGCTAGCAGTTGCTGCAATGCACAACAAGTTCGAAAGGCTCTGCCTTTCTTTTAAGGTCACCTCATAAGATTCCTTCTTAAATTTAGGTTTTGAATTTTGTGAGCTTGTGACTTTGATGTTAACAATCGCTTGAGATGTCTTTCCACCTCCGTCGTTAGCTGTAACATAAAGAAGAAATTCTCTGTCGCCTGTTGCTCGGTCAAGGACGCGCTTCGTTCTTATTACACCTGTGTTAGATTCAATTTCAAACACGGACTCCAGATTTAAAATGTTGTATGACACCCCCAAATCATCTTTGTCTATCGCATGGATAACAGTGACAAACGTCCCTTTAGGGCTCCCCTCGGGAACACTGGCGTCATAAGCTGGTTTTGCAAAATCAGGGTAAGCCTCATCTACATTTGTGATGTCGATAGTGAGATAAAGATAAGAATGTCGCGGGAGTTTCTCCTTGTTCCTAGCTTCAATCATCACGTCATAAACTGCATGCGTTTCTCTGTCCAACGGGGCAGCAGTTTTCATTACTCCTGTGGTCTCATCCAATTCGAAGTACGGCAAACCAGAGCCGAAGATTGCCGAATACACGACACCTTTACTCGTGCTCGAGTCGGAGATCACCGAAGCTAGAAATACGGATTTCCCAACTTCCACGTTTTCTGCAACCTTTAAAACCTGTATAGGATCGCTGAACTTAGGATAGTTGGGAGAATAATCTAAATCTTCGACTTCAATCTTGACTTGCGCTTGTGCTCGCTTTGAAGGGCTTCCCTGGTCTTGAACTTGTACTGCCAAGGTATATGTCTTGGGATTTAGTTCTTTATTTACCGTTAAAACACCGCTAAATGTATCGATGCTAAAATCACCAGAGGCGCTGACCAGTGAGTAGCGCAGTTCACTGTTAGGGCCTGGAGGATCTTCGTTTACTGCAAAGATGACACCAAGACTTCCCTTAGCCGGAAATGACGTGTGAATTGTAAAGTGGTACGGTGCATTAGGAAAGAATGGTGCTGTGTTTTCTTGCGAGTCGCTTGGAGACGCAGGGAAGGGGAAGTTGGGAATATCTTTGGGTACAGTGATGGTAACAGAGGCTGATGTCTGTTTGCTGGGAGCCCCCCCATCACGCGCCAAAACTGTCAACTGATGCAAGCGCTGCGCGGTCTGAGAGTAGTCCAGCTCACGCACAAGCGTTATGACGCCTGTGAAGACATCGATTGTGAAAAAAACTCGATAAAGTTTGAAAGAAATAATAAACTTGTCCATTCACTCCTTCATCCTGATCAGTAGCTTGCACTTTAAGCACTGGCATCAACTGTGGAAAGTCTTCGCTTATCGCACGCTCGTAACTGCTTTTGTCGAAAACCGGCGTATGGTCATTCACCTCTTCAATCACGACTCTGATTGTTGTGCGCGCGGTTAATGGCGGGTTTCCCATGTCTTCAGCTTCCACGACCAACGTCATGTAGGGCGTGTTCTTGCCTCGCTGGAGCGGATTCTTCGTCGCTTTCAACTGCAAGAAACTTTTCTCGCCCACATCTCGTTTCTCCGCCTTGAAATAGCCTTTCTCGTTGCCTTTGATGATTTTATAAGCCCGTATTCCTGAAGTGTCTCGATCCTCAGCGTGGCAGTTCTCCAAACCCATTACAATTGTATCTGCGGGTGAATTTTCTTTGATGGTTCCGTTGTACATTTCAAAAGCGAACACCGGTGAAAAGTTATTCACGTCCTGCACTTTCACTCGTACTGTGGTGGCAAGTCCACCATTTTTCTCATTTCTCGGTCTTTTAACTATCGTTAAGTCGTACTCGTTTGATTTTCCCTTTTCGTAAATGAGCGGTTGGACGGTTCTTACGACGCCTGAGGGCGAGACAGTGAATAATTTAACTTTATCGAGTGAGTCTCCTGTCTGAGCATAAAATAGTGAATATTCTTCTCCACCTGTGGGATAAGGAAGCTGATCATACACTATGTAGCCCTTGGGTTGCTCGGATCGTTCAGGTTGTTCGGGTTGTCCTTCTTTAACGTCGACTTCAATAAAGTTCTTCCACTGCGCATTTGAGTGAAATGCCGAATGCAACAATAGCAAAACGACGTTGAAGTAAGGAAACCTCATTCTTGAATCAGTTCCACTGTTTGATTTAGTTGTGGCAAGCGAGATCACTCAGTGTATGCAGCAATCCTGATGGAATAACGTGCGTGTTTTCATCAAGAGTTAAAATCCCTTTCCTGGAAGCCTCAAACCAATAGAAAATTGCCTTACTTAGAATTGCGTCTTCCGAGTGAATGCACTCCAGGTACGAAACTTGAAGCAACTGCGTGGGAACTGTTTAACTGACGGCTCGTCAGATACCGCTGTGTTGAACGTTCAAAACACGCCTTTGGTGATTCTCGCGGAACCGTATTTTGTCTCCAAAGAACACCGTGTGCCTTGCATCCACAATTTGCTATGTTTTGCGATTGTTTTTGTGTTTTTATGTTGTGTATTTTGTTGTTTAGTACTCTCCAAAGTAAATCCGAAATCAATTTGATTATGTTTTGTGTTTTGTTTATGTTTCAT
>Ga0099820_1040281_pt1 | contig 12114 bp, 1 predicted proteins | sample SidTnscriptome_2_FD_81138 | JGI IMG/M metagenome (GOLD analysis project Ga0099820, IMG submission 81138) | Coral microbial communities from Puerto Morelos, Mexico - Siderastrea T B metatranscriptome (Eukaryote Community Metatranscriptome) | ecosystem: Host-associated > Invertebrates > Cnidaria >... | reverse complement strand
ACCATGCCGTGGGATGGCGATGCGTCAGCTCTTCCGATGTCAGGCGATTCTTGAACTCTCGGGTTGCGAAGTTCTCCTTCCTAGCGTTGATTCTGTTGCCGAGGAACCTCTCCATGCGGAAAGCATTGCACGCCATGTACGTCGACACTTTCGTGCCTTGCAAGGACGCTTCGGTGCGCGCCTTGCAGAGGTGTCATTGGAAGCCTTGCGCTTGCTGGACCCTGAGTGCAAGGCATTGCTTGCAGGATCAACTGCCAGCTTCGACACCCAAGAGAGATGTCCAACCTTGGCAATTTGGGAGGAGTCCCTTCGAATTGCTCACATCTTATTGGAGAGATGGGCTCGAGAGGAAAAGGGTGGCAAAGTTCCACTGGTCTCTCGTGCCGCTGCTGAATGTCATAAGTTTTCGCAGGGCCTACTGGAGGTTTTCCAGGCGGAGGAGCTTGGGTCTATGCAGCAAAAGCTCTTACCGTTGTTGGAAGAATTGGTGGCGAGACTCCAGGCCCTACCTGCTGGAGGTATAGCTTGGGTGCCTGTGGGCTGGCTCCGTCGTTTCGGTCTTGAGGAAGAGGGAGAGGATGGAGGACATCTTTTGCTGATTGTTTTAGTGCGGCACCTTACTGATGAAAACTTCACGGTGGCCGTCATCAATGCTGGTGAAGGGCTGCAGTATCACCCTTTACGCCCGTGTGGCAAGGCGCCTCGACCAGAAATGCCCGAGCGCCAGTGCCCTTTAATTTTGTGCGACGTGCCCTGGCGGCGCGTGACCTGTGGCACGTTTTGGTATCTGCTTTTTAGGCAACTCATTGAACCTTCCGAGTCCAACGGTTCCAAGCTCTTGTACAGCACTTTGTTGCCAATGTTGAAGAAACAACCCTTGGCAGCGAACTTTGGGCATGAGCCAGAGGGCTGGAGCGATTTTTCTCCCGTGCCAGTGGCAGGGGATGGATCCTTCATGCAATGCATACTACATGCGGTGCGCTTTTCCTTACGTGCCAGCGGAGCCACTGCTGAAACGGCGGCATGGACAGAGGTGCAGTTCCGGCGCTACGTGGTGGGAGCCATTGCTGCATCAAGATCAAACCTGCAGGCTTCAGAGGCCTCCATGGCCACACGTGCGGCAGAACATTTAGCCCGTGCTGCGTGTGAACACGTCGACAGGTTTGGCGAGAGATATCGCCATTGGGAGATGGATGCGTTACGGACGTTAGTGCGAGATGTTCAGGCACGTGCGAAATGGCACCAAGCAGAGGCGGTGCCGTTACGTTGCTCACCTGCACTTTGCACCAGCAGCACGTTGAGAGCTGATGAGTTGCTGTTTGGCGACTTTGAGCGCTTGCTGGAGAGGAATGTTGACGCTTTGAAGGGTGAGGTGAATCCGCCACGTATTTCGGTGTCAGTACCTTTATGCGTGCTGCCCAATGCTTTACGAGATCCTTTTGAAGCTTCCAGTTGCTGTCGCGCCGCGGTTCACTTGCTCTCAATGTTGAGCAATCAAGCGGAACATCTTTCGCAGTCGGCCTTGACGCGTTTCGCGCTGATCGTGCGGCTGATGACTCAAGTGCTTCCTATGCCATTGCCATTGGATCACCCATGCAAGGAGTCACGATGCTTCTGGATGCAAGAGATGAAACATGAGACCAAGGTGGATTTGATGCGAAATCTCTTTCTCATGGCGCGGCACTTCGCGGCGGCCTGCTTCACCCTACGAGCGCGGCGCGATACGGATGGTGCACGGGTGGTGGTGAGTGCCGCCTTGGCAGCAGTGATGGATGCCTTGTTGCGCCGCTGCTTGACCGATACTCTTCACGGTTCTTTAGCATCAAGGCACTATGCCGGCCTGGCACCTGGTCCTTGCTCTGCCTTTGGTGTTGAACCGGGAGAGTTTCAAGCAGCTTCGGAGACCTTGTTGCTGGTGGCACCCGAATACCAAGCGTTGCGGACCTTAGTTTTGGACTACTTTGACAGTGTGAGCCGTTGCGTGGCAGCAGAGCATATGATTTTTTCCTTCGACAAAAGTATGGCCTGCAGCGAAGGTGAAATGACCTTCGTGGAGCAAATTGGACTTTGTCTTGGCTTAGATGCAGCGAAGCGCGATGCGCCGCGCTTGCTGACGGGTGAGCGCCCGGAATTGATCGAACTCTTTCCCGAGTTGGCATGGTTTCGTGACACCGTCTTCCTTTGGAAGATGTTATTGCTTCCTGCTTGCCAGTGTCCAGCTGTGCAGAAATGGTCATCAGCTGATTCCTTGTTGAAGTGGCAGTATAGGAAGGGTCGCTTTGAGGTGATAGGCTTTGGTACCACTCTTACTGCAGAGGCCAATGGCAAAGGTGACAGCTTTTTCCGAGGCGTCTTGCGTTGGTTTGGTCAATACGACTCAGACAAGAAGAGTTTGAGCCGTGCCAATCCATCGGTACTGACGGGTGATCCATCACAACAGCTCAGTGAGGATGATGTGCTTTTCTTGAAGCAGCTTCCAACCTTTAATGGTGCCCTTGGAGCCGCAGATGCTGAGTTGCTCTTGAGCTACCTCACTGCGCCATATTTACGGATTCCTTTGGTGCTGGGTTTCTTCACCGATCGACATCGAGCCTCTGCACTAAGAGAACCACAATTGCAGGTGGTTTTAGATGCCGTGCTCTTCGAGCCAAGTCAATGGCAATCACCTGGTGACTTGTTGAAAGCACCACCTGATACTGTGCCAGCACCTGATCGCAGGCACTTGGCCACAGCTGCGGGGCTCTTCTTCAATGAGCTTCGAAGGTCACCTCAGGCGGTAGTGCACGCAGTGCTCTGCTTGTTGCAGGTGGCGACTGAAAAAGATGTGGGCCGACCAGACTCTGCCAACGACGGGCTCATCCTTTACATCATACGCTTGGCAACCCGCATCGAATCCTACTTAGCATTTCTGGTGGCCCATGGTCGTCGTGGTGCCTATTTGGAACGCTCCGGGGCGAGCTATGACGCCTTTGTGAGAAGTTTACCTGGGCCAGAGGAGGAAGAGCTGCTTTTAGAGCTTGAGGCAGCTCACCGTGAGATCCGAGCACAACTCCAGGGAGAGGTGCTGGAGATGCTGACGGATTGGTTGCGCTACATCTCCAAGAGGTCTACAGATCACTTTTTGCCGGCGGCCTGTCGGATCCATGCGCATATTGCATTGATCTTCAAGAATGTGCCAGAGCTTGATGAGAATGCAGTGGCACGGTTTCTGTCAGCACAGGCCTTCTTAAACATCAACCACCGATGGTTAGAGGACACCTCGACGTCGTCAGGCGAGATTGGCAGCCTTGGAGTCGGTGAGGTGGAGCTCTTCAATGCTTTTGAGGCACGTCGTGGCCGTATCACAGCATGGCTGCGGGAAGACCTTAGACGTGCAAGTTCGGTTCTACGTTCCGTGGAGCAGGCTGTGACGAACCGGGGAAGAACAACAGAGGGCGAGGGAGATTGCGAGTTGGAAGACTGGTGTGAATTACGGCCTGGTGACTTTGTTCCCAAGAAGCATCTGCCTTCGTCTAGTTGGTTCCGAGCACAACCGGGAGAGGTCTTTCAGGACTGGATGTTGCGAACCACCCAAGGGGGTGCTGCTGGACGTCAGGTCTCTATCAACTTGGGTCAGTATGGCACAAAACGTGATGGTCTCGAGTTATTACCCAGCTGGGCTGTTTGCAGTCCAGACTACTTGGAGGCGTTTGGTCGTTTAGATGCCCATTGTGTGGAACGTGAAATGGCGGCCAAACGGGATTGGAAGGATCTTGTCGGCCATGCAGGTTTCAGTCTCCAACGTTGGCATCCAGATGACAGCGTGGAAGATCCACATGCGACTCAGGTGCAAAATGATGCCATTGAAGATTGGGCACTTCGAATCTTGGAACCGGTGCTGCAAGCCTTGCCTGCCTTAACAGCCTTCGACTTGCGCGTGCGTCAGGCAGAGTCTGATGAGTTGTGGCTTGTAGCACTGGAACAAACTTCTGTTTTGAGGAAGGAGCTTCGAGTGCACCGTGAGCCGCCTGTGGTGGAGGTCTACAACATCTTGGAACATGGTCGGCATTTCTATCGAACAATGGTCTTCACATCAGACACATCCTGGTCATTTCATGTGCCTATGGCTGGTCAACGTTTGCTACGCAATGCAGGCTCCTTCTCTTGGAGTGTGGCTGCTGGTGATGGCGATGCAGTCAGTTCAATGGGAGGCACTCACGATAGTGTCGTGGTGCTGCGGAACAATGAGATTCATTTGCCTCGACGTTTCTTACGTGGTTTGCTTCCTGATGCCTTGTTGCATCGCTATCGCTTCTGGCGCCGGCGGAAGGTGGCAGCAGGTCTGGTTGGCGAGTTAGTGGGTGAAGAAGTGGTGCCTTCTAAAGATGACGCCACACGTTTGCATATCCAGTTGCGATCGGGCAAAAAAATCCACCACTGTGGTGGCACGTGTGGAGCGTTATTCTTCAACCCAGGAGACAAATTCCAAACAGCCCGAAGTCTTAGTGAACCTAAGGCGTGGACATGGCCTGACCAAAGTCTTAGCGAGGCTTGAGAATCTCTCTCACATCCTGGTGTGGGCAGTGGGACACGATGCGCTGCGTATCGAACTTCCACGCCTGCGCTTGTCTTTCACAGCACAACACCAGAGGTTGTATTGTGATCAACATCGAGGATTTTGGCTTGCAGATGGAGAAGATATAGCTATGGCGAAGGGAGGTGAAGCAGTTGTTGATGGCCTGGATGCATTACTGGCGCAATGGGGAGGTGGAGCTGTCCTTCTCCAGAATCAAAGTCGTGAGTTGATGGTCTTAGTTTCGGCTCTTGCGGAGCCGATTCGCCCGGCCGCCGGCCCGTCGGCCGATGGCTTTTTACCCTCAGCCGGGCTGGTCTTGCGCCGAGATAACCAGGCCTGGGTAGAAAACTTGGCCGAAGGGTCTCGTCACTATTATTATCCTATTCATCCATCAGAAGCTTTTGCCTTTGCACCCACCCAAGCAGCAAATCTTTATTTGTTGTTATGCCGATTACTCACTTGGCACTTCGCAGAGGCCACGGCCGCCGCCCTGACGGTGTCGGAGATTTCCAGCAACGAGGAACGGCAACTTTGGGAGCGGTTGTGTTTGATTGCTTCAGCTGTTCATCATCCAGATGCTGCAGCCAGTTGTCTTCGGCTTTCTTTGGCCACCAGTCCCTATTGTATGTCGGCAACGGGGCACTACACCATCACACGTTGGGACACAAGTCAGCTGCTTCTGGAATATGTCAGAAAGAGGCATTTAGCATCTGCCAATTGTCGTTTGACACCTGAAGAGGAGCTGCAATTGTTGACTGGCGGAAACGAGGGAAGGTGGCAAAAGCCAGAGCTGCTGATGCGGAAGCAGATGCTGCAGGCAGTTTTATCAGCTCTGAGTCCCCAACAAAAGTTGGAGTTGCCACTGCGTGGCAAGGGCCATGTGGTAGAAGATGACAACTTCGATCGGGTGTGTGACAAGACTTTCACAGAAGAGGTGGGTTTCTTCGAGCGCATTAGTTCCACTTTGCGCGATGTGACTTACAACCGTCCTGAGAAGACAGATCTAAAAGGTCTTGAGGCGATGATTTTTATCGATGGCCTCTTTTCTATCTTCGGCCCTTCAGCCAGTGCAGCTTTCCCCTTCCTCTACGAACTCTTTACCGAGACCATGTCCGTGAAGGTGTTAAGCTTGGATGACCCTGCCACGGTGGCATCAACGTTGCTTCGAGTGTGTGGAGGTGCTGGTGGTAAAAGTGCTGGCCTTTCGGTCCTACGTATGTTGGAGCTGAACCCACAGGTCTGTTCCGAAATGCCCAGGTGGGGCGCCTCTGAACATTCATGGAGCTTTGGTCTTCCTGGATTCAAGGTTGACACACAGTGTACCTCGAAACTCCTTGAAGCTGCCAGTCGCAAGTTGAACTCCCAACGGTCCTTGACGTGGCCGGATCCCACGCCTTTTGTGCCACCAGAGGTCCCGAAGGTTGTCTCGGTAAGCGTGGATGTGGTGAAAGGATGGTACTGGTGGGCCCCACCTGTCACCCAAGATGTGGATTGTCAAAGGCGCTTCCGGGAAGGCACTCAACGCTCATGGAATGACTTGGCCACCAAGCCTTTGCAAAGATTGGCTGCCAACTACGTCCAGCAGGAATCTGGCAAAGCTGGACTAGGTCAAGGCGCATTGGCTGTCAGGAAGGCATTGCAAAACTTACGACAGAGTCGAAAGGCTTCAGCTGGTAGAGCCACCTTAGATCGTTTGCTCGGTGAATTGGATGTTGCAGCAAAGGAGCCACGACAGTCATACAGCTTGGGTGGTTCACCCAAGCTTTTGCAAAAGGCACAACAGCTCTCACAGGATTTGGAGATGCAACGGCAGGAGGATGTACAGCGCATGAGGAAGAGTATCTCCTCGGCGATGAAGATGGCCAATGAAGATGGCGCAGTGGACTGGTTACGTCGTGCCTGTGGTATTGCACCACGCCTAGGTTTGTGCAGTTTGGTTACTGCTTTGATGGCACACCACCAGTCACCATCCCTGACAAAGCTTCGAGCCGTCCTTCCGGCGTCTTTGGGAGAAAAGGATATGGCCAAGCTTTGGGAATTGGTCGCCAGCGTTTTGCTCTACACTGTGCGTGTGGGACAGGTGGCGCGGGTCCAACGGTCCTTGGAACAGCTCTTTGAGGAGAACGGGAAGGCCAACAGCGACATGGCTGTGTCCTTGCAAGCACGTGCCGTCGCAGTGCAACTGGGTGAGGAACGTCACCTGATATCAGGTCGGGACATGAGCTATGATCCTCGACTCTTGGTTTTTGAGTTCCTTTGCAACATCATGCTACGCAAATCACAGGTGCAATTGCTTCAAGCCTTCATGGCCAGCGCACAGGCTGGGACTTCGGTGTGTCAGCAAATGCTCATGGGCGAAGGAAAGACAACAGTGATCGCACCTGTCTTGGTATTGCTCCTTGCGGATGCCAATAGATTGGTTTGTGCATGTATGCCTTCAGCCTTGCTGGACATGTCACGTGCCGTGCTGGCAGAGCGCTTCTCCTCACCGGTGCTTCCTCGGCCGGTGTTGACCCTGGAATTCCACCGTCAGGTACAGGCAAGCCATGCCTTGCTCCAAAAATTGGAAGCAGCACAACGTGGGAAGGCCCCTGTGATTGCAGCGCCCACCTCCGTGAAGAGCATTTTGTTGCGAAGAGTTGAGCTCTTACTTGAGTTGTACCAACAGCAGAAAGTACGCAGGAGTCAAAGCGAAGAGCAGAAGGGCTCGTGGTTGCGCTTTCCATCGTGGTTATCAAATGCTTCAGATGATGAAGGTGCTACATCTCATAAAAGTGCCGTCACGGAGAAGCCCTTGCAGGAAGGTCAAGTGGAAGAAGTCCGCGTGTGTGGCGCTATTCTGGGGCTTTTTCACAAAGGTGTGATGTTGCTGGACGAGGTGGATTTGTTGCTGGATCCCTTGAAAAGTGAATTGAATTGGCCGCTTGGTCGACGTTTTCCTTTGGATATGACAGGTCAGCAAAATGCTACACACAGGTTGGGTTTTCGCTACACCTTGCCTTTTCAACTTCTCGATGCCATCTTTGCCGCGGTGGCCGGCTCCGAGACTATGCCCGGTCGTCGCGAAGCTCAAGCTGCCTTGCAAGCATTAGCTGAGAAAATCCAACATGGACGAAAAGAGTTGAAAGTGCAGGTGACGCCTCATTTCGTATTGCTGTCGCGAGATTTCTACATGAAGGAGATGTTGCCACACTTAGCTGATTGGGCTGCTTTGTGCGTAGACGAACATCTGGAGGGCATCCTGGTTCCAAACGATTTGCGTGGTGTGCTACGCGGAGACCTTCGCTTTGACCAACGGATCGATACCTTACTTTGCAGTGCCAACAGGCATGCCCTGAGAGCATTAAATCTCACTTTGACATGGCTTCATCAACTCTTGCCATACATCTTAAGCAAAGTGCATCGGGTTTCTTATGGCTTGCTGACAGGCCGCAATTTGGATCTACAGCGGGATGGACAATCTCGGAAGTTGTTGGCTGTGCCCTTTGTTGGGAAGGATACACCAAGCACATCTTCGGAGTTTTCACATCCTGATGTTGCCATAGGTTTCACCATCCTCTCCTATCGTCTCCATGGTTTGCGCGAACGTGATGTGCCCACCTTATTGAATGTCCTATTGGATGAAATGCGATCAGAAAGCACACTCTCCTTTCATCGACGAACAGCCTGTCAGGCCTACGTTTCCATGGTGGTACGTGCCGGTGGACGCGTGCGTGGCTTTACCGAGGATGGACGATGGATAGGTGATGCCAAGGAGCGTGCCAATGGCAAGTCCTTTCGACAGCGCTCGAGTACGGCTGGACTTGAAGGTTCCGACAGGGAGGCGAGCCGCGAGAGTTTTGGACGGAAACTTTGGCCTTTGGAATTGCTAGATCTTTCAGATCCCGAGCAACTTTCAGTGGTCTCAGAGGTTCTGCGGTTTTCACCTTTGGCCATCAGACACTTGTTGGAACATCACGTCTTCACCTCCGGCACGTTGGACCGCAACGAGATGCAATTGAATGCCTCAGGGCAGGAATTGGCAGGGAAGCAACTCTTTGGTCGATGCTTGGGCTTCAGTGGAACACCTAACGATCTCTTGCCCAAATCCTTGGGACGTTGCATTTATGCAGTTGGTGATGATGGCCAAGTCCTTCAGGCACTCAGTAGTGTGGAAACCGTTACCACCGTCGAGTTAGGTTCATGGAGTCCTTCCAGCATTTTGGAGTTGGTCGCAACAACACGCTACATGAATAGGCCTCGCTATCATGCCTTGATCGATTCTGGCGCCTTGGTGACGGGCATGAGCAACTTAGAAGTGGCGCAGTACTTGTTGAAGACTGGTCTTCATGGTTTGGATGGTGTCCTTTTCCTGAATGAGCGCAACGAACGCGTGGTTCTGGAGCGCGACACCCTGAAGATCGTGGAACTCGCCCAGTGTGGATTGAGCCCAGAGCAACGCTTTACCTTTTATGACCATGTTCACACTACAGGGATGGATATCAAGCAACCCTTGCTATGCACAGCGGCCTTGACCTTGAGTAAGGACATGACACTGCGAGATTATGCTCAAGGTGCTTATCGCATGCGTGGCATCGGTCATGGGCAAAGGATTGAGGTATTACTGACACCAGAAGTGAGATCCTTGATGAACAAGTCCTTAAGCAGTGCGGAACACATCAGTGAAGAGGCACGTGCCTCCCATGTGAGCAGCTTGAAGCGAAAACCGGAGGTGTGGACTCAAATGATGTTGGTGGATTTGCTGAGCTGGTTGGTTTTGGGAGGGATTCGTTCCGAGGCACGAAAACGGCACTTGCTCCACCAACAAGACTTACAAAATCTATGGCGTTCAGGGGCTTGTCGAGTTCTTGAATCCGAACGTGTGGAGGAACTGCTCTTGGAGGGACGCACCAAAGTTGCTCTTTTCGAGCTGTTGAGCTCTTTGGATTTTCGCGTGTCAGAAAAACGTCCTGGTGAAGGTCAGGAAAGTATTGCCATGCGTTGGCGTCGTGCCGTGGCACGTCATGTTGGCAAAGGGACCATTGGACAGAGTGTTTGGCAGAGCGAAGTAGCCAGAGATGAAGCTCGCAGTGAAGCAGAAGGCATTTTGCAGATGTTGGAAGATTCCAAGGAGGATGATGACTTCAACTTCTCCAAGGAGCAAGTCCAAGAGCAAGAGCAGGAACAAGAAGAGGAGGTGGAACAGGACCATGAACAGGAGGTTCATTTGGAAGAGGATCTGGAAAAAGCTCCTGAAGCTGCATCGGAGCAACGCTATGCACGAGATGCCGAGGAGGCAATGCCCTGGCCGTTGCGGAGCTTGTCCGCGAGGAGCCGGGATACCTTGCCATTCTATCCCATGGCGGACTTCGCAGTGAATAAAGGAATTTTCAACGAATCCAGTCCGATACTCTCGGGACTGCCTCCCTTTGTCTTGATAAGTGACAACTACTACAAGCGTCAGTGGCGTTTGAGTTCAGTACGACGCCTACGGAACGTGATATGCTTCATGGAATGGGTCCCTTCAGTGAAGCAACTTCGACGTTTCAGTGTGCTGAATACAACTGAAGATCAACGTTCTCGCTTACGCGAAGCGTTGACATTGTGTGCAGGAAGATCTGACTGTTCCAGTGGCTTCGATCGTGATGAGGTGCGTGCACTTTGCAGTGTACTGGATTTGGCGCAGGAAGGTGATCTCCTAGCAGCTGAGATGTCTTCAAATCGAATCTCATTGGTGGACTTAGAGAAAGAACTCATTACGCAAAGCATCTACAAGATGCAACAGGGACGTTACTTTGTTGCGCTGAGTTTGGAGGAAGCTGAGCATATGCGTGGAGCGTTGCATTTGATGCAAAATCGTGGTGGAAATCTTCTTCCGGCAGACTGTGGGCTAGCCCTCAGGTGCATTGCATGTAAAGAGTCGGTGTCGGATGATTCCTTATTGGATTGGCATGGTCCTGTGCTTCAAAGTACTGAAAACATTCATCAGCTTGAGGCCGCCGAGCAAATTTTCCGCTTCCTCAACAATGCCGAAGATTTTCAGGCGCCAGAGGTTTCTGTACTTCTTCGATGTCTTCAATTGACACGAATGGAGAACCGCTTACCCTGGTGGCTAGATGTGCGAGCGTGTCGTCGTCGAAGTCATCGGCCATGGCAGAAATGTCCTGTGGCCAAAGTCTTCCAAAAGAACGATGAATTTGAAGACTGGGGAACCAAGGCTTTGCTGTTGCGTTTTCGATGGACCTTAGCAGCAGCACAGCTGTGGCCTGCTGATGCATTTCGCCTCTTTGATGTGGGTGGCAATGGTTGTCTTCAACGTAAAGATTTGCTTTCAGGACTGGAGCGTTTAGGGGTTCGTAGTGAAAATCTCACACATGAACGATGGGTACGGCAAGTGGACAATTTGTTCAGATGGATGGTACAAGATGAACGAGAGGTGATCTTCCTGGACGAGTTTCGAAATGCCTTGGACCTACGACAGGCTGTTCCAGCTCAAAATGCCAGCCCAGCGACAGATCTTCGTCAAGAGGATCCACCAGAAAGAGCTGCAAAAACGGATCCCGGAAGCTTGGACGGCGTGACATTGGACGTGGGTGCCAACACCTCACCCTTGCGAGCAGGTGCAACTGGATCGGCAAGTCCTCCAACACAGGCCGTTTTTTGCCCGGAAAACGCCATGGACACCTTTTTGATGTCACCGATTCAAGGTGTTGCTGAAGCCTGTCCGAGACACTTGACGATGAACATGTGTCAAAAGCTATCAGCCGGTCGTTTTAAAGTGAAATTCCACAAGCATACATCATTTCGTCCTGTGTGGTCTGATGGCTCTTTAAGCATTTGGGCAGCTTCCGAGCTCATCCCTCGAGGAAGCTTCATCGGTCTGAAGCGAGGTTCCAATGCCGTAAAGGAACGAGTAGTTTGGTCACACTATGTTTCGACCTCAAAACCAACAGTTCACCTGGTTGAGGTGACAGATGAGCAACACAGCGGGTTCTTTGCAAAGCATCCAAGGGATGAGTTGAACCGCTTCTTGGGTACGTTCTTTCCGCACCCCACGGGCTTTCGACAGATTTGGCGGTCCAAAGACAAATCCAACACCTTGTACATATGGGTGCCTTTGCCACCTTCAAACGATTATGTGGCTGGTGGCATGGTATGTACCACCGTGGATGAGGCGCCAGAGCCTCAAGAGTTGCGTTGCATGCCCAGGTTTTGGGCCCAACCTGGTCCTTCCGAGTTCTTGTACAAGGCGTGGTCTTCAACAGGACCGGAAGGACTGGAAGCTTCGATGTGGCTTAGAGGTGACACGGGAGTGCTGCAGCTCTCCACCAGTGAGGAGCCGCCAATGATCTATGAAATGCCCATGTCGCAGGACAAGAAGTTCTATGTATCATTGCCGCAAACCGAATAACTACGGCAACAGGTGACGCCACACAGGCACGTGAGTAGCTGAGCAAAAGATATCAAAAGATGACGATCTTTGCAATGCGTAGGAAACAATGAGGCAATGCAACCTCTCCTCGGTGAGAACTTAAGAATACCAATGCCAACTTGGGCTTCGTTTGGATTTTTGGTCCCCC
>Ga0099820_1260567_pt1:10000-13453 | contig 13453 bp, 4 predicted proteins | sample SidTnscriptome_2_FD_81138 | JGI IMG/M metagenome (GOLD analysis project Ga0099820, IMG submission 81138) | Coral microbial communities from Puerto Morelos, Mexico - Siderastrea T B metatranscriptome (Eukaryote Community Metatranscriptome) | ecosystem: Host-associated > Invertebrates >... | reverse complement strand
TATTTGGTTGGGGAGCACAATTTGTATCCTTTTTATGAGACGTAAAAGCACATTTATCATGATCAGCTGACATGCGAGCATCCGCTCGAGGAAACTGAAAATACTTGTCGAAAGAGCAATCGCCATTTGACATCATTTCATCGACTAAAACTTTATGCTGAGCTAAACTGACTGCTTCGTAGAAAGATTTGGGACTCTTCATCAATGCCACGCGTTTAATATCATCACGAAGGCCATTTGCAAAGACAAATAATTTAGTTTCGTCGTCGATTTCGAGTAATTGGGCTCTTTCTTCAATAAAATCAATATAATCTTGTAAAGACTCTGAAATACCTTGTCGTTTTAACTCCAGTTCTTCGCGTAAACGAAATCTGCATTCATACGACTGAAATCGAAAAATTAAAGCTTTTTCAAGATCAAAAAAATTATCACGTACTTTATCTGCTAAGGAATAATACCACGTTTGTGCGACACCACGAAGGAAAAAGGGAAAAATACGTGCGGCTTCACATCCATGTGCCTCAAAGCCATTTAAACAATCAGAAAGTGTTGAAATCGAATGAGCCAATTTTTGACATTCTCGTTCTCATAACCGTAAAAAGTCTATGTTTGTACGATAATAAGGAAACATTCTTCTATTCCTAGCCCAAGTAATACTATATAGGAGGTAAATTCTGGCATAACTGATAAACTAGAAATAACTTCTATAAGAGTAAGGCCTTAAAGTGTTGAACATGACTTGAAAGAGTCTATTGTCTTGAGATCTAGGCTTCAGAGTTGTGCACCACTTTGTCTTCAGTTTTTATCATCATCAGCAGCAACTGGAAAGTCTTGTTACTGAGTGAAGATGATTTTGCCAAAGTCATTTCTCACAGTCTGCTCACAAGTGAGCTCGTCTGGATGAAGAATACCAGTTTGGTGACTGCTTGAGTTGCCGGTCATAGACGGTCTGTTTGCCAAAGGAACGGTCCGTTCTCCACCAGTTTGAAAGAAGGATTTTTGTGTTTTTACTTGATGATTGAAATAAGCGACTTGCTGCTGCGAGAGGACTGTTTGAATGGCTCAATCACACTAGACACTTTTACTTTGAGTGTCTTTTTCTCCTTCTTCTCTAAAACTTGCAATTCTGCGTGAATGGGAGTGTGTGTCAGTGACTTACAATTCTGCTCTTTTTTTGATAGTTTGTCTTGGTATTAATTAGGTGCTAATGGTTTGACAACAATCTTGAAAGATAAACTAACTATCGTATAATTAAAGTGATCATCGTTCTCTTCCATCTGGGTTAGCCAAAGCTAGTACATACCTTGCTTCCACAATCCCAATAGAAACGAACATCCCCAGGAGTTAGATCATGTGTCATGTACATTGTATTGTCACTGTTGATGTTGTTCATGCAAGGTATGGCCCTTCTTGTGCCGCTGGTAAATCAGGGTTTGATACCAAAAGTCTGCAAAAACACTCTTTAAAACTGCAACAGTGTCACAGAAATTTAATATGAAGTGGATCAAAACTCTTCAGCTTGCACTTCAACCCTGCAGAGATGGCACAAGCCAAGGGTAGAAGGTATTTCACCTTGTCCTGTCTACAAGACCAGAAAAGTTTGGGTAATTGTCTGTCAACTATATGAAGCCATGAAAGTTGACAGGACATCTAAGTTACAAGGATTTATTTTATCTGTTCAAATATTGATCCAGACTTAAGATTAATCCAGACTTGTAATGTCAGCAAAATTGCTGAGGCTCATGGGCATGTTGAAACCAGGTTTGGAAGAAGAACAGTGGGATCATTTGGGTGTATCAACGTACTTTCCAAGAATCCAACTTTAAAGTAATGTGTAATATACCGGTAAATCCAGTCCAGTGACATGACACATCTTTCAATATCACACCAAATTATCCATGTCACCCCCTTGATGACCTTTATGATGATTCTGTGATGAATGTGCCCAATGATACTGATAACTTAGCAGAAAAAAAAAAGTATGATCTGAAAGTTGATTTCGTTAAAGCAAATCGAATAGAAGAACATACAAGGGCTTAACATTCTTGTGAGAAATGGACTCAAAAGCGCAAATTTCAATTACTGCTTCAGTTTGGACGGATCCTAAGAAGACTGTGTGGATATCCTGAATGTAAATCCTGGTATATCATCCTCAGTTAACAAATGCAGACCATATGCAACATTTGCCATGGTTTTCTCTCAATGATATCTCCTTGCCTTCACTTCGCGAACAACTGGTGATATTTTTCTCTGGCCTTCTTGGCCTTTTGTGCTGCTTGTGCCAGTGTTTGCTGCGTGGCTGCTATTTTGGAGTAAGGTGTGTTTGTGATTTAAACTTTATATTAAATAAATTTAATTGTATAATACCCAGCCACTTATTTTCATGTCATTGAATAACAATTAATCCTTTTGTTTTCGTATGCCTTGTGCGATAAGAGGCTCAGAGATATGTAAATTATCAGCAGGACGGTCAAAAGTGACTCTCTGCACCCTGTGAAGGGTCCTCCATTAAAAAGTAAAAAATGCAAATAAACTTAGATAAACCACTAGGCAAACGACTCCAAAACCTGGATGCAATGTAATGCATTCGGGGCTTACTTCCACCTCATTCAGAACAGCTGCACTTCTAAGAGATTCGACGCACTTTTCTATTTCCTTGCAGCAAAGGCATTCTCCGGGATTTTGAAGCCGATCTAGAGCACAATTGCCACATGAAGACCTGTGAAATAAACAAGGAACACAGTATTTCCCCTTTAAAAAATATGCCATTAATTGGCAACTTTTATCTCAATTACAATGGTCGGCAAATTTCTGATTGATAATTTAGAAGTGAGAAGTCGACGCTTGCGGGACACTCACTAAGTCTTGGTTCCAACGATCCTGACGAAGTGGTTTTGCAGCTCCTGGTTTCTCCTTTCATTCAGTTCTATTTTTCTGTTATATTCAGCTAACTAGTGGTCGTCAGCAAGAGGTTCATCCATGTTCATGTAGAGACCTTCTGGATCTGAGTAGTAAATGTCTGTCTCATCTTCGTCGAGTTCTGTCTCACAGATATACGAGCGAGACTCGATGGATTCCGCGTCTGAATGTTCCATATTGTTTCCAGAAATCACGATCCTTGTTCACAGACGTTTATATTCAAGCTTTGAAATTTCCTTTGACTTGTGCCGTTCTTTTTACTCTAAGTAGGTCAAACAAACACAAAATATCCCGTCGCACTGCCACAATCATAAAAAACAACTAAGAAACTTGCTTGCCGCAAAACAAGAAGTCCTGTTTTGACGTCACAATCTTTCCCAGTCTCTTGTGCGGTTTTGTACCCCACCGAAAGTGAAATTTCACGTTTTTAGACGGTTAAAACATGGGGAAGAAAAATCTATATTGAAAATTTTACTTGCTGTTCTTATCAGGACACTGTGTAGATTCTATCAAGCAAAAATCTGTCATGTACAC
>Ga0099820_1260567_pt1:0-7500 | contig 13453 bp, 4 predicted proteins | sample SidTnscriptome_2_FD_81138 | JGI IMG/M metagenome (GOLD analysis project Ga0099820, IMG submission 81138) | Coral microbial communities from Puerto Morelos, Mexico - Siderastrea T B metatranscriptome (Eukaryote Community Metatranscriptome) | ecosystem: Host-associated > Invertebrates >... | reverse complement strand
TTGAACTCAGGATAACCACAGAGATATAAATAAGAATGAAAAGACATGATTTACAGAATTAACTTGTTGTTGTGTCAAGTGCTACATAAAATCACAGACAATGTACTACAATTTTAGATCAACACTGGAAATATATACTATTAAATAACAAGAATCGAAACATTTGATATATGCTTGATTTTTTTCCCGTAAAAACTTGTTCTAACGTGGACTTTTACAATTTCTAATCAAACAAACGATCGAAACTGGGAACACCATTTTTTATCTAATTTTAAATCGTTCATATTTTGTATAAACAAGAACAGTAAAAACCCGTAGAAAAAAAGCGAACCGGTTTGCTAAAGAGTCATTTAACTTCTAGTGTTCATCATGACCTCCACCATTGCACCGATAAACTGCGACATCATTCTCATTTGCTCTGCTTGAGATGTCTGCATCTCCTCCAGCACGGTCGTCAATTTATCCCCTTGCTCCTTAACTCTAAAGTAGATGCTATCACGCTGTCCTCTTGTTTGGCTGCTGTATTTGTCCTTTTCTCGCACTGCCTTCGTTCCTTTCGGACATCGTCCGGTGATTTTTCGTTTTTGGCAACATCGCTATCTGTGACAGATCCTTTTGGAGATGATGAAGCACTGCTGCTTGCATTTGCACCAGCCGAGGCAGTGGAAGCATTGGGTGAAGGCACTGCACTCTCCTTTACATTGTTAAATGTTACAAAATCACAACACCCGAGAACCTCGTCAATCTCATCGTAGAAAGGAGACGTTTTAAGATTACCACCGCTTTGTTTACGATTCCAGTCTTTCTTTTCCTTGTATTTGTCGATGAGATATTTTATCTTGCGCATACACTTATCCACTGTGCGGTTTCCCTCGAATCTCGCATTCAAATCATCCACAATTTTGGCCCACACTCTACGGGCATTTTTACTTTCCAATTGGTCGTGGTTCTCCTTCCACAAATTAAGAAGGTATCTCTCTTCGGCATGTGGAAATGTCTCATAATTTGTGTTTTTTCTTCTTACCAGAAGTTTTTGTGCCTTCACTGCTTTCTGTGGAACTCTCAGCGACTGCAACTCCGTTTCTTAAATTAATATTCTGCATCGAAGCGCCGGCACCTTCGACTTGTGGTTGACTTTGCTGAAGGTAGTAGTACTGTGGCTGTGGCTCTTCGCAGTAGAATTGAGATCTGTAATAGTTTACGTTGTAATATTGTTGATGTTCGGGAAAGAACGAATTTTGATTTTCTCCTCATGGATCCATCTTGGAATGGCGGTAAATGGTGGTCTTGGCGGTAAACGGGGTCACGCACATAATATCATTTTGCTTGATATCAATTATGAAATATGATGACCCGTTGAAGGGTATCTGTCAAAGAACAATAGATTTTCTCGCCTGACAAAAAATTGTAGGCTTCCAAAGCTAGTCGACGGCATGTTTGAAGTTTGGTGGCACTTGCGAAAATTTTGGTGGGTCACGAAAATAGTTCGCACTAAAAATGGTTTCGCGTTGACAGACTTTTTTGCAAAGCAAACAAAATTTCGCATAGTGCGAACATGCCCTTGCACTAGCCTCGCCCTTACACCTGCACTAGCCTCTGCCTTACACCTCCAAAATGTGGAGCACTTGGTGGCTGGAATTTCCACTCGATTTCCCTGTTGCTTAATGCATCTCTGCAGCTCATTATTAGCACCCATAAAGGTTGTGCCATTATCGCTGTAGACAATCTGTGGCTGTCCTTGCTGTGTTATGAATTTCTTTAGTGCCATAATAAAATGCTCTGTTTGAAGTTGGAAATAGTACTGTTGTTTAGTCTGTGAGTCAGTTTGTAGCACTCATTTTGGACGAGTCTTTCACATTCATTCACAGATTGATGGTGTTAGACATGATGGCCACTCAATGATTCAATTTCTCGATCATTTCTCCTGCAGCTTGCTTGAACTCAGTGAATCTTACTCTTTCTCCTTGTAGTCACTCCCAGTCCGGCTTGGTGGATCAGACGTTGAAGAGATGATGCTCTGATCTTCATCTGCCCAACCCCTGTCTGGTACTAAAATAAGGACTGCATGTGATGAGGCAAAGATGATGTGTGCTCCTTTTGCCTTTGGTGGGTTTGATACCCTCTCCCAGGGGAAATAGGGCATAGGGAAATTAGTTCCCCTAGTCATCAAATTAACAACCATTTAAAAAATCATGTTAATAGCTTTTGCAAAATTAAAAAAAATAAACTTACTTGTGTTGATTTATAAAGAACATCTAATCTCAAAAAGGGCATTTGGATCCACTGCCATTTACAGTGCTGTGTCACTCCTGTAGATACACTTTATGAAAAACATCACTGCAGCATGCTGGAGACACTCCATCGCCCCTTACCTTCTTTAATCAAATCTTGTATGTGTCTTCTTTCATCACAGTTCTAAAATCAATATAACTATGACGCAAATAGAGACATTTTCTCAAGAGCATAACAATTTTTTGTCACTGTTCATTTTAATATAAGTGAAAATGTAAAGTAAAAATGTTTCGTCAACTCTCTGGAATACTGAAATACTGAAGAAGAAAGGGATAGGGGAATTTGTTGATGGTTTGTTTAAAAAAGTTGTTCTCAGACTTAAAACGTAATCTGATGTCATTTCTTGTGCACATACCATAAACACCCGTGTATAAGCCACTCCTGTAGATAAGCCGCACCCGAAGCTCAAAATTTGGAGAAAATATCAGACCAGGAAGGTTGAAGTTCCAGTGAGGTTCCGATAGACCCATACATTGGGAGCAGTCCAATTTATTGAGTTCATCTTAACCCGTTCATCTTAACCTGTGATGTGTGATGTATGGGTACTTCATAGCTCAGTTGGTAGAGCACTGCAGCGTGAATGCAGAGGCCACGGGCTTGAATCCTGTTGAGGCCCCGAATAATTTTTTTTGAATTTAATTCACAATTGCTTAAACTGTGATTGCAACTCCTATGGTCACATCTTCATTTCACCTAAAGGTTTTCTAGGTCATCCTGTGAAGAGATTTTGATGGGTTTCCCTTCTGGTGATGTCTTGATGAATACTTTTCTGTCTATTGTCCATACGCTTTGTAACAGGTTGTCATCCTTCTTAATGTTAGCCAGTCTGACCAAATTTCTCCTGTGGGTAGTGAGGTTCTCATTGAGAAAGATGTGTCTTGCTTGCACTCTTGCAGCAGTTGAAGCTTCTGGGAACAGCTGAGAAAGTCAAATGTTCTTTAATTTAGTCCATTGTTTGTACAGAGTTGATTTCACTTAATGACTGACAAAGTGCGATTATTGGTTTGGTGTTTTGCCTGGACTTGCATAAGGACATTCAGCATCTTACTATTCAGACGGTTGCAAACCTTTGTTTTTGTAATGTTAATAACACTACTTCCTCTCTCTGGCCAGGAATTGCTAGAGGGTAAGGAGAGCCCAACTTTCGCCGCAAACAACAGCTCTTCAAACTCAGAGGGGTGGAAAATGCCTTTGTTTTTCAGAATGAAGGACATGAAGAAGGTACTGCTTTGGTTTCCAGCCTGTATTTGCAGTTTCCTTCCAGAGAGAAAGAACTTGACTTGTGACCACTGGGAAAGCAACTTAGTCATCTTATCTTCATTGCCTGGAAAGAAATGATTGGCAATAATTTTCACTTCACCTTCGCCATATTCCTTGAAGCTGTCTTCATCAGTTGAAGGAAGTACAGGGGATGAACGATGGCATAGGCTTAAATGACCTTTGGAGAATTTACAAGGCGATTTTTAATGTTGGTAGTCAAGGCATCAATGTAGTTGGCAAGGAGGATTTCCAGCTGCCTTCCAGTATCTTTCCTTAGCTTTAGGTCATCTGAAATTCTTGTAAATGAGTCGATAACTGCTTGCAGTTTCTGCAGAGGTTCAGTGGTCTGATGCAGTCCCATGGAGTCCAGTAGGGGTAATTTGTAGTTTCTATTTTCCAGCTACCATGTACATCTTTTTTATGCAGGGCCTTCAGTTGGAACTTTTCTTTACAATAAGTGGTAGTGGCGTGGGCAGCATTACTGCCTTTTAAATTATGTATTTGACCTTTGGAAACCCCTTTGGAAAATTCATTTTGGGATGTCGTCTATTTGTTTTCCCATAATAAATAAGTTACATTGGTAGAAAGATCCCACTCATCTCTGTGAGAACTGCTGTGAACACTCTCCTGTCGTCCTTTCCAGTGACTGAGACACCTAATTCGCCTATCTCGCTCGTAGTGTAATCAGACAGAGGGATAATTTTACTTGGCATCTGGTCTGTGTTAATTATGAGCTCTGGAGGGACTTTACTAGACTGCTGGACCACAGAGATGTTTGCAAGGTAATCACGCTGAAGCTGATCTTTCACTTCCCTTGCTTAGTGTTATGTGGCCACCATACTCGCCTAACAGTTCTTTGTTCCTTGCTTTAACTATACCCTTTGCAGCAGCTATGGCAATCTTTGCATTGACGACAGCCCCGAGTTCATTTAAGTTGTATGTGAAGCTCATTACCTCTTTGTCTAGGTCACAAATCAATATCTGGCCATGCCTCGAGTTTGGAATACTAACGATTGCTGAAGTAGAAGTGACGGAAGTACCTTCAGAGATAAGCTTTGGGTATTAAAAAAGAAAACATGACATTTCTTTCTCGTTACATACAATTATCGCCTAAGATCCAGGAAAATTTGTTCCCAGTGGTTAAGTCTGAAATCCAATATTCACGAAAAATATTTCCCGTGAAACTAAAAAAATGGGCAATCTGCGAAATCAAACTCGTTGCCAAAAAAATCATAGCCTCATCGGTTTCTTTTTGCAAATCAGGACGTGATTTTGTGGTTTGCTTGGTCGCGAAATTGCTGCTTTTGTGGCAAGAAAGAGGTATCACATTTCTTTTTGCACAACTCCCTGATGAAGTCTATGTTTGTTGGACGAAATGCATCATAGTAAAGTTCGCAAGTGCTGCCCACTAGTCTGTCTTTTAAGAAATCGTTTTTAAAAAACCGTTCTAAAAAATCGTATTAAAAGTCGTCTCAGTGATGACGAACTTTTTCTTTCTCCTTTATAAAACTACATCTTATCTCATCAAAGGTTTCGTCAATAAATACAAATAAAAAAACTGCTCAATAATGTGGAAAACTAAAATCTGTTATTCTGAGTAAAATAGTGAAATGTTGCCCATAATGAGTACTTGCCAGCAGATTAATTACCCACCGATGTTGCAAATACTCATACTGGGTATTTGGCGCTCGAGCAAATACCCATTTGTGGTAGCAAATACTCACTCTTATGTTATCTGTCTGTCTGTCTATGGGGCCGTATACCTGAGATTGGCTTCCGGGCTGGCTTGGTTTGTGAGGATCTCGGCATGTCTGTTAAACATGATAAAAATCAACTTTGCGATTACATGGATAAATCTCAGCCCAGCTAGCTGGGATCCCACCATCGCAATGCTAGGATCCCGGCTAGACAGGCTAAAAATTTAACATGTAATCGCGATTGCCACCTAGCCAGGCCAACAATTTCTGGTCACACAATTTCGCTTCAGAGCAAAATGGCTCACCAGAAGATCGATATTTCTTTTTCTATCTAACACATAAAGGTTTATCAGACCATGAAGCTACATAGAACTTAAAATAATACACCAAAATAATGCATTAGTGGAACTAAAAACAGTCGATTCCTTTCCTTTTGATGTAGCCATCTTTTCACACGACAGCTTCTAAATTTAGCCACAAGCAGGCTGGCTCTCTTTACCTAATACCAGGCTGAGTAGTCATCTCAGCAGACCAAGCCAGCCCGGCTCATGTAATCACCCCCTATGTTAGAGTACATTGCTTTAAATGAAATGCAATCACAATGGCATTAAATTAATCCAGTGGAAATGTTATCCATAAAATTAGAAGGGATTCAAAGTCTTCTCAAAGCCAATCCAACGTATGGAAGAAGATGGTGTCAAGCAATACACTGTGCGAAAACCAAGCAAAATTTTAAAATGTTAACAAAGATGGCATGGTGCCGTCTTAGCCATCCCTAACTTCAAGAAACCTGTCACAAAATGACACTTAAAGGTTAAACACTATATTCATTTAGTTTCTGAAAGGAAACCAAAACTTGTAACTAGGAAAATAAAGGAGCTCAATATTCTGTAAGTCTACTTTCTCTCATAATAAATATTGAAATGTTTTCATAAAACTGTTCACTTCTCCAACACAAAGTCCTGGAACTTCGCATGCATTCATATTGACTTTGGCGAGGCTGTGGTTTTGGGTTTCTTACAAGAAATGTGTAAGACGTTTGAAGGAAACATGCAAGATCTTACAGATAATCTTGTGGTACTTTTCAGGATTGCTATTGTATCTTACAAGATTCTCGTGGAAATCTTAAAAGTTTGGTCAAGGTTCTTACAGGATCTTGTTAGATGCTTTTAGGAATGTTATAAGGTTTTTTTGAGGTTCGTAGAACATCTGGGAAAAGTCTTATATTCATCTTCTCTTATTTTTTAAGATTCTTACAGAAACTTGTAAAATTCTGATGGAAATTTTGACGTACTCTTAGAGATGCATACAAGTTCTTGAAAGATTCTTGTGGAAATCTTGTCTTCTTAAGATTCTTAGAACATCTTCAAAGATTCTTATGGAAATCTCGTATTCTTTAAGATTCTTACAGGACCCTGCAAAGGGTCCTAGGTTGTTTAAAAAACCATGAAAGATTCTTGTAATCTGCGGCAGATTCAAAGTGCAGGTTGTGCTTCACAAAAAAATTAAAGAATAAGGAATGTTTTCTCTTTGTGAGTTGTTTTACAGGAAGAACATGATCTGGTCACCATAAGTTTGCTTGTCTTAGGAAGAAAACACAATGTACAGATTCTGTAAATTCTTTTTTTGTTGTAGCCTATACGTTCTGCATTCACACTTTTGTAACTGCGAGTAATTGCTTTAATTTCCGGGCACAAAGTATGCACAACGAAAAGGATTTCTGAAACGTAGGTTCTGTCAACGCTTTTAAAGATAACAGGAGCACAGATCTACTGGGACCATTCCTGAATGACTTTACTACGTCTGGATCGTTCGTAGATTTAGTCACGGTCTTGGCGGCGTTTTCAGGAGCATTTAGTCTCTTCTTCTGCTCGTGTAGCTCCAATTCAACCCTCAAACCAAGCAGCAAACCTAGATATCACTGGAAACATGATTTTTTAAGGAAAAAAAGAATGAAAGCTGCCCTATGGTGATGTTGTTCAAAGTTGCTCAGAGTTAAATCAGTGGTGTCACAATTTTAGGGAAGTGAACACAATTTATTGAAATTATAAAAAAAAGGCGAACAAAAGAAACTTAATCTTAAATTATTGTTACACATAGACAGGATTAACTATACTGTATAAGACAATAATCTTTTTCTATTTGTTTGGCTGTCAGTATGTCTGTCACAAGGTTACCCTCTCCAGTTTGTGGGCACCCACTTAAAGTAATGTTAGAGAGCTTAACATTTACAATTCCAAACATTGACTAA
>Ga0099820_1260548_pt1 | contig 14206 bp, 2 predicted proteins | sample SidTnscriptome_2_FD_81138 | JGI IMG/M metagenome (GOLD analysis project Ga0099820, IMG submission 81138) | Coral microbial communities from Puerto Morelos, Mexico - Siderastrea T B metatranscriptome (Eukaryote Community Metatranscriptome) | ecosystem: Host-associated > Invertebrates > Cnidaria >... | reverse complement strand
GACCATAGAAGACCGAATCAAGAAGCTGGAAGATAAAAAAGTACGGCTAACTCGACCATACTACCAATACCTCCTTTATACGCTGACTAATCTGGCAAGCATTCCAAACAGCAAAGGAAATGAGATTAAACTCGACGGAGCTGTAGTCACGCATCCTCATGCTGATCACCTGGATGGTGTAGAAAAATTATTCAGAGACCTTCTTCCTGCCAAATACCAAGTCAAGGTCTCATCCGACAACCCGACTAAGCGACTGATGTGCAATGGTCCGGTGTTACTTACCAGGCAATTTGCTCTGCAAACAGAAGCTCATCGAAGCTTTTCTGAGTTTTTGTTGAAGGCAAAATTTGAAGTAAGTCTCACCGAAGATGACATACAGAATGCCTTTGGCGGAAATGACATATTATTTACTTTCCCATCTTCGCGGGGTGTATTGTACCAACGTCACGAACACTTAGACAACGACCAGCCTTCTGAAGATGAGCAGAGGAAAAAGTTGGATGGACGAGACACGGAAAGCAAAGCTTTAAACAAATCAAGCATCATACTATGCACACAGAGAGGAGGCAAGATTTGCTTGACTGGAGATGCTTTTGGTTATGACATTGCTGCCATGCTGCGGAAACAAAAATTTAAGGAGATAGACGTCTTCAAGATACCTCATCACGGAAGCCCTAAGAACAGCATTTTGGGAACAGTTTTGCCACCGTCCTGGACCCAACAAAATTTGGCCATGATGCTGTTACTTTCGATCTCTCTGAAGCAGCCGAGGATCACCTTTGAAAAGAACACAGAAGAGGAAGACGACATTGATCATCTTCGTCAGCGATTAAAGAACATAACTGGAGATGGAAATGGAGAACAGGTTGAGGCAGTAGCTGCTAGGTTGCAGAATGTTTTACAGAAGAGGATTAAAAACACCAAGGATAACATCCCACCTGAGACGCTGTTAAAGAAGATGCAAGAAAAGCACATTGAGATTGTGACAGCAATTCAACAGCAGGCTGGAAAGAAGGACCCGTGCGCGCACCTAGAGCCTTTGAAACACCTAAAAGATTGGAGCACACTGGCAGCTAACGTAAGTGATAGGTTGTCGGACTACATGCCATCAGAGGGCTCAGAACATTCGACAAAGAGGCGCAAGGTTGAAATGACTATCCTCGTACAGAAGTTAATGGGCAATGACAAAGTCTTCCAAAACTACTTTAAAGGCAAGATTGGAACTGACAGTTTTTTTGATTCTTTTCACGCGAAGACATACTATGTGACAGCTAATGGTAAATATCGTCACCCTTCTCCTCGTGTCATCAAGGGCATCATAAAGGCTGCAGTGAAAAAGAAGAAGCAATGCAGGATTGTATTCACGTCCGGAGGATGCATTCCTTCGAATTTGCCTGACGTTAATATCTCTCCTTATCAAGGATGGCAGAATTTCGTGTCCCTTTACTACCTGAAAAGTGATGTCTCTTTCAAGCTGGACCCTCATGAAGAGGTCAACAAAGCTCCGTTTGGGACAACCAAATTCACAGTTGAAGAAAAAGAAGAAAGGAAAAACAGATCCAGTGTTGCCGAACAGCTTGAAAAGAACTTTGGGTTTACAATCCCCCAAAGGACTTTTCTGCCCACGCTTGACAATTTCTACGTGAGTACAAGTATATCCAACAAGATACACTGGTTAGAGGTTAAAGGTGACGGAACGTTTTCTCTTTCTGGCGCCAAGAGCAGCCTTGTCGTGTCCAACGCACCATCCATCAATGGGGATTTACGAATGATCGCCCTTAAGAGCGAGGGAGGTGGAGAAAGAAACGTGTTTCTTGAAAAGGCAAAGAAATCAAGGTTCTTCATCAAAGGAACTGCTAACGGAGGATACCTTTCCGTCCAAGAGAAATCCCTTACCATTGTGGAACAGAAGAACAAAGGCACTGTGTTTTCCTTCGATCACAAAACGTTTACCGTCGGAAGCAAAAGCGGAAACCAGATACCTGTCATGGAATACTTAAAGTCAATTGGTTACGAAGACAGTGACAAATCAATCCTTCTTTATAGTGTTCTTGAAATGCTTCTTGGTGTTCCAAACATGAAGACCTTGACTGAACAACTGCCAAGTGATTTTATTGCAATAACCGCCTTGAATCAAGAGGTGAATTTGAAACTGTCCACCGTTGAGCTGTCCACGTCGATAGACAGTGAGGTTGCCTCTAGCCACATACAGGTCTCGTTGCCAACGCCTGCCATCAATTTCGACTCACGCGATGTTACTAAACTTGAAATTTTCGTGGAAGAACCCAGCTCACCCAATCCAGGCCTTTCACTCCAGATATCTACCACTCTTCGTGACACCGAATTCACCGTCAACTTAAGCAAGTATCTGCAGTCGAGACAACCATCTGTCGACATGTATTTGAATGCCCTAGGAGGTGTAGGAATGGAGGGCCGCGACAACCTGACTCTGGGAACATTGCTTGATTGTGTAATGGGACGTCTTCCTCTTGAAGCTCTGTCAAACTGTTTTCCCACACAGCTTTTTGAAGGTGAAATATTGACCTGGAAAGTTAATCGTGCGATCTCTACGGTTAACTTCTTCATGACCCCTCTGGCTGTTGAAGTTCTTTCAGGAGATATTTTCGTCGTTTCCCCTGCGATGACACATTTAGCGATAGGAAACACACTAGCCGCAGAGATTTCTCAGATTCACATTGCAATCAGTGATCCGCGCACTCAAAAGAGTAGCTTTGTGATAAATTGTCTCGCAAGTGTCGCACATATTCCTGCAAAGGTGAAGTTGGCATGTTCTTCAACGAGTTTACCCGAGATGATCATTTCGTTCCCTGAAGGAGTTGTCGCTGCTGATGTGTTCAAAACCTTGGGCCAAGCTGGCACCCTACCAGAGCTTTCGGTGCCATTTGCGGAGGAAAGCGTTCAAAACCTGAAACTATTGAAACCAAGAATGTCAGTAGTCCAGGATGTCCAAATGTCGAGGGGAACACGCGTCTCCTCCCTGAGCTTTGACGTCTCCCTTGACAAGTTTCCCTCAGTTCTTCCAAGTAATCTAACTTTACCTGAAGACAGCAAAGCATCAGTAACCATTTTTAATCCCCTCAGCCGACTCCCTCAAGTGGGCCTTGAAGTTGAGTTCAAGCTGCCTGTTTCTCAACCTACATCAGAGAAGTCCTTCTTGAATTCAAAGTTCTCGTTATTGCCCATTCAAGTTGCTGGGCAAGAATCCAGACGTGGGTATGTTGGAAGCGTTTCTCTGTCTCCCAGCTCAATCGGAATAACAATGCAGTCTGCACTTAACACTGTTATCCCGGGAGACCTTACTAACTCCATGGTGTCATCCTTCCCATTACTTTCGTCAATGTTGAGTAAAGTTCTATTGGATCAAGTTACCCTTGAAGCAAACCCTGAAAGTCGAGCTGTTGATTCCGTGACGGTTTCGTTGCTTGTCCCAGAATTGACCATTGTTGAAGGGAAGTTAAGCATTTACGACGCAAAGTTCTTCATGGAATACGCGAACAACCAATGGTACGCAGAAGCAGAAACGAAGTTGTTTGTCTTCAATACGTTTATATGTCAGGCTGCGTTTTCTTTGCCACGAATTGGTGTTCCTGGGTCCCTGACATTCCGAAACACAGAAGACGGTTTCACTTTGAAGGAGTTCATTAAAGGCATTGGTATTCTCCTTCCCGATGACATTCCCATCATCAACGAGTTACTCGATGTGAAGGTTTCAAAGGTTGATATTAGCTGTGAAAACGATGGCGGCGCTTTGAAGCTAACAAAGTTCGTGATCGTGGTGGAGAATAGGCAGCTAGACATTGGAATTAACAAGCTCTATAACCTGCAAATCGAGGTGGCCTACAAAAAAAACCAAGGTGATTCGTCGGTATCGTTTTCACTCCAAGGGTATGTCAATCCGAAGACCCATGTTTCTTTTGCCTACAATGCGGAAAACAGAGAGCTACTCGGACACTATCAGTTAACAGAAAACATCTCGACAAATGATTGCCTAAGTGACCTTTTCAGTGAAGAAACTAAACATTTCTCCGGAGGTAATGCCTTTGATCAGGTGAAATCTCTTTATGTTCAAGAAGTGGAAGTGGTTGTCGGCATTCCACAAAGCGAGGAGTGGAGCATAAAGAAATTTGTCCTTAGTATGCAAGGTTGCCTTGCACTTGGACCCTTCAACCTCTGTAACCTTCGCTTCGAATACAACAAAGTGCAAGGCGAGAATATGCAACGGCACTTTTCAGTCATTGGCCAATTCAAACGCAATGATCACTCACTGAGCTTTATAATGGAGCTTTCCTGTACTAGCCAGTTATCTCAGAAGAACGTCTTTGAAGCAACGATCAGACCAGATATTCCAGGAGGACTCAAGCTTTCTTCCCTGTTACACCTGATTGGATTGAAGAATCCTGAAATTCCGAAGGTTGATGGATCTCCTAACTTCCTTGAAATAGAGTTAAAGGAGGCCTTTCTTCAATTTGAAGTTCCGTTCCAACTTCGAAAGGTGGATGTGGTTGTCGAGACAAGTTCAACACTGACCATTCTCGAAAAACCTCTCATTCATCTCCAAGAAGCAAGACTGGAGTATCATTTAGACCAAACAAAGGATCCTGTACAAACACAAGTTTTTATCGCAGGGATATTCACCATTGCAAAAGTTCGCTTAGAAGTGAGGTTGTCGAAGGATACCAACAAAGGGTTGGTATTGGAGGGACGTTTAGAGCATTCGAGTCAAATCGTCGATTTTGAACAGGCAGCGAAACAACTTTCTCCAGGTCTTGCTGTGAATCTCCCCGAAGGTGCTAGTGTGGCCTTAACTTCATTCCTTTTTGTCGTGGAAAAAAGTGAAGAAAGCACCGCCCTGAAATTGGAGGGTTCGACAAATGGGAACTGGTCCAAGGATGCTGGCTTTAGCACCATTGCAGTTAAAAGCCTCGGCGGTAAGCTGAATTTCACAAAAGAGAGCATTTCGGATGAATGGTCTGGTTCTGTATGCTTGACTGGGGAAGTTCAGCTACAAAGTGTTGTTCTGGCTGTAGAGATTTACCATGACAGCAAAAGAGGAACTATTGCTTTTGGGACTGCGCACCAACCGGACGAAGTGGACCTTGAAACCATGACTCGCAGTTTGGTTGCCGGTTCAGATCCCTCTGCTTCCTGGAACAGACTTGTCCCAGAAGAAACTGAGTCGTCTGTACGCTCTCCTCGCTTTGACTCTGCAACGGTTTATATTGACTTTGCTGACAAGATATTAATAGTATATGGAAATGTAGTAGAATTCGGAACGGGGATGTTGCTGGTCAAGAGAAAAAGTACCAAGGAAGAGTCTCCTGGGTATGGCTTCATGTTCGGCCTGAGTCTGGGAAGTGATTTCAGATTTTCTCTCTTCAACGGAAGACTCAGCGTTGTAGATGACATTCTCTCAGTCCAACAAGCCAATTTGTCGGTTATTTCGATGGACAACGTGACTACTGAAGAACTCCGTGATGACTTTTCCAAGCTAAAAGAAATGAAAGGCTCTTCAATTATCCAAACACCAGATGCTGATGAGCCATTTGCTGGTCTTGACATCACAAGCATCTCAAAGTTGGATGTGAGTTTACGGGGAGTATCAGCCTATGCCAAGATCAACTTTTCTGGAAAAAAGTCCAAGCTTTTGAGAAACGTAACTCAGATTCAAAGAGGGAACAGGCCTTCAGATGTTATTCTATTTGCGCACATACCAGAAAACGTAGATAACACAGAGTTCATGGCCCAGATTGGAGAGATAAAGCTCTTTGGTGGCAGTCTCGCTTACCAAGACGTTACTCTGTTGTACACGCCCTTCAAAAAGGCCTTCAGTTTGAGTGGCAAAATGTGTGTGCTCTTAACAGAGGATTCCGAGCAATTGGTTTTTCAAGGTAACCTAGAGATTTCAGAATCAAAAGCAGAGTTTTCCATGACAGTGGGAGGTAGTCCAGAAGAGATGCACAAGCCGTTTGGAATGTTCGGAATTTCTTTCAAGCAACCAAAACTCAAACTTACCTGGCAGTTTGATCAAGACCACCACAAGCCCGTTGTTCCTGTTTACAGCATAAGTGGCACAGTAAATTTCTTCAAATCCTCGTCATCAAGCGAGAAAGACACTGCTGCTAGCCTGCAAGGCCTGATTTTATTTCAAGAAGGAAAACCTGTGGTAGCAACCATCGCCCTCGATCTCAGTCACCCCCTGAGTATCGATGATGTATTTGCCACATTGTTTCGGGATAAGTGGCCAAAGGGATACCTGGATGTGAAATTCAAAGGAGGCGAAATCTACTATTGTACCAAACCCAGCGTTGAACTTGAAGTAGAAGAAGGAAAGAAGAAGACGTACAAGGAAGGCTACTGTGGTGAGACGCACATAGAGATCTTTGATTACAACTTTGGTGTTGAAATGTCTGTTAACTCAAAAGGAATGGTTGTCAAGGGATACACAGAGTTTGAAATCGATCTGATATTTGCAGTCCTCACTCAGGCTGAAGAAAGAGGTGGGGAACAAAGGGGTCCAGAGATCGTGATATCACGCTTTGACGGGAAAATGGAGTTTAAAATGTCCGCTGGTATCAAACTCCTTCAAGAAAAGATAGGCACTTGGTCAGTGGGCTACAGTACTCACGAGCAATGTTTCCTCGGAGGGGTAACATACAATGGAGAACTCCTTGGAGTCAGCAATCCTTCTATCGAATTTGAATGGAGCAAGAAAAATGGGTTTAAAATTCGACACTTGCCAGCCATAATTGACCTAAAGGCACTAATCGACTTCGCCAAGGCATTTAAAGAACTTAGCGAAATGATTGATAGCCCGTGTGAAAAACTTGTTGGACTTGCGTTCGACAAAGTCATCAAGACGAAGTGCAGACTGAACGTGAAGCAAGTTTCTGTTAAGGAATCTCAGAACCCAAGTGCTTGGTTTGCACTTGAACTGCAAGGGATCCTGGACGTCATGATAGGCATCACTGATAAGCCTTCCGTGAGTGTCGATTTCCCAAGAATGGTTGTAGCACCTGACAAACCCCCAAACCACTTTCGGTTGTCCGATCTAGAGGGCTTTTTAATCACTCAGATCCTAAAGAATTCTCTAGAGCTGGTAAAGCAAGTTTTCTCCCAGCCTGAACAGTTAACGAAGTTCTTCACAGCTTATGGTGCGATCAAGCTGTCACGGAAAGTCCTGTCAGGGCTGATCTGTCGTGGGGTAGAAAGTCCTGATGTGACAACCCAAGCTCAAAATGAGTTGGACAAGATGGAAAACGAAGCACAAACTGAAGAGGCAAACCAGGATGGTGCTTCCGGCGAATTGTCCAAAGCGGTTCAAGGTGGGGCAAGCATAGCAGAACTCGCCGCTTATGCTGCTGCGGTTATAGCCAAGGCCGTCGTCGTGATTGCAGCTCTTGCGGCCATCGTTTCGTTCATTAAGGGCATTATCCGCTTCTTTACTGGAAAGTCTAAAGAGCAAAAAGAGGCCGAGGAGAGGCAGGAGAAAGCCAAAAAGAAAGCAGAACAAGCTAGGAGAATTGTAGAAGATCGTCTGGTGATAAAAAATATTGCAATCACCTCACCAAAATCAGATGAAATTGAAGTTACCTGGAAGCCGCTGGAAGAAAACATCAAGTATAGGGTACTCATTACATGCACTTATCTTGGTGGCACTGTGAAGACTCTCAAAGAGGAAACAACTGAGAGTAGCAAAGTGAATATTACAGATGACGCAGTGAAGTACAACGCTAAAAAATTCACGGCGTCGATTAAGGCATTTTACGTTTGCGGTGATGTGACTTTTACAGGGAAGGAACAGTCGTTATCGGTGAGTGCACTGGCTCGCCTTCATGCGCCATCGATGGTCGACATTGAGTCCAAACGGGATGGAAGGGAGTTGCATGTAACGTTTTCTAAGGTGAAATATGCCCAAGATTACAAAGCTGAAATCGTTGCTCGGGATCGTACTCTCATTGGTAGCGTGGTCGTCAATCCGTCTCCTGAAGATAAAGAGGGCACTCATGTGTTTACGGCCGACAAACTTGCCTCTGGACTTCCGGGGATGATCAACGTTCGCATCTGTGCCCGAGGAGCCCAAAAAAGTGAAAGCGAATTCAAGTATTCAAGCGATCTTTATCGCGTGGCAGCTCCAACACAAATCCGCCACTCTTATAAGTCAGCTTCACATGAGTTGTTTGTAGAATGGAATGTAAGTGACACCCGAAACATCACGAGCTACTTCTGTGAGATATTTTCACAAGAGAATACCGTTGTCTATTCAAGTAGGATTGCAAAGCAACAACATGGTGAATTGGGGTGCATTCTCACAATTCACCTGGATGAGATAGCCGACAAGTCAAAATCCCCGTACCAAATACATATTTGCGCCCTAGGTAGCTCAGAAGCGTTGGCCAGTACCTTTATCAACAGTGACGCCCAGATATCATTTCTGCGGGAAGTCGATGGCATCTTGCCATCGTACGACTCTCAAACCAATGAACTGACCGTTGCATGGACGCCTGTTCCTGGCGCAACCAACTACGCAATTAGTATAAGGGAAAAGTCAAGTCTGTCCAGCGCCACTGGAAGCCTTATCGTGGATGGCAACAGAAACAGCGCTGCATTTGAAATGGCAAAAATTTCACTGAAAGTTGGAGTAAAGTACATAGTGTCAGTGGTCGCCCAAGGTTCCGACTCGCAACATCTTCCAAGCATGCCGTCTACTTCAACCACGGAGTTTACTAGATTACCAAGTCCAGCTTCTATTGTTCAAGAATTTTCATATGTTGAGCAGAAGATAAAAGTGTCCTTTCAGCCCGTTCCCAGTGCCGTTGCTCACGTGATTGAAGTTTTCAACGATAAGTTTCCGTCAAAAGTAGTCGGCAGGCAGGTTGTTCCCAAAGCAGAAGTCACTTACTCGTTCGATGTTGAAGACATGAGATTCACTGGTGGTGGAAGGTTCAAGTCACGAGTCATTGCCTTAGGCGCAGCAAACTTCATAAACAGTGAACCTTGCGTGACCTCCACGGCGTTAACTTGCAGCGACACGGCTACCAGTATAACATTAAAATACAGTGTCGAAAGGAAAAGTCTTATAGTCACCTTTGCGTCCACAACTGGCAATTTTATTGTAAAAGTAGAGGACATCCGCGACGAAAGTAGAACAATTAATAAGCAATCTGTTGCCGTTAAAGAAATTCCAGAGGACCATGGAAAGCAGTCAGTTCGCCAATCTGTCTTAAACGTCCCCCTAAACACCGCTACGGAACCGTCAGGTGCAACGTATCAAGCCTCTGTACTGAACACTGGCGATCAACAGCACTTGCCCAGTGATGTTAAAGTCTCCAACGAAGTGCCTTTGCTAGATCCTCCCGATTCCGTGACACAAGAATGCAAAGATGGGGTCTTCACCGTTGCTTGGACGTGCGTTAAATCAGCGAGCGGTTATCATATTAGAGTGTACAACTCCAAAACTGAAAGCACAGCTTCAGAGGTAAACGTCATTTGTGATCTTAGACCAGCTGGAAAACAGATGAAGAAAGAGTTCGATGTTGAATCATTTTCCCTGGAATCTAACGGTGTTTACGAGACATTGGTGAAGGTCTTGGGAAGCAATGTAGCTATCGGAGGAGCAAGTACCAGGTCTAAAACTGCTATCCCGTCTTGCTCTTCGCCTCAAGAAGTCAAGATTGCCTTCAATAACGAGACACGACTCATGGATGTAAGCTGCTCTCCTGTAAAAGGGGCTGCTGTGTTAAACCTTGGAGTGGTCGATGCCGATAAACTGAAAAGTCAAGGTGCAAAATTTCAAGATGCTTTGTTAGGATTGAAAAAAGTAACCATCATCCCTGGTGACTTGGGTAAACCTGTTGAAGTAGAATTTGACGACAGTGTGCTGATCTCCACCCTCGATGGTAAGCACAAAGGAGTGGCAAGAGTGCTGGACATGAAAGGAGATGAGATGTTTCTTCCAAGCGGGTATTCCACTTCTGAAGACGTGGTATCTTGGTTGAAACCTGCTGTACCAGTTCACGTGTCATTTGATCCCGTAAGCACAGCGTTGAAGATAACCTGGATGTCCGTTGAGCTAGCGCTTCGATATTTGGTGGAAGTCTTACAGGAGAGAAAAAACGACAAGGGAGAAACCGTCACTTTAATTCCCTTTTCAAAAGAGGTCGATACCCTTTCCTGTGATGCCAGCATGGAAGGTATAACAATTGAGGAGTCGGATAAATTCACAGCAAAAGTTCAACCAATTGGAATCCCAGGGAAAGTGATTACAGACCATTGCGTTGGTTATTCCAGTGAGTCCCTCGTCTGCGAGACCTCCCCTACCCAGTTTGAGGTGCTTAAAGTTGAAAATGAGGAAGTGAAACTAAGGTGGAAGCGAGGAAAAGCCAAAGCATTCCAGATTATAGTTTGGAAAATCTTACAATCAGGAAATCAAGAAGTTGTCGTTACTAAGCAAGCAGAGAAGACTGAATTCGTAGCAACGTCTGGCGTCTTGGGTATCTTTTCTCCCGGCCGGTACAAGTTTGGTGTCCGAGCACAGGGTTCAACCAAAAAGATACACAGTGTGTACACAAAGTCGGACGTCTTAGCTGTAATCATGGATGCTCCACTTGTCAGAGCCATGAAACAACGCTCTGCAGTAACGGTGCAGTGGACTCCCATTAACAACAACCCAATCCAAGATTTTTCAAAATACGTCATCTCTTATCTCCAGCGAGACACGGATTCATCGTGGCTGACGGTGGACGTCGAATTGTCAGCGACAGAGAAAGTGATTGATGGTCTGCAACCTGACAGTGAATACCTTTTCTGTGTGTCGGTTGCGAGCTACATACAAGGGAATGGCATTAGAAGCCCTCCCACAGGAGTCCACACCAATACTGATCATGATAATTTGTTAGACAATCCAAACTTTGCGCCGGCGGGTGATTGGGACGAAACTGGCCATACTTGGGATATTATCACGCACCCTTGGCAGTTGATACAGCCAAAGGAAAGACAGTACAAGCTGGAAATGATACCCCCAGGCACAAAAGATGCGCGGTTTTTGACGGATGGAATGATTTTCAACTGGTGTGTTGAGGCCCCCAGTACTTGCTGTTGGAGAGTGCAAACTATCGATCTGCTCGCAAAGGGCTTTACTCCTGAATATCTTGATGAGGTCAAACCAAATATTCAGGTTTTTGAATGGTTTGCCATTAAAACGGGTCACTCAGGCAGCTATAACTTGAAAGTATCCCTTCTTGACATCAACAAGAGAGACCTTCCAGGAAAGAACTTCTTCTACAGCGTACAGGTGCCACGTTTGAACACAGCGTCCTCTTCTTTGCTTGAAATGTGGACATGGGACTGCCTGGGACACACATTTTCCAGCTATCCTTCTGGTTTAAGGTTCATACGATTTGAGGACACCATGCAAAGCGGGACTTCGATTTCAAGGCCTTGCGTACCACACGTAGCGGGAGGGACAATAAGAGACCCTAGGAAACCGGGTGCGCAAAGTGATGGAAAGGGATCCACTTTGCGACGCGTAACCTCCTTCCCATTGGCGACAGACATGTCAGGCTATTACGTTAAGGCGTTTGGAGCCACTGTGAAGATCTCTGAAAGTCAAGATGGCAAATCTCAATGTCGTCAGAACTACAGCAAGGAGTGTGAAGCTGGCGTTAACAAGCAAATAAACTTGGAATTAAATGCAAGCAACATGTTCCTCTTGCTAAGTGCCATCTACGACGATGGTTTGGACGAGATCATGGCAAAACAGTCGGACAAAGCAAGAAAGCATGTGCAAAATTTCATGCACTACCAGAATGACCGAGGAGGGCACATCGAGTTGCAGAACATCAAGAAGCCAGAGTGCGACGGATGGACATCTTTACAGGCCTGTGATGCTGTCATGCGGATGTCATCTGACATCTTTCAAGCCTTAGTCGACTTGTACCTTGTAGCTAAGGAAAACCAAGACAGTCACCTGGCGGAGTTCATAATTGCGCGTCTTATTACCAAGCGAAAAGAGTATGGTGATCTCACGGCTGAATTGAAAGTATGGATTAAGGAACATGTTTAGTAAGCGCTGGGTTGCCCAGCTGATGACGTTAATGAGAACCTGATTTTTAATGACCTGTGATCGAGTATATCAACTTTGCAAATATTTAGAGGCTTTCAAACAGTCACTTTTTAAAAACTGTCAAACGGTAGGTAAAGATAAAAAGGTTTCAGCCGACCGCGCTATGAAACTGTAGAGCTTTAATTTAAAAAAACGTAGCAACATACAATATCCAAATATGTGTCATATCGAATATTACCCTTTGTTCGTGTGTCGTGTGAAATTTTAACTTTGAAATGAAGGGGATGAGGACATTTTATACTTTTAATGAACTTTAACTGAAAAACGTATTTCAAAGTTGTCTGCAAGGTTGAACTTCTTTATTAGAAAGGAGTTAAGAAAAAAGCTTAGTGACAGGAAACTGCTGCTGGATAGTTTTTATTAGAATGGTGTTTTAAAGCATTTTATCTACGTGCAGAGAGTCACAGAATAGAATCACAAGAGACGATGTTGAACTGTATGAGTAAATGGTCTTTAAATATCCACCGCCAATCAAGGAAACACCGTTCCTACCTGACTACCTGACTAACTAGGAAGTATCTAGGCAATAAAAAATAGCAAACGAATTTTCTATTACCCTAATGCCTTTTCTTTTTCCGGAGATTGGAATTCGTGAAAACGGTCCAAAGTTGATTTTATGAATTTTCAAGAGTAAAGTTTCTTTAACTTCGATGAGTCAAATTTTTATCAGCTGTCATCACTGCCGCTTTCAGTTATCACCTACCTGAAGACTGCGCCTCACTTTGTTTAATATATGTCACTTTTAGAACCACTCTCTTTTATCTGATTTTCCTTTTATCTGGTTTCGTTTGTTTACTGAAGAGAATTTTGTTCTAGAAAAGTTCCTTTTCGTTTTCAAAATATTTAATGTGCGTCTTTTCGAGTGAGAAGGTTATTTCAAAAATTACCACGGGATTGCTACCTTTTCGTGTTGTTTTACGGCTCCTTAAAGGAATCCAAGCGTTGATTTTTTCATCTCTGCAGTAACAAAAAAAATGCTTTATCGTGGAATTACAAGTGGCGAGCCCCAAATGACCACTTTGAGCAAGAAAATCGAATTAAAGAAAACTGAAAGCAATGAAAGACCGAAAGCAGGACAGGATGTAGAACATACAAGTAGTATAAATACGTTTGTTTCTTTGTTTTTTATTTGTTTCCCTCAGGTTTAATGTTAGGTTAAGCGAACATCTAAAAAAAAACAAAAAAGAAACTGAAACCTTCGCGAAAATTCATGGCATTAGAGTATCTTACAATTTTGTTGAGAATGTTACGGAAAACATGATCTCATTTTTAATGTGTGTAGAAGTTCAACTTTCTTTGATTGTGGAAGAAGTGTAGAAGAAATCTTTACAGTAAGTAGAAGGGACTTTCAATCCCATGTCAATAAAGGGTCAGTCTTCTCTTTTCCTAGGAAGTATCTAGACAAGAAAAGCTGACAATCAGAGAACTTTGTTTGGTTGTTTTGTAGGAAACTCTTGTCAAGTCCTTTGATCCGTTGATCCGAGGTGAAGGACCCCAAGTAAAATTGACGTTAATTTGTGTTTTGTTACGATTTTTAAGCCTATATATAAATCTAGAAAGAACACAATTCAACTTATCTAGGAAAGTTTTAAAATCGCTACCTACGATCGAACCTGGCTCAACGGACACCTCAGTCATTGCGGACAGCTTAGTTTGCTCGGCCCGAAAGAACACAAAACGCATAAACTCTTAACTCTGTGCTACGTAGCCCTCCACAATACGGACTCTCATTCCTGGTGGATTTAAAGAGGTTCGAATGTATCTTTCAGGGGTCACCCCCGTCACTCATATCGTATAGCCGAAATCTCTCCCAACTCCTGGCCCCACATGCACAAACAGGCCCAGAGTCCGCAAAAGTAGCATGAAACGAAAAACACTTCACTTGCATTTTAGGTAAATCAAGTCCAATAAAATAACGTGAATTAGTTTTTCCTGTCGCTTAAACTGTAGCCTAAATTTCAGCCGTCTCCACACTCTCAGTTGTAAGCGAAAAAAGGAGACGGCTGGAATTAAGGCTATTTGAATTGCATTCGACATACCCCAAAAATTTGGATTGGCCGAAAC
>Ga0099820_1193176_pt1 | contig 14413 bp, 1 predicted proteins | sample SidTnscriptome_2_FD_81138 | JGI IMG/M metagenome (GOLD analysis project Ga0099820, IMG submission 81138) | Coral microbial communities from Puerto Morelos, Mexico - Siderastrea T B metatranscriptome (Eukaryote Community Metatranscriptome) | ecosystem: Host-associated > Invertebrates > Cnidaria >... | reverse complement strand
AATAGCTTAGAATTTGTTGTGAGAGGTATCTCATGTATTATTGCAGTACATCGAATCTAACTGACTGTTGACTGGGCATTAAGGCAAGACTGAATTCAAGGTATGTCTGAGTTATGTTCAACTGATAGGTCTATTGAAACGACGATTCAAGCCTTAAAAAAGTAAAGGAATAATTAAGAAGTTTTAATGACGGGTATCTCATGTATTGTTAATTGCAGAACACGGAGCCCAGCTGACTGTTGACTGGGTATTAAGGCAAGAGTAATTCAAGGTACGTCTAACTTAAATTAACCACGTTTATTTATACCAGAGGAACCGCTTAATTTTGTAAATCTGAGTGGACTTAGTAGTCTAAGCCGTCTAGGGCAAGCGCATTAGTTTCGTAAGACGACTTCATCGATGTGTGTTAAGTATGTAGCGATACTTGTAGTAACACGCTCATTCCAGTACTTTCAGTACTTGGCTTGAACATTGAAAAGTGGACGTCAATTTGATTTTTACAATAAAAAATTGTTAGCAAGGCTTTCATACAACTAAGTGAAACGAGTAATTGGCTTTACAGCTTTATTCGAAATAGGCACAACAATCTTGGTTAAACTAAAATAACCTTCGAAAGCAAGTTTCTTTAAAACTAACCTATATTCCGTTCCAAGTTGTGCCGAAAACCATTCAATGATTTCTCTCAGGATCTGTGCAATTTTTGGCGCTTTTTAAGGGCTTGCAGGGTTCCAGAAGGGGTTCAGAAGGGGGTACAGTTGTTCCACGTTTTCTACCGACCCCTTTCATTTCCTTCGCTGCCACGAGTCGGCCACTGTCCAAATAAAGACCTGTCAGAATGGACGCATGTTACACACCAAAGTATGCCTTGAAGGGTTAAAATAATCTCGTGATTATTTTTAGCCGATTTTTGATTCAGAAGTTCAGATTTTTTTTATTGAAGTTTGACTAGCCCCTGGCCCCGTTTCCGCTTAGGTTTGACAAACAAAGTAGACCATGGATAAGCAAAACAGTTGGTTGATTGATTTCCAAGATTGAAACGTGTACAGAATACAAAATAAACCCTAGGGTTTGGCTGACTGTGGAATGCATGGGGCTTTACATAGTAGACAAATCAATTGGAGCTTGCATTGAAACTCGAAAAGTATTCGATGTTCAACTGATAGGTCTATTGAAACGAAGTTTAAAGCCTTAAAAAAGTAAGGAATAATTTAACAATTTGTATTGTTAACTGGAGAACACGGAACCCAACTGACTGTTGACTCAGTGGGTATTAAGGCAAGAGTAATTCAAGGTACGTCTGAGTTAATTTAACCATGTTTATTTATACCAGAGGAACCGCTTAATTTTGTAAATCTGAGTGGACTTAGTAGTCTAAGCCGTCTAGGGCAAGCGCACTAGTTTCGTAAGACGACTTCACCGATGTCTGTTAAGTATGTAGCGTTGGTAAGACACTGATTTCCGTACTTTTTTTTCAGTTTTAGTGGCTTGAACATCAGTTTTGCACAACCAAATTATAGTTGTGGCACTTGAGCGGAGGTCCGTGGAATTTTTCTGCGTTCAGTTTCGATACAATTCTGTTACTTCCAATGAAGAATTTTCATCCATAAGATAGCATGCACTGATAAACCTTTTGTATGCAACCTTTAAAATCAAAACGGAAAGAATAAATTCTAAAAGAAAAGAGAATAAAGATCCAGTTTAAAGCAATACTCATTTGGCTTTATTGATGTTTTGCTAGCCCCTGACGCCATTTCAGCCTTGATTGGACAAAAAAATTAAGACCATAGATAAAGAAAACAGTTGGTTGATTGATTTCTAAGATTGAAACGTGTACAGAATACAAAGTAAACCCTAGGGTTCAGTGACTGTGGAATTCATGTGGCTTTACATAGTAGACAAATTAATAGGAGCCTGCAACGATTCATGATGTGAAAATCACGGAAATCGAAGAGTATTCGACGTAAAACTAGGAGGTCTAAACGAAGTTTAAAGCCTTAAAAAAATAGGAATAACATAAGATTTGTTGTCACAGGTATCCCATGTCTTATTGCAGTACACTGAACCCAACTGAATGTTGACTGGGCATTAAGGCAAGAATAACTCAAGATATGTCTGAGCTAAATTAACCAGTCAATTTATATCAAAGGAACTATTGCACAAATTGACTTAGTCTCTAGTCTCTGTAGTTTGAGAAATAAGGGCATGGACAATGGTTTTGTTAAACGACTTTAACGATATCTGTTAAGCATGTAAAGACGGTCAGACACCATTTTCCGTAATATTTGTGAGAAGCGTGAATGCAATTTTCGCACAAACAAATTAATCTATTTATAGTTGTGGAAACAGAGGTCTGCGGAATTTTTTCGTTCAGTTAAGATACAATTCTTAAACTCCGAATGAAGAACTTTCATGTATAAGATAACATGCACTGATAAACCTTTTGCATACGATCTTTAAAATCAATATGGAAAGAATACACCCTAAAAGAAAAGGGAATAATGATTCAATTTAAAGCAATACTCGTCTGTCATTTCGTCAAATTATCAGCACTAAGAGATGCAAATAATCTAAGACAAATAAAGGTGTTATGGGTGTAAGACTGTTTTGTTTGTAACAGCAATTTGCCAGTATTTTAGTTAACTAAGCAATTTTTCTGTGTATCATCAACACGACGGATTCAAGGAAACTAACAAGTGCACATGCCCATCCAGAACAAAACTTAATTAAACATTTCGCGGTTTTCTACGCAAAAGAATAATTATTAGACAAGCAATCCTTAACTGGTGACTTACAGAATTGTTTCATGAAAAAAAGAAAGACAATGCCGATCTCGAGAGAGTGCGAGATCCGAGATTAGGTGAAAAATGGTCGGTATCAACCTAATTTTATGGATTTTGCGATGCATAAAAAACCGATCTTGGCGTTCCCTTAATTTCGCTATGTTTTCTTTGCTTCGATATCCACTTGTTTATTACCAGTTAAAAGAATACCGAGGGAAAACATGAAAAACTGACTTAAAAAACAATACCAAATAAATATCCCTCAAAATATTTAGATGCCAAAAATCGGAAATGCGATGGTTTCCAATGTAGAATATTGTAGTTGTGTGATAAACTCAAGCTAGAAAGCCTTGTACATTTTCAATACATAAACGTTTCCTCTTCAGAAAGCATTTTTTTTTAAGTAGCAGATAATTGAGTTTTACTCACGTAAAAATAGTTTATGAAAAGTCAGGCCCTGCAGGTCGTCGGCGCCTTTAAAGGTTGTCAGTGATAAAAATGCCTTGCAATGTCTCTAAACAAACTTCGCTTGGCTGGACCTAGCCATTAATAAACTGAATAAAGGTATTTCTGGAAGTAAGGCATCATAGCTTCAAGAACTTTCGGCCCTCTCAATAAGGTGAACCTATCTTCCTCTATAGTAATTAACTATATTTTTTATCCAAAAAAGGAAACATCAAATTAAGACGTATCGGAACGGACGCATGATACACATCAATGTATGCCTTGAAGGGTTGAAATAACCTCTTGATTGTTTTCATCCGATTTCTGATTCAGGAATTGAACGGTGTTTTATTGAAGTTTCACTAGCCTCTGACCCCGTTTTAGCCTTGGGTGGACAAACAAATTAGTTGGGTAATTGATTTCCAGGATTAAAACGTGTGCAGAATACAAAGTAAACCCTAGGGTTCAGCTGACTTTGAAATTCATGGGGCTTTACACTGTAGACAAATCAATAGGAGATCGCACTGATTCATCTGATAATCACGAAAATCGAAGAGCATTCGACGTGCAACTGAAAGGTCTAAAAGGAAGTTTAAAGCCTTAAAAAAAGAAGAAGAAAAAACAGGAATAGCTTAGAATTTGTTGTGAGAGGTATCTCATGTATTATTGCAGTACATCGAATCTAACTGACTGTTGACTGGGCATTAAGGCAAGACTGAATTCAAGAACACGGAGCCCAGCTGACTGTTGACTGGGTATTAAGGCAAGAGTAATTCAAGTACACTAAACTCGACCAACTGGCTGTTGACTGGGCATTAGTGAACTAGAGCTAAACGTGAGACAAAAGTAATTCAAGATTCTCCACGAAAATGGGCCCTTTCCGCACCTTTGTTGTGTTTCTGGCGTTAACTCTCAATGTGGAGTACGTGGATGGTTGCGGTCCAGGTCCTGTCGTTGTAGTTGGTGCGATCGTTGGTGCTATAATTTTGAGTAACAGACCTCGAGATGGTGGTTGGGGAAGTTGGTCAAATTGGGCGTGTCTTAATGATGGCTCTGGTTATCGTCGTAGAAACCGTCGATGTAACAACCCATGTCCTGCGAATCGGGGCAGGGAATGTGATGGACCTGCTTCCGAGACTGGTGATTGCGATGAATGCAAAAGTAATAGGGGAGACTGCGAATATCGTTGTGAAAACTCTCCATTATATTCGTTTCATTGTATATGCAAATCTGGCTACAAAGTGGATCCAAACAACCGACTAAAGTGCATTAGAAAACAATGTAAAACCAGCGGATGGAAGCCTCCTCAAAATGGAATAATTTCGATCAATTGCAAAGACCGAGAGACGGTGGACACGGGTACAGTATGTTCGATAACGTGTGACTATGGTTACCAAAGTATTGGACAAACAGTATCTACATGTCAAGAAAGCGAACAATGGGAGCCAAGCGCAAAACCGAACTGTGAAAAAAAAACTTGCGAGGCTTTGCAAAAACCTAACAAAGGGTCTTTTAAGGACGATATTTGCACAGCAAAGCCTACGCATCTTCAAGAGTGCATCCTCGAATGTGACAAAGGTTACCAGCCTCAAGGGCCAAGCTCGACCATGTGTAGGGATGGCCAGTGGATACCTTCAAACGAATTCCACTGTAAAGACACGGAAAAGCCTTCATTTGGAGAAACCTGTCCACCCGAGAAAACTGTTTTTGCCGACAAGGGTAACACCACCGCCCTCGTTAGATGGCTGCCAGTTGTTCCTATTGACAATAGCGGACAATTCGTTGATCTTCAAGTGTCACCAAAGGTGATGTCACCACACATTTTTGTTGAAGGAAGACACACTGTTGTCTACACCGCGAAAGATCCCTCGGGAAATACGGAGTTTTGCTACTTCAAAGTTAACGTGGAAGTTGTTCGATGCCCTGTGCTCAACCCGCCTGAGAATGGGAAGCTGGAGGATGGCGAGTGTGGGAATTTGTATGGATCCGTCTGTCACTTTAAATGTAACAAAGGATATGAACCGAGAGGATCCATGAAAAGAAGTTGTAACAAGTCACAGGGAAAGGATGAAGGATATTGGACAGGAAATGCATCTCACTGTGAGATTGTCAAGTGCCCTTCTCTAGACAATCCTGATCATGCAGAGAAGAATGAATACGGATGCAATAACTTTACTTCCAACTACGGCACAACCTGTTCCTTTAATTGCAAACCGGGATACGAGAAGGTCAATGGAACATCGAAGAGAACTTGTAAAGAAGATGGAACTTGGTCTGGTGAACAGCTTCAATGCCAAGCTGTAACATGTGTTGGGATGAACATCAAATCAGAGGGACTGCTAAGTTACCCACCAGAATGTACCAATTCAAGCGTTGCGCTGCCATATGCAACAGAGTGCCAGTTTACTTGTAAAAACGGTTATCAACACCATGGGCCCGGACTCAAGACTTGTTCACAGAGTAAGAAATGGGCTCCAGATAACAATCCATCATGCAAAGATGTCCAGAGACCATCTTTTCAAAATTGTCCTTCAAGTACTATTATTGAATTTGCTGACCGAAATTCTACATCAGCATTGGCCTCATGGACTGTTCCTACCGCTACAGACAACTCTGGATCTATTTCCAACATAACACACTTTGGAAAACGGCCTGGAGAAAGATTTTCTTCTGGTGAACATAGTATTCGTTACTTAGCTTCTGATGAAACTGGGAATGTTGCTGTATGCGAAATTAAAGTCTTCATATTAGTGGTAAGATGCATCCCTAAGTTACCAGATCCAGCTGGAGGGATCAAACAGTGTACCAAAGACAACATGTATGGATCTGAATGTTCCTTCCAATGTTACACTGGATACACCATGACAGGATCAAGCAGCAGAGTTTGTGAAATGAATGAAAGCACCTCAGTAGGCTACTGGACAGGAAATGAAACTAAGTGTGAATTGGTGAGTTGTCCTCATCTAGCTACCCTTCCTAACACTGTGCAATCAGGTTGTGGAGGTGGAGCAATACCTAATGTGTTTGGTGACAGATGCTTTATTGGCTGTAAAATCGGTTACCGACAGATAAACGGATCATATGAGAGAATCTGTCAGGCAAATGGAACATGGTCTGGGCAGGCACCATATTGCCAAGTTATGCATTGTCAACCATTACAAGACCCGATCAAGGGTACCGTGAAACCACAGTTGTGCAAAATGTCCCCTGAATACCAGGATATATGCCAATTTTCTTGTCAAAATGGCTACAGACTATTGGGAGAGCAGGTGGCCACTTGTCGAAGGGACGGAACGTGGTCAGTGAACACCACTTCATTCTGTCAAGATGTGGAAAGCCCGTCCTTTGGTTTAACGTGTCCAAATGATATCAGAGCTTACGCAGACAAAGCGAAGAACTACACAACAGTGACCTGGGATTCCGTTACAGCTACTGACAACTCAGGTGTGACCCCAAATGTATCCTTAAATGGTGTGAAGAGCATATATTACAAAGGAAAACACCTGGTGATGTACAGTGCCAGAGATGAAGCAGGAAATACCAAAATTTGCAAGTTTTACGTCACAGTAGAGGTTTTGCAATGTGAAATCCTCCCGCCACCTGTTTATGGTTATTTCGTTGGAGTCTGTGGCAACGTGTATGGATCAAAATGTAGAATTAGGTGTAACGATGGATTCGACATGGTTGGCTCAGAAAACACCACGTGTGAAGCTAAACCTGGCGACATCATAGGCTACTGGGACAACCCGGTTCCATCATGTAAAGTTCGGAAGTGTTCGTCACTTAAGGAGCCTGAATTTGGGTTCCTCTACCCCCATATGTGCAAGTTATCGCCGGTCAGTGGAACGGCCTGCTACTTTGGGTGTAAGCCAGGATTCCGTAGTATTAATGGAACAAGTGTGATGCATTGTGGTAACGATGGAAAGTGGAACCAGAGTGAATCTTCCATTTTGAAATGCTTAGATATAACCCCACCGACATTCAAAAGCTGCCCTTCTGATATCCGTGAAAGTCTCAGCGCCAATTCATCAGCATTGGTCAACTGGACAATTCCTATTGCCGTGGATAATAGCGGAACAACACCGTTACTGAGAGTATTACCACATGGGGCTAGTCCACCTTACACGTTCTACGAAAATACGCTCATTGTGTACACTGCAGAAGATGCTGCAGGAAACACGAAAGAATGTTCTTTTAAAGTTACACTGGAAGATAATTTAGGTCCCGAGGTTGACTACTGCCCTCCTGACCAAAACATCACTGTTAGCACGATGAAGACTAAAATGTCATGGAACAGCCCAAAGTTTAAAGACAACAGCAATAGCCCTTTAAATATTGAATGTAGCCATCAAAGTGACACTTACTTTTATTGGGGAACATGGAATGTGTACTGCACGGCCTTTGATAACAATCCAAGCAATAATCCTGCTGTGTGCCAGTTTACACTTAGACTTAAACCAAACGATTGTGAAGAGTTGAGTGCTCCCTTGAACGGGGCCAAAGCTTGTGACGACTGGGCTCTGGGCCGAATGTGTGTTCCTTTCTGTAACGAAAAATTTGATTTTTCAAAACGAGTGTACAATGCAGTATGGGTTTGCGGAGCATCCGGAATCTGGATCCCGATTGAAAGATGGCCGGACTGTACAAAAACATATTCACCCGGGGATGCCAGGATGGGGCTGACTTTGCAGTACTACAGTGGAAACTGCAGTTTACCAGAGACTCAGGCACAAATAAAACAGAACTTCATTACAATACTGAACCAGTCTGCGTTTAACGAGATCTGTCGAGACCCCGTGTTTAAAGATAAGTGTAAGGCTGAGAACGTCAAAGTCACGTGTTCTACGGTTTCTGGTAGTAAAAGGAAAAGACGTGCGTCAGGCATCCACAGCAGGACCAGACGATCGCTAGTTCTCGAAACTACAATCAGCGTTGATATTGTCGTTCTCCTTAATGATACCAGTGAAGATGGCACCATTCAAGACAATATTCTGGCTGGATTGCGAGGCATCGAGGTCGCTGAGGACATCAGCAGCGCGGTAAGAAAGGCAGTTGATAACGGCAGCTTTAGTTTGTCCGTGGACGGCACCCTCTTCGTTCCTGACGAGCATTCACTGAACATAACACAGCCAAAACGTACGTGTGCCAAAGGACAAGCCTATAACGATGGATACTGCTTGGGCTGTTATTTGGGAACTTACTTGAACAAAACCCTTGGAACATGTGAGGACTGTCCAGTGGGAACATACCAAGACCAAGTGTCACAAGAAACATGTGTCATGTGTCCACCCAAAACATCTACTGAAGAAACAAGAACATATAACCACTCCGGCTGTATAGCCTTATGCAAACCAGGTTCATATTCACCAACGGGAATGGAGCCTTGTTTCCTATGTGGAAAGGGCTACTATCAACAAATGGAAGGCCAGCGTCTCTGTAACAAATGCGGTGAAAACACAACAACATCTGAAGCGGGATCCAACAGTTCAGTGCACTGCAAAGTCCCCTGTCCTCCTGGCTCGTTCTCTCCAACTGGACTGGCTCCATGTTCGCTGTGCAGCCGAAGGTATTTCCAGCCCCGTAACGAAAGTCGCGTATGTTTCCCATGCCCAGGAACAACTGTAACCGTTCAGCCTGGCTCAAAGAGTCCCCAAGATTGCGTAGAAATCAATGAGTGTGACTCAAATCCCTGTACAAATAACTCTACGTGTGCAGACCTCATTGGTGATTTCTTGTGCATCTGCCAACCTGGATACACTGGAAAGCAGTGCGAGATCAATATTGATGACTGTCAGGACCAGCCTTGTTCCAACAATGGCACTTGTTATGACCTTGTGAACAACTACACCTGCGAATGTTCGCAAGGTTACCAAGGATTTAGCTGTGAAGAGGATATTGACGAGTGTGTTTCTTTACCGTGTTCCAATAACGCCTCGTGTATCAATACTCCTGGAGGATTCAACTGCCAGTGCAAACCAGGATATACTGGGAAGTTATGTGATACCGAAATAGATGAATGCATTATGGTTCTTTGCAAGAACGGAGCGACTTGTAGAGACAAAATAAATAGTTATGAATGCCTCTGTGCTGCAGGTTACCAAGGGAATAACTGTGAAGAAAACATTGATGACTGTGCGTCCGAGCCTTGCAGAAATGAAGCCTATTGTGTAGATGGAGTTGACAGCTATCACTGCCTTTGCCCAGCAGGTTTTAACGGAACTAATTGTGAGCATGACATTGACGAATGCGTGAATGTTGACTGCAAGAATAACGGTTCTTGCTTTGACCAGGTCAACGGATTTCGTTGCATTTGTCCTCAGGGATTCACTGGAAAAGTCTGCGAGGTAAACATTGACGAATGTGTTTCCAGTCCGTGCAAGAACGGAGCCAGGTGTATGGACGAAGTAGACGGTTATCACTGTGGTTGTAAAGAAGGTTTTAATGGCCCCCACTGCGAAAACAACATCGATGACTGTGCTTCTAGTCCTTGTTCAAACAATGGCATCTGTCATGATGGTTTGAACAATTTCACATGTGTGTGTTCTCCGGGCTATACGGGTAATAGCTGCAACTTAGACATCGATTATTGTGCCTCGAATCCGTGTTTGAATAATGCATCATGCTTCGACGGTCTCACCGCCTTCACTTGCCACTGCCCAGATGGTTTTAATGGAGACCAGTGTCAGTACAATATTGACGATTGCCATATTGCCACATGTTACAATGGTGGAACATGCGTTGATGGCATTGACGAGTATGCATGTACCTGCTCAGCGGGATTCTCTGGATTTAATTGTGAAATAAATGTTAATGAGTGTGCGCAAAATCCGTGCTTAAACGATGGAACCTGTACTGATCTGATAAATGATTTTCAGTGTTCATGTAAGAGCGGTTATACAGGGCGCAATTGCAGCGTGGACATTAATGAGTGCTTGATTTCGCCCTGTCAGAACAATGGTACATGCACAGACGACGTTAACAGCTACTCTTGCGATTGTATCGATGGATTCAGCGGGCAACACTGTGAAATAAACATCGACGAGTGCTTGAGACATGCTTGCGGTCATGGTTCCACTTGCAGAGACGGAATAAGCAGTTACACCTGTGAGTGCCCCCCTGGTTTCAGGGGGAGGTTTTGTGAAACTGAAGTTGACGAGTGCGAGTCTTTCCCATGTTTATTTGGAGGAACGTGTCATGACCAGGTCAATGCTTTTCATTGTGCCTGTGGCTCTGGTTTTACTGGTCAATGGTGTGAAGTGAACATTGACGATTGCCACTCAGATCCGTGTATTAACAACGGGACATGTACTGACTTGGTGGCAAACTACAGTTGCTCTTGTCCGGCCGGATTCACTGGCTTACATTGCCAGCAAACAGTTGATTACTGTAAAGATGCCAACTGTTCTGAGAATGGTATCTGCATTAACCAGGTCACTGGTTTCCAATGTAAATGCAGCACTGGCTACTACGGGAAATACTGTGAACTTCAAATAGACGAGTGTTCTGTCGAGCCTTGCTTCAACAACGCAACCTGTCATGATGCTATCAATAGCTTTACCTGCTCGTGCATCGATGGATATACGGGGCTGTACTGTGAGATGAACATAGACGATTGTTTCAATAACTCTTGTCAGAACAACGCTACTTGTATTGACCAAGTATCTGGATATTCTTGCCTCTGCGTTGATGGCTTCAATGGAACATATTGTGAAACAGAGATAAACGAATGTGAGTCAAATCCGTGTGAGAACAATAGCACCTGCGTAGATCAGACACCTGGGTACAAGTGCATGTGTCCAAGTAGGTATACTGGGCAGAACTGCCAGAACCTTCGGGATGTCTGCTCGTCGTCACCTTGCGGTAATGGAGAAACTTGCCATGGCGATAACTCCACGGGGAGCTTCAACTGTTCATGTATGGCCGGATTTACTGGAAAAACCTGTGAAGAGGACATTGATGACTGTGCTTCGCAACCCTGCACTATGCCAAACTCTTATTGCCACGATCTGGTCGCTGGATACAAATGCGTGTGCTACCCTTCACATACTGGAGATAACTGTGACATCTTTCTTGGTACCAACTTTGATCTGATTTTTAAGCGCCTGACCACCGACGACATGGTTCTGCTGTCAGACGGCAAGAGTATCCCTAGTATGAGGTCTTTTACTATCGCTTTCTTTGTAAGAGCAGAGTTTACTCCAAAATCGGGCACACTGTTCAGTTATAGCGTACCCAAGTTACCTGAAGACGTTATTATACTCTCGTTTACGGAGACCCAGATTCATCTGAAGATAAAACATGAAGTTGTAAGAACTGATTTCAAATTAGCAGACGGACTCTGGCATTTTTTGGGCGTCGTATGGAACGGAAATAACGGAACTGTGTCAGTGTACATTGATGGACTAGAAAAGGAAAAGGCGGGGAACGTACTCTTGAACGACACTATTTTTGGAGGTGGATGGATTGTCCTTGGCCAGCATTACCTTGCAAGGGAGAAGAAATCTGATCTATCGACTGCTTTTGTGGGTACATTACATCAAGTCAACTTTTGGAACGTGCCGGCAATGGCTGACCACATGTGGAATGCGGCGCATAACTGTACTTGGCCCATATCTGGAAGTGTACGGGGGTGGAGCAGTTTTATCCCAGGAATTAAAGGGAAAGTTGAGAAGAGATTTAAGACCCAATGCAAAGCTATGGACATGTGCACTACGAACTGCTCTCATTACCTCCATTGTGAGTCTCGTCAGGGTTTTTACTTCTGCACCTGCCAAGCTGGATTCACTGGATTTCATTGCAACATTAATATCGATGAATGCAGCTCGAGTCCTTGTGTCAATGGAAAGTGTGTGGATGGTGTAAACCTGTATGAGTGTGTCTGCGACAAAGGTTACTGGGGAACCAACTGCGAAAAGAAGATTGAAAGTGAGGGAGAATGCCCAAAGCTGCCTGATCCAAAGAGTGGAAAAAAGTCTTGTAAACACGTTTTCGGTAGGATAATTTGCACTATGACATGCAACGAAGAGCGTTCATTTAACTCGGAGGCAATTACCACCTACACCTGCGGACCCGATACTAAGTGGAAATGGAATGGCATTGCGGACATTGACGTACCGACATGCTCAAAAATCATGTCACCCAATGAAATAGAACATCATTTTTCGGTTTCGTTCTCCGATATTCCATGTGGTAATCTCAGGGAATTACGCGACTCATTGGAGCAAGAAGTTGACCACACGCTTTCAGCAGTTCCAGGATGCCTTAACTCTAACGGCGTTTGCAAGCTGCAGGGCGTCTCAGTTCCCGCGTGTGGCTGGACAAGCAATCAAAAGACAAGGAGATCAGTGGCCAATCAAGTTAAAATTCTGTTTTCTGTATCAGTAAAAGTAGCTGATTCCTCCTCACACGCAGACGACATTGAAGAGAAAAGTGAAGCTATTCTGTTTCAGATGCAGTATGCAGTCTCCACAGGACAGTTCAATATCAACTTTAATGGGGTTAACAAAACCGCTGATAGGTCTTCGTTTGCCCATCTCTCGTTCAATATTACTTGCAGTGCTGGCTTTGTTTCTAGCAGTGACCAAAAAGGATGTGTTGCTTGTTCCGTTGGCACATTCCATCAACTATCTCCTTCTTCTTGTACACCGTGTTCGCGGGGCACCTATCAGGATAAAGAAGGACAACTGAGCTGCAAACCATGTGGTGAGGGAAAAACAACTTCGACCCGGGGCGCCAGTTTAGTCACAGACTGTAACAAAGTGCCTCCAGAAAGAAACCAAGGAAACAAGGTTCCCCTTGAGATAATCCTACCATCGGTGATAACTGCAGTTTTAGTAATCACAGGCCTTGCGCTTTACTGCAGGTTTCGTAATGTATGCGCCACCAAACCTACCACTACGATGGATAATGCGAGCGGTTACAGTCATCACAACGAAGGATTTGAAGTTTTTCCCTTGAACAAGAGAGAAATTTTTTTCCAAAATGATGGAAACATAGTTCCAAACTGCTATGAAGTACCAGACTCAGTAAAAAGAGGAGAAGAACCTGCTTATGCGGGTCCCAAAGGCATTCGTCAACAGCCAGAGTTCTAAATATTGTAGCATGCATTTCCTGCTTTGCCGACCCCCCCCCCCCCTTCCATTAACAAACTAGTAACCTAAGGAAAACGGTCAGACTCACCGAAGAAGACTCGAGGAAGTTGCTTTGTTTTCTTCTTGAATATGTCACGATTGCCTTAATGTACTTAGCTTTACCTCCCTGTCACATACATCGTGTATCCATTTACCGCAATGGATCAAATTCGCCATTAATTGTCCCCTTTTCATGTTGTCCTTTAAACCTTTTTGTGGACGTTTTCGTCGCCTTCTTGGCTTTCTTGAATTTTTAGATTTGAAGACGTTCCTGTTTTGTTCAAGTAAACATCCGATAGCGGATGTCATCTTGACACAAGCCCCAGACCCACGTTCAATTTCCGCGTGGCAAGCGACTTAAACTCACGCTCGCACGTTTCAGTTGTCTCTCACAGGTTCAAGACGAACTCTATTTGCTAGTTTAGTTTAAAAGTGGTCAGCATGATGACTTATTATTGCACAAATCAATTAGCACACTACCTTTTACAATGCACGGTTATCTTGTGCGAATTTGGGGTGAATGTGGTGATTAAAATTCATTTTGTTTGACTAACGCGTGGCATGAAATTTTCGCGGAAATTTAATTTCGCGGATTGCCGATTTTTTGTGTTTCGCGGGACGGATTCTTTGGCGAATTTGGATTTGAGACTTTACCGCAAGGAACAAATTTGACGGATTTCTTGTAAGTTTCTCTCTGGTATTTGACATGATACGAAACTTGTATGGAGCAGTAAGAGAAGTAATATTGTCTTCAGTTATTCTGCTTGTAACTCAAAGCAGCCGAAAGGTGTGGTTTGTATGCTATTTGAGCTGAGAGAAACACGCAGTCGCCTTTTTTTTTTTGCTCTTTGGCGGGAATTGGTCTCGAGTAAATTTTTGCGAATGATTTTTTAGCGGGAGTTTATTTTCGCGAGATGAAACTTTCGCGGATCGAAGGAAAATTCGCGAGAGTCGCGAAATTAGATCACGGGAAAGTTTCATGCCACACAGTAACAACAATTCAGAAGAAAGGGAGAGACGATCGTTTCCTTCGCCCTCTAATCCCCCCCCCCCCCCCCC
>Ga0099820_1208056_pt1 | contig 15769 bp, 7 predicted proteins | sample SidTnscriptome_2_FD_81138 | JGI IMG/M metagenome (GOLD analysis project Ga0099820, IMG submission 81138) | Coral microbial communities from Puerto Morelos, Mexico - Siderastrea T B metatranscriptome (Eukaryote Community Metatranscriptome) | ecosystem: Host-associated > Invertebrates > Cnidaria >... | reverse complement strand
CAAATAATATTATTGGTGATTATAGGCCCGTCCACAAGCCACCAATCATGCATTATATTGGGTTTTTATTAATAATTCTTGGTTTTTGCATTCATGATTGGTGGACGGGCCTTAAGGAAGGAGAATGCAACCTACATAAGCGGTTATAGGACAAGATTAACCTGTAATGCCCAAGAGCCTCCACTAAGGAACCAAAAGAAGGAAAAGAATTCTTAATGGATTTGGTTGATAAAGATAATATTAGAAGATAATAATAATCCTATTGGGGCTCGCGATAGCGGCCACTATAATAATAAAACCTATAATAATAAAGAAAAACATTAATTTTGAATGGTTATTAACTGGACCACATAGAATGGAAAAGATGACACAGAAAATCACAAAATAATCACAAAATAACCATTCAATAATTAAAATAATAGTAATTTTATAGGAATCATTCAGTTACAGCAATAAAAATCATAACTTTGTAACTCCAGCAACAGACCACCGGCAAGCATATCATGTTCATTCACCTCTAAGAAATATAATTGATATTTTTTAATCTTTTAATTGGCTGGTCTTCATTCTAGTCTTGTGGCCCTCTCTCTCTCCTTTCCAGCACTTACCCCGGGTTCTTTGGACCTTTCTTGACCCACATAAGCCGTCTAAATTCTCAGGTTTCTTGATCTTATTGTGTGGTTTACTTGCGCTTGCGACGACGCCAAAAGGCACAACAAAATAAATTAAATTGTAATTTTAAGGGATTTTGGCCGGGCCTTTTGGGCCAAGAACATTCAATTTATTTCTATGGTATCTTTGCTGTCGACAGAATCTCGGGGTCCCAGACAGGTTAAGGAAGATAATATCAGAAAATAATAATAAAAGAAGAAGAAAATAATATAGTTTTCAATCATAATAGGCGGTCTTACTCTCCTTCATCCTAGTTTTGGCATCGGTTAACCCTTGATTTGTGGCTCGCCAAGGATAACAGGTTCTTGAATCCTAAGAGCTCCTACAAAAGGATTCTGATGGCACCTTCATGTCGGTTCATCCCAAAAAGCCCCACAAAATCTCTTAAAATTAACATTTTATTTGCATTTTGTGGCTTTTTGGCCCATTCCCCCCACGTCCAAGCCCAAGAAAATAAAATAAATTTTTTTTTCTTATGTGGCTTGGGCTAGGGGAATGGTGGGAAGGGAGCAAGGAAGTAGGAAGTGGACAAGGATCCCCAGCATATTATTTCCTGATAATTTTGGTATCTGTCTTCATGCTCCCGATATCATATTATGCCTTTCATGACTATAAGACACTAAAATACCTTTAAAATAAGATAATATTCTTAGGAAATGCTTGGTAACTGACATAATAAAAATGAAAGTTACAATTTAATCTAGTTCATGAATGTAGGACCAACAAGTTCTCTCAGCCTGGCGGGTTACCAGTGGTTAGTATGTGAGGATGGGACCAGTAAACTCTAATAATAATCCCTAATAATACAAATAAATTTACAGTTATAATTTGTGGACTTTAATCTTAACTTCCGACATTCCCCGGTTCCTTAGGCGAGATGGATTCCCAGCTTTAACAAAGAAAAATGAAGATTCACTTAATAATAAAGCAAGAAACTATAAAGAATTCTATGTTATCAGATATAAACCTTTTGGTGCAGGACGGAAGAAGTAATCCCTAGTAAGCCCGTCAATATCAAGCATAAAGACAATTAAAACACAATAAATTCATGAAAATCCTGGCATTTTAGTAACCGCTGCACCAACCAAATGTAATTATTAAGTGGATTCACGGTAGAACGCTGAGAGGCCAACCACACTAACTCCTTAAAAGATATGATAAAAGCTGTAACCTACATTAATAAAGAACTATAATAAATAGAATTAAGATAAGATAATAAGCGTCTAAAGAGACAATGCAAAGATATAAGTAATAATAAATACAATAAAAGACCAAATAATAAGAATAAGACAGCCAAATGTAACATTAAAATACAAAAATAACATGAAAGAAATATTAATTGATAGAAAGATAGATGCAAAGAAACCTAAAAGATAACATTAAAATCATTAATTATATGAGAGAAAGATGCTGAAGAACATAACATAAGATCTTGAAGATAGAGAAAGCGATGCAAATAATGAAGGTTTTACACTTACGATTGGTCAAGAAAGGAGAAGAATGCAAAGATATGACAAAAACCTTAATAAATGCTGAAGACAAAGATGCGTCTAGGCACAAAGAACCTGAGAATGGAGGCAGAACTAAGCCAAAGAACGCAATAAACTCATGCAAAATACCTGAATAGAAGACATTGTAAGAGCTGATAATAAACCTTAGAATCATATCATGTGAGGCAAGGAGTGTTGTCCCTGCACCGGCTATCCAAAAGTCTTTCAACCGACTGTCAACCTTCCTTAATCCCTTATAGGACCCTAAGAATCCTTCATTATTAATCCCGGGAACACTGAATCCTTGACACTAGACCCTACAAATACCTTACAAATTCCATTTATTTCTTGGCTTTAAAGGTTTATATTATTAGGAAGTGCCTTAAAGAATGCAAATATTAGAAGATATTAAGAAAGCTCCACAACAGGACTATTAACAAAGATAACAAAGAAATAATAATATTTGCATTTTAAGAGAGTAATGCCAACAAGAAAGTCATGACAGTAAGTCACATTAAAAGAATAAAATAAATGAATTTATAGTGACCAAACCAACCAGATATAAAAATATGAATCAATAATAACTGATATAAAAGTGAAGAATTCTATAGAAAGCATAAGAAAGCAAATAATATGCATTTATTAAGGGTTTTGGTAACAGAATTAAGGTTGAACCTACATGAACCTAATAAGAAATCTATAAAATATAACTTTTTAATGAGATGATCCCCAAGTTATAACTGAGGAAGCAATAATAATGTGAAAGGAGAATTAATCTCAGTTATAGATCCAGATACAAAGAATTCACAATAAATATGAAAATGAAAGTTATTTCTAAGGGATCTTGTCACGAATAAAGCCTAAGGAACCTTCCTAAACAGAGAAGGCAATCCACCTACAATAAGATAGCAAAAATAATTGCTTTTATTAATAATGCCTGGTAAGAGACCAAAAGGTTTCTAAGTGGTTAACCGGCTGTGAGTAAGAGAGGAAGATGGTACCCGGTACAAAGGATGAAGGAAGACAGTAAACCTTAGAATCTTATCAGCTTCTTTGCTATCTCATGCCCAATCCCTCGTATAATATGCTATTTGCAGGAACTTGTTTGTGTCATTGGGGGTCATCTCAGGGAATTTTAGTCATTACTTACGCTAGGCTGGCCCACATTATTCTCTTCTTTTGTGCTTCTTTTGTTAGGCCAGCCCCAATAAGTGAGTCATATAATCCTATAATAATCCTAGGAAATGCAACCTTCCAAGTCTTCTATCTGGTGCTTTCCATCATTTCTTGTGACTTTATTATTAATGATCCTTGGGAATTAGTGTCATGCCTTCCGTCTCTTATGCCTCCCGAAGGTTACAATCTTAATATGTTTCTATTTTAAAGTGTCTTTCTCTTAGAAACCATTCAATAAAACTATTGGATTTAAGGATTTACACTCTTATTTTACCTATTAATCTTGATAATGCAGGTTTCTTTAATATCCTAAATTCTATAACTTATAATTACTTCTTTCTTTCATCTACTTGGGTTTCCTTAAGGACTCTTAGTATCTTCTCCGCAAGTTTTCTATCTTCATTAGTGTTCTATCTTAGAGGTTTCTATGCTAAGTTTTCTATCTGGATTCACCTTTCCTTCAGTTACAGGATTAATAATCTTATTGTGTTTCAACTTATTTTGTTATGGTTTATATTATCCGGTTACTTTGGTTCAATAATTCAACTTTATAGATCCCGGTAACTCCTTGGATTCAAGTACAAATTACCTGGCTGGCACCTTGGAAGTCAACATATTATAAGCGTTTCTATTACGTAATCTCTGTACCAAGTCAGTTAATCTTGTGTGAATCTTGGTAATCTTGCTAAGAACCATACAAAATAATACAGTTTCTTGGATTTCTTTATAATATTGTCAGTGTTCCATCTTCCTCTCTTACTATTAACCGGTCAACCTTTCTGTCTTCAGCTTTCATTCGGGGGTCTAGTCCTCACGTAGGAAGCAAGGAATATTATTGTCTTATTAGGGGCTCCTACAAGCATGAAAGACGAGTGAAGGAAGGAGTGAGTAGGAGCCCCCATGCCAAAGAATTCCTTAAAAGTTAATATTATTCTTGGGGATTGGGGCAAAGATTCACGAAAGACTTGCATTTTTAAGGAATTATTAATAGAATCTTGCCCCAATATAATTCTCTTCTTACTTGGACATTACTAACGCCTGATGCACTGGATCTAGATACACGATTACAAAGAAATAAAACTATTAAATTTACAACTTCTGTAGGGACTTTAAGGGACTGGATATGATCATAAAGAAACTCATGTAACCTTCAAGGAAACAATAATAGGATTGCCAAAGGAAGTAGGAACCAAATAATCCCATAAAAACTATAATAATATTAATATAATGACAAGAATCCATTCAAAGAAAGAAGGAAATATTAATAGAAAGAGAAATAGATTGGTATAAGAAATTAATGTAAATGAACATATAAACCCATAAATATTAAAGATTAAATCCCTTAAATGTAGCATTAGAAGATAAGATTATAGAAATAACCATAACATGTACAAAAACCCTTAAAAGATAATAATATGGCCAAGTAAGCCAAAAACTATAATAAAACACCAATAATATGACATAAATTCATTAATTGTATCCTGCTTTAGGAAACGAAGTAAGCGAATGAACGCTGCTGCCAAGACACTCTCATAAAAGAAGTAATTATTAGGGGTTATAGAAGCCAATGGACTGGATTATAAGAGAGAAGAGAAACCAAAAGACTAACAAAATAACTATAAAGTGTTAATTATTAGAAAGGAATGAAGGAAGACCACAAAATCAATAGGCTTTCTAATTGAGAATTTTACAGTTGTGATTGGTTATAGAAGAGGTTCCAAGTAAGAAAATAATAGTAATTCTAAGTGAAAGATATGTGAAAATAAGATTAGATTCATTGCTAGGGAGAAGTAACCTCAAGAACTAGAATGTGGAAATCCTTGGAATCTTCTTGGGGACAGACGGTAGACACTAGAAACTAAAATAAGAGATAGAAAATATGAAGCTATTATAATGTCAATAATCCTGGGAATCAAAGGTATAATCACAAAGAAACTAGCAAATACTAAAATAAAAAGATATTATATTCACGGATTAAGAGGGATAGCCAATAGAAACAAAGATGAAGATATGACCATAAGAGAGAACAAGATATTAATGTGGCCCGTGGGCTACAGCCGCTGCGTAAACACTAATAAAAATATTAGATTTTATGATTTTCTTGGTTATTTGTCTTAATTATTTCTTATGTGTGTTTCCCTGGCCCTTGGGCACTTGCCATGCATTATTCATTGATTTTTGATTGACAAAGCTCCAAGGAAGAGAGACAAGTGCCCAAGGAAACACACAAGATAAATTATTAAGAGTTTTTATGATATTATTTGGTAGGTGCTTCGCCCCAGCACGCGGGACGCGTGGGCAGGGAAGGAGATGGAAGTGCCCCAATAATCCTAAGTGAATCGTATGTTAATGTGTGATCCTAAGGCACTATCCACCTCTAATGATTGGCCGTGACTTACCATTCTCTCCTTACTTGGCCAAAGAAGTCTTGCCTTATGATCAGCTCCATTTCTAATATCTTTGTATTCATCCGGGCAACCAGTGTATCTGGAGGTTTATTGTGGGATTCTGTGTCCTAAAGTCACCCAATGAATCTAGAATGTTATCTTCTTGGACATTATGCGTCAACCGTAAGTTAGGAAGTCTTCTTGGGTATCTTCCCCGTCTATTTGGTATATGCTGTAGATGAAATCTTCTTAAAATCCATAAAATTCTTCACTTTTGGACACTTCTTTGTCTTCTAATTAATATAACTTTCTATCTTATATCTCTGTAAAATCCTTAATAATTATTGACTTTCTTCTTCACATTCTGTAGCATCTTCCTCTTGCCCATAACAGGGATTTTATCTTCTAAGATTCTTTTATTTGCATCTTTCTCTTATTTTAGTTTAGTTTGTATGATTTCTTCTATATCTTTATCTTTGTAAGCATCTCTTATAAGCCATTATAATTCTCTTTTTACATGTCTTTTATTACATTTATTGTCATTTCCATATTATTTTCTTATCTATTTCTCTGGTTTTTATTACTTTTAGTATCTTCTGGGTCTATTTTCTTACTTATAATATCTTCTTTTACATATCTTTTCCTATTGTATTCTTCAGGATTTATTATCTGGTGACCAATTTCCCCTAGAAATTACAATTGTTTTCTTGGATGCTTGCCAATCCTTGGAGGTTCCTTCGTCCATAAGCAGGGAAGGCTGGTAAAGTGACTTAAGATAATAAAATTGAGTGACTTATGGCCATAGAACACCTGCTAAGAGACCCAAGAAGTCTTTCAATCAAATGTAAACTCATTAATAATTCAATCATAATTTATGGTTTTTGGTACACATTGCGTCTGGTGTACACGGCCATCCCTCGTATCCTCCGCTCGCTTCTCTCGCTTGGGCGTAGCAGACGCTTACAAAGAAGATAATAATCCTGTGAACCCAAGTAATTACTAGAGGAGAAGATTCACCAGAAAGTATTATTAAGAGAGGTAACTATAGGATTAATAGAATTATAATAACTATAAAGAAATATTAATAAAATGACAATAGAATTAATTATATGGTTGGTCCCTTACAAAGAACTTAATAAAAGCATAAAGACCAATAACTGAAGGTGAAGAAAGGCATGTTAAAGATAGCAAAGATAATAGAATAAGAAGATTCCTGTCATAGAAAACTATAATAAATTCCATAAAAATGAGAGATAAGAGCAATAAAAACTCAATTATAACATATGATCCAAGTAATGAACCATTCAGCCGCAGCGTATAAAAAGATAGAAATCTTGGAAGTTATTGTAGGGGACTCTTAACCCGTTACCTGGATGATATGATCCTGAGGTTACAACTGTAAAATCTTCTTCACCTAAAGGTTACAACTTAATAATTTCATTTATTCTATGCTATTTTCATTTGGCTTTACAGGACTTTATAGTGTTCACTTTCTTTGATTGCCTTGCTGCCTTCACCCTTCTGTCGTGCTTTCTAATTGGTGAATCAACTTATTTGCTTCTTTGGTGTATCTTCCCCATTAATGAAGTCTTCTATCTCACGTAGGAAGCATGGAAGTTGTGACCCTTATTGACCAGCCGTGACCAATGATCATGAGTTTAGGCCTAACAGATTCTAACCTTCTATCTAGCTCCAGATACCATAAAATACCAATAGATTTATTGATTTTATGCATTAATATCCTGTCCAAGACCCACAATGGAAGGTTTTATTAATGGGTTTACAGCTGACGATATCCTCCTCCAATTATTGACTTGCTTCCACGGTTAAGGGCGGTAGGGCGTACTAAGACTCTCTCACGACTTTATCCTCTTGTATGACTTCCCGCCTACACTAACTTCCAATATCCTAAATAAACCATGCAATGTTAACGTGTGAGAGGCTTGTGGATCTAGATGGGTGATTACCGGGTGAACTCCTCATAAAAGATATTAAAGTTATAATTTTATTATTGGTATTTTCTAGTATCTTCAACAGTCTTTAGGTCCAAAGAATTCTCTATATTTAATTTATTTTATCTTATTTTATCATATCTTTTTAGTATTTTGCTCTCTTAATATTATTGTTTACATGAAGGTTTCTAGGTTTACTGTAGGCTTCTTCTCTCTCATAATTAGTGTTCATCAGTTACTAAGCATCAAGGATTATTAATCTTGCTATCTCATTTGTTAAGGATCTATTATAATGGTTTTTCCTATCTTTTGCTCCAGTTATTGAGTCAATTCTAAGGTTTATTGTCTCGCTTTACCCACTTACGCTGGATTCTGCATCAGATTTAATCTAGTTTTCAGGGATTTTATGCTTTATTCCGGCCTATTAACACAGTTACAACTTTATGATGCTAACTTCCAGCGGTGATCGTGAGTCTAGTTACGAGGCTGCTACCGTCGTGAGTCCACATATTATGATTGAAACCTTCATGAACAGAATCTTATTGGACCTTTAGAGCCTATTGTCTGGCTCCATTCCTTTCCTAACCATTCAGTCCCAATAATCTGATGTAACCTTCCAGGCACTTTGGTGGACTTCTTGCGTCTACATCTTGGGTTAAGGCAGAAGTGTACATGAGGTTGCAATGATTTCCTTTCGTCTATCTACCTGGGAATGAATCTTATGCTTGATATTGAGCGTGAACAGTGGACATTATTATTAACTTTTGTATAGTATTTCTTGGACTTATCTCTTTCTTTATTCATCATTTCTTAGGATTGTTATCATATCTTGTTCATATCAGGAATTTTATTATTGCTTTTTACATGAATCTATTAAGTTATATCTTTTCTATCTTCTAATAATCAAGGAAATTCTTGTCTCTCTTTCTCTATTATTTATGGGTTTCTATGGTAGGTTTACTTCTTGGATTTCATTCTGATGGTTCATATCTTGTGTCACCAGCCGCTATAATCCTATAATAATTTCTTGATTTTATATCCTTAATTCTGAGGGTTACAACCTTCTATTATGGCCATTACAACTTCTTTTCTTATATTATTTTAATAGTATTTTATAGTTGTAACCTTCAGTAACGGTCATAAAAGTCATGAAATCTTGATTGATTATATGGTTTATGGGGTCTTCTCGCGATTAGTCCCATCAAAATTCCTTAATAATCCCTGCACATTGGACGCGAGAACACTATTAATAAAGGTAGAAATCTTATGGCCATAACCTACTGTAACCCTCCATCCAGATAATTTCCTTGTGTCCAAAGGCTTGCTAAGGACCATCCACACGTTCATCTCTCTCTAAAATCAATAAATCTTGAATGTTTACTCGCGTTATCGGTGGTCAGTTTTTCTTTATTCTATCTTCTAAGCCTCTTGTACGTTCCCTCGCTTGTGGGGTCTCTTACGCGAGGGCCAATTAACATAAAATAAGACAAAATAAATACAAAAAATATTAATTGTTAATTTTATATCTTTATTTAGTTTCTTGGAGGTTCTGTTGACTCCTTGCGTCTATTGGATGACTTTCTACTGGCAATGTGAATCCTAAGACTTCTATATGGCCAAGAGTCACTGTAAAATCCTTTAAACTTATCTTTTTATATCTCTATTATCTTCTATTATGCTATTCTTCTTTGGTCACTTCATTATTAATATTGTATTTTTATATAGTTTTTATTCTCTTATATTATCTTGTTTCTCTTATTTTATGTATCTGGTGTTCTTCCTCTTGCGCAAGCGGCTTAAGAAGTTAATATTATTGGGTTTATAACTGAGGGGCGTCCACATGACAGGAATAATCTTTGCTTTTTTATTAATATTTTTACATATTATATGCTTCTTTCCGTCGGTAAACGTGAATTCCAAGAGTGATAAGGCCCTAAGAAGTTAATATTATTAGAGCTTCCACAGTTTATGCTTGAGGGACTTCCCAGGTGCCTTCATCCTTGCTTACTTGCCGCTACCACCATTCTCCTTGCCGAAGGCCCACAATATGCTTCAATAATATGCTAGCGCCAGCGTGACCCCGCGTCCCTTGTCGGGCGGCCATAAGGATTAAACCTACTGTAAGCGTCTCGTGACCAATGATCTCCTCCCAAAGTTCACGGCTGATTATTGTCTTCTTCTCTCATATCTTTATGATTGTTTCTTTAGTTTCATTCTTTATATGCAGTTATTATTAATGCATTCTTGTTGGATTCATTGGTTTCTTTGCTAAGGATCTTTATAAAGTTACTATTATTTTCTATCTTAGAAGCTTCTTGTATTCTCATGTCTTATATGCAGGTATAATTCTATTTTAAAGTATTTTTACAGGAATCTTTGTATTCTATTATCTTAGTTCCCTTAAGGGCCAATAATATGCTATGTTAATAATCTTTGCTTTTCTTAGGTGTTACTCTCGGGTGACTTGCTACCTTCATGAAGGATTACATTGCTTGCCTTTTGATTGCTAGTTTCTCAGCTTCTATCTTCTATCTCAGGATTTTTCTCTCTTAATGGGTCATCTTGGTTGATTTTCTTCTTAATAATGCATTAATAATGAGGGAGAAGGCGAGTGAACGAGCGGGATACTTGGGGATGAGTCTTAATAGAGGGAGATAAGGGGTGAGGAGTGTTGACCCACGGCTGGTGAACGAGAATGTGAGGAGGTTAGGCCCTTAGAATTCACTTATGATTCACTTCCTAGGACTGGAGGCGTGTTAAGGTCACAGGATTATTATCTGGTGTACGCAAGGTCCTAAGAAAGGCTGGGAATGCATGATCTTGTGAGCCTATACGCTGGTTCATTCTCCCTCGCGAGCCCCCATTATCCCTCACACTTGGCTCCCGAAGGTTATTATTATTGGTTATTTGGTGTATAGGGTGGTGTCCGGCGGCATCCATTCCCGGAGGCTGGTGTGGCCGTCTAGCCGCCTATTGGACACCACCCATAAACCAAATAATATAATTGTATTCTTGTGGCCGTGTGAATGAACCTAATGTAGCTGCATATAATAGAAAATTTCATTAAAACTTCATTAATAATATGGCACATGCAGCTACATCCATTCACACTGCCACCCCAATAATAAACTGTCAAGGAATTTTAGACATTACATTGACTTCCTACCGACGGTTACCAGTGTTCACACGATTCTATCCTCAATGTCTGGCTGTGAAGGAGTGTTCACTCGTCTTCTTTGGACATGCATTCACACTCCTTTCGTCAGTTTACACGGTTAATCTTATATTATTAAGGGATTTAAGGGCTTAATGGGTCATCAGAGATTACGATAGACCGAGAATGAGAGATAGATGGCCCCAAAGGAAGGTAGAAGTAAACCTTCATGGCCACGCGTGAAGCGCGTGCAGGATACAATTAAAGGTTTAAACCCACCAGAACTTGAATGAAATGATAGGGAAGGAGTCTCCACGCCAGTTCTTTCTCTTATGTGTCTAGGATTATATCTTCTGGTACAAATAACTTCCTAGATTTCCAGGTTATTCCACTTACAACTTTCATTTCCTTCTTTATTCGCCCTTATGGCTTACTACATCCTCTGTTTCCAATCTACATCTTTCTCTTTTATTGTTTACTTGCTTCCTTAGGGCGAATAAACTCATGTAAAATTCACTTTATATTAATTCTATTATGCTTTATTAGTATTTTTGTCTTCATTTCTCTCTTAGAAAGCCTTCTATCTTATAATTCTCTTAATAATCCTTAGTGAATGCTTCTGTCTCTCATTATAAAGTCATATTATGCATCTCTTATAATTGCCTTTTCATTTAGTATTTTAGGGTTTTCTGTTACCAGCCATTCAGTTTCTACGTGAGAAGTCCACAAAACCTATAATAATTCCTTTCGTGTGTAGGCCAAGCACCCGCCGTAGGGCCACATAAGCACATAAAATTACATTTTTATTCTGTTCATTCGGGTGCTTGGATGCTATTATTAAAGGTTTATGTCAGGAGGAAGTCTCCCTCAGATTCATTCTAAAGTTGAATCACAAGTCCCTAGGCTGGTCAATAAATCTCTTGGCTTACACGTTACCAGCGCTTCCCACGTCCCTTGAACGAAAGGATGACTGGCAATAAGAGAATTATATGGGCTCTTGGCAGTTAATAAGCCTCTTACCCCTACCATAACTCAAGACCCAACCCTCATCAAGATCCAAAATTGGAAGCAGTTATAGGGCCAAATAACCAAAGAAATAAAATAGTTTTTACTTTTATGGTCCCTTGGTGGGTTATTTGGCCAAGACACAAGCATAATATCTGGAGAATAAAAGTCATAACCTTACCATCTTCTCCCGTCACCAAAGAAGTCCAGATAGAAAACTTCCTAGAAATGGCAAAGAGAATCCAAGAAACCTACATAAAATAGAATAATTCTTGATAATAATAATATGAATTACATGGATTTCCAAGTTACCTAATGCCCAAGAAGAGTGAACGAGTAGACGAAAGAAGTGGATTTCTTAGGATTATTGGGGATCATTAAGCATAAATTCAATAAAATATATTATTTGCTTGGTACATTAGGTTCATCTTTTTGGCTTAATGATCCCCTATAATCCACATAATAATTCTATTGTGTTTACTGACTCGTCTGTGGGCGGGCTTAATGGGCCATCATAAGTCTCTTGGTGTAGGCCCGCCCACGTGGCAGACGAGTCCCATAAACACATTAAAATAGAATTATTATTGTTCCTGGAGCCTTGTGGACGTCTCACATAAGAGATTATTGTTGTCCTTGGCCAGTTATTCCTCTTCCACAAGGCTCCATAACAGATAATTAAGTCATGAGATTGATGGTGTACGAAAGGAAAAGGAAAGGTTAACCGCTTCTATCCTCTGGTGTCTGGGTCTTGTCGTGCCTCCTAGCCCCTCCACCAGGCTGCCACCACCCAAGCCTCCTATATTCTCTTCCTTAAGGCACTTCATTCATAATAGGTGAAACGATGTAAGCTGATTGGGTCCTAAAGATACAAATTAATCCTGATAAGAGCCTTCAGAAACTGAGAAACCTTCATTAATAAAGTGAGTGACAGTAAATAATAGAATAGAATATTTTACAGGTTTTGTGAGTGTACACACGGCGGCTGAATGGGTTACACCTTCCATAGAATGCATTATTATTGAGTGATTCCCCGTCCCTCGGCAGCCAGTCGATTGCCGGAATGAAGGCTTCATGGTTGGTGTCCTCAGGTTCTATCTGGGAATTACCAGTCATTCTTGGGTTCATGCTTCATGGATTAAGGCTTCTGGTACGGGAAAAGTCCCCAAAAGACAAAAATAATTGATTTTTTAGAGACTTTTTAGGGACTTTTCAGCCATTATGGGCGAGGAAGCTTAGAAGGAGTGAGCAAGATCCTGTAGCGGGACATTAGCAGCTGTGGACCAGTGGACAAGAGGCTTACAGTATGCTCCAAATAAGATAATAACTGTAAAAATCCTAATAAATGAAATAAATTCCTGGAATTATTAATGAAAACAGAACCCAAGTAGAAGGGGATAGGAAGACAATGTTAACTTCTGTAGGTGGACAAGACTCTGATGCGGAAGGTAAGACGAGTGTTAACCAGCCAATATAATCACAAAAGATATAAATTATTAAGTTTATTGGTGCTTTTGGTAACTAAGATAAGAAAATTAATATAAATTTAATAGTTATTGAAGGTAAAGGCAAAGAGAATGAACAAAAGCACCAAGAAACATTAATAATAGATGATAAAGTCATGAAATCTGAGGTAACTTTAGGATTCTAAGTCCTGGAAACAAGCATGAGACACTTAACCCCTGATCCATAAGGACGAAGGAGAGGCGGATAAGGCCCAGAAAGTGGTAACAGAATCATATTGGCTTATAAGAGAGGTAAGCACTGGTAACAAGGAAATATAAATGAGTTTATGGTGGCTTACGCCCAAAGGAACACTAATAAGAAGATAGCATAAAGAAGAAACTATAAGAAATGTAAATTAATAGAAATATAATAGGAAATGCAAATAGTATTAATAATAGAGAAAAATCCTGGAGAAGACACTAAGATAGCAAAGAATATTAATAAAATGAACCATTATAAGAGAGTATTAACAAGATAGAATTAATGAAATGGCAAGTTAGTATTAACAAAGAATCCAAATAGAAGAAGATGGTACCCGCCAGTTAATAAGATCAAGAATTATTGATTTTAAGGAAGCATAAGAGAGTAATAATCCTGTAAACAAGAGAATAGAGGCAGATAAAGATAGAAAAGTTATTAATAGAGAATGGTAAAGAAGGAAATAAGAGAGTAAAACCTAAGATAATAATAATAGCATAAAGAAGAATCCCAGAGAATATTCACCAAAAGATACTATAGAAAGCATAAAGATATAGAAGATTTAATCCTTGATATAGAACCAAAAGAACTAAGAAAGTATTATTAATGAAATGTCCAAGAACTAGAATAACTATAAAGAAAGACAGAAAATAGAAATCTTATTGATAGGGACCAAAGGTTAAGGATATGATAACAAAAATAACACAGAATCCCTTACAAGAGACGACAGAAGTGCGAAGGAAATCTCATTAACACAGATAACAAATAAGAATTCCTGCAAAGATACACATAAACCCAAATAAATAACATGAAAACTATAATAGATTCATGAGAGAGAACCTGTTATCCTTGCTTCCGTCATGATGCGTCTTTGGGAGCAGTTACTAAGAAAGACCGACAACAACCTGCCTTCATCCACGCGTTTACTCGCGCTAGCGTACCAGAAGCAACTAATAATAATTGGTGAGACGTGTACATGAGATTGATAATAGAAGAAGTTGTGACACCTAGACTGGAGAATGAAAGTAGGAACTAGATTATAAGCCAAGACAAGACACAAATGAACAATAGAATGGAATAAATGAGATATAATTGCAAAGTTATTAATAAAGCATAATATGATAACAGAATTAATATGAACCAACCAAAAGAAACAAGATTAATGATTAGAGAGATAATTGGCAAAGAGTCATCACAAAAGATATCAGAAATTATTATTGATAACATTCCAGATTTAATATGTGCCCTTAGAAGATATCATTAGCATAGAAACAAATAAGAAAAAGATGCAGCGGTTGATGTGAGACACTGTGTCCCAGCTCCATAAAGTTGTTATCCTTGTCATTCCCGTCCTTTCCAGCGGTTTACTTGGGTCTCCTTCTCCACTTACTAAGGCTGCACTGTCCAAGAAGAATGCAAGCTTATCACTGTTCCCGGATCTTAGTGGACTTCCCTCCTTACCAGCCTTCATGGCCCCCTCTCGCGACGGAAGGATGAAGGAGCGGAGGAAAGGGGCACAGAAGGCAAGGTAAGACCCAACCTGACCAGATCCATTGGAAAGGTCCAACATTCCTGTAATAATAGGGCCCAATAAGCCAAAATTCCTTAAAAATCCCATTAAATTTTGGCTTCTTGGGGCTTTTAAGAGACTTTATGGTGGTGGAAGGCAGCATATTATGATTGAAAATTAATTGAATTTATGCTTAATGCTGCCTTCCCCCACCTTCATCCACCAAGCAAGGCTTGGGGCCCCGGCCTGCGGCAGCATATTCCTCACTTACACTCACCCCCGGGGACCCCAATAAGGATGAAAAAGTTGAAGCTGTATGGTAATGTGAGAGGTAAGACCCAGCCAAAGATAGGATAATAGAAGAGAATATAATAAGAAAGGAAAACCAAATAATAACAAGATACACAGATTAGAAATGGATAAAGGAAGAAGTAATTATTAGAAGTTATAGATTTAATCCTAAAGATACTAAAGAAACAAATAAATTATAAAGTGTTATTTACCTGAAAGGAATATTAATAGAGAGATATACCCAAGATAATAAACCACAAGATCTAGCATAATAAAACACCAGAATAAACCTAAGAGATGACACTAAATAAGAGAATCCTAAACCTATAATTGCCTCCTAAAGCAAGAATCGCGAGTAAACCTTGCAATCATATCCACTTCTAAGAGGCTTACACTGTCCTCCTCACACATAATATGACTTAATAATTCCT
>Ga0099820_1131124_pt1 | contig 18327 bp, 2 predicted proteins | sample SidTnscriptome_2_FD_81138 | JGI IMG/M metagenome (GOLD analysis project Ga0099820, IMG submission 81138) | Coral microbial communities from Puerto Morelos, Mexico - Siderastrea T B metatranscriptome (Eukaryote Community Metatranscriptome) | ecosystem: Host-associated > Invertebrates > Cnidaria >... | reverse complement strand
TACACTATAATTAAAACTGGCTATGTAACATTCAAGAAGTATGACTTCTTGTTGTCAGTGGGGTTTTGTTACAATTATGCTCTTGCGGAGGTGTACAGGTTAAGTAACTGTTAGTCATTATGTTGCTCCATGTGAACTATCACGTGAGACACTCCACGTGTAAGTCACGTTAGCAACATTAACTTGTCTAACATAACAACATAGGCAATTTCAAATTCTTACGGCCTTCTCTTTCTCCTGGAAAGCGACAGAGGTTACCCCTGACTAATACAAACAGAGCCGACTGTCTCGGGAACGAGACTTGGAACGAATCTAATTCCTAATGCTAATATCATACACACAAAAAGAAGACTCCCAAACGAACAAAATTGTTACGTGAATATACTTCTTCTTCCATAGAGTAAAACTTAAAAAGGTGCATCAGGATAAAATTAAAAAGGCACCAGCCCTCGCATGCAATACAATTTAAGATTAAAATAGTACTTGTTTCAGCCAAGCATTTTCTTTGCTCAAAATACGTGTTTAAGCCAAGCATTTTCTTTGCTCAAAAAAAATATAAATAATACAGAAAAACCTTGTGAAACGTGATAAAAATATTTTTGACCCATCCGCAGACCTATTCTTCTAGAAAATATTAGAAAACGCTTAAACACATCAACAACTAAAGTGCCCATCTGCGTCTCAGCTCTTGGCGGGTTATTTGCGGTTCACTTTTCCCGCTTTTTTTATGGCAAGATAGATAGATAGATAGAAGACGTGATGAATCACGTTAAATGCGCACTTTAGTTGGCTAGGAACACAGAACATAAGCTTAAGATGGAGGCTTTGACTCGAAAAGTCAGACTTTAGAAAAAATTACTTTTTAAAAGCAAATGTTTTCTTTTGTCTGACTACACCGATTACCATTAATTTTTTCCGTAAGATTTTCTTTTTAGGATAAGCCGACGAGCAGTATTATAAAGAGATGGATGCCTTCGGTTGTAATTGTGTCATTTTCACACCAATGAAGAAGTTTACTTCTTTTCTCTGGATATGCGCCTTGTACGAGCGCCTTGCATGACTTTCTCTCTGTTATTACTGCACAGCTTAGCGTGCTCACTCTCATCTTGTTCTAGACAATTGTCCCCACAGTACCCCTGAACGTTACATTTTGGGCACCATACATATGCCACTTTTCCACACAGGCAGAAATACTCGCAGTTTTCCGCACCGTGGAACACTTTCACATAAACAGTTTTCTTGTAAACTCCGGATACAACCAGCTGGCTCTCTGTGCGAGGGTCAATAATTTTGAACTTGCGGGATAAAAACAGGTATCTGATCGAACCCAGGTATCCAGGCAACGCACGGTTGATGTCGTGTCGCAATTCTTCTAAGGTCCCGGATCGGTTGACATTGACTACCCCTGCCATGTGAGCAAGGACACCTATCTCTGGATTGGGACGTATCACCTTGATTTGCATCTTCTGCCGCTTTGTATGCGGGTCTCCAGCCATCAAAACACCAGGCATCTCAGCAAAGTTTGTAGCTTCGACATCAGAGTCCATAGACGATGCCCTTCGGCGCAGCACAGCTTCTTGTCTGATACGTTCATGAAATCCATCTTCATCAAATGCGTCTTCTTCGCATTCCGGCCATAACCCAGACGGGGACACGGGTGGGCTTTGCATACTGGCCGCTGAGGAGGCAGTGTCGGGAGATTCCGTGCAATCCGACGATCTTTCGCCAGGCTCACTCGGCGGCAGGTGGTTGAGCGGAGAACTGGTGCGTGACGGTGGCAGACTTTTGTTTGGTTGGGGTGAGGGACTCGGAGTGGACTTTACAGTTGTGACCGTGGAGAAAGCCAAAACAGTCTTTGGGAGGTCAGCTGAATCATCCATCGATAGCGGCGGTCTCTGAGAGTCCAAAAGTTGTTCTTCTTTCTCTTCAAATGCTGTTTCCACGGTATCAGTGGACGCTAATGGAGTTGGACGTTTAAACTGCGCGCTATCTTGCCTCTGCTGCAGCGAAGAAAAAGATGTATTTGCACTCCGTGCAGTAAGAAATTTGGACTCTATTTCTAATTTCTCTTTTCCTTTCTCGCTCTCAACGAAGCACTCAGGAGTACTGGGCGGCGATGGATTGACCTTTCCAGCATTTCGCTTCCTGCAGTAGAGGCAGTAAACGACGATCACGATGATTAAACTCACAATAAAAGCGGCCACACAAGCGATAATGATTATGTATCTGGGCATTCCGCTTTCTTCTTTTGGCGACTCTACCGGCTTCTTGGAATACTCCTTCCCATCAACCTGCATAAATGGTACAGTTGTAATAGTTTCCCCATTGAAATTAAGTTTCAATCCTTCGCTTACATCCGCCCATAATTTAGTAAGTGTTGCGTTCTGCTGTGATCCAGGTACCGTTACGTTGAATGAGGCCACAATGCTTCCTTTGCTGACTTTACAATCGGTTATAATTGCCTCTGGATAATACTCAGATAGTTTGGCCACACAGTGCTCCTCAAACTGCTTTTCCTTGCCCTTCACTGTTGCATCATAATCCGCTTCAAATTTTATCACCACCCTAAGTGTGACATAGGGGTCGTAGCATCTTGCAGTGGATTCCGTAAACTGCAGTTTGCGCTGAGGTGCGAAGCCCTCACTCGCCTGACTTTTAGCCCAGGCAGCATCTACGTTACCGCTGGATACAAGATTGGAAGCGAGAAACATCGAAACAACATGTTTACGTCCACTCAAGGACACACCTTGTACAATAGAGACACCGATGTCGCTTTCTTGTAACTCTGACCTCTCAGCTGCAATAAAGAACTTGTCGTTTTCATAGCTGGCCTTTACAAGCCCTTGTAGAGGTGAGCTATCTTCGACGCTTATTTTAGTGCCAGTGGTGAAAGCTGTTTGGCTAAACTGTTCGGCAACTTTGTTGTCAGAGTGCGAGAAGAGAAAGTAGACGTCTGCTTGTGAAGAAGAGGACGCCGACCCATCTTTGTTTGCTAGTTTCACCGCAAGTTGTACGCTGCACTTGTCCACAGAGCTTCCTTCATGGTAGGGAAGTTTGTATGTCAGTTCTGTCACAAACTTTGCTTTTTTCAGAAAGACGAAAGACAAGAAAATGGCGTCCTTAATTTCTATAGCTTCGTTCCAGTTGACATCCATTGACGACTGCTGTGAAGATGTCACAGCTCTCATTTGTGCTCCTAGACTGTCAGTGAATTGGGACGCAGAAGAGGTAACGTATGCGCTGATAAAAGCAACGTCAACAATATCAAACGTGCAGTCTAAATCGATATCACCCAATACGACATTCACACAAGGAGTTACTGACTTAGGAGGCACGGGTGTAAGCTCTTTGTTAACTGTCCTGTAACACCAGTAGTTGACTTGAGGAACCCCATTCTTGAGAGACGTTAGCTCGACTTCGGCGATGTTTTCTGAGCGTGCCTTGGATTCTGCTACCGGCCCGAAGATATGTACCGTATTGTCCACCACTGAGTACGGCAGGTCAGTAATGACGGCAACAAGGCTGACATCGCTAGTGCTGAACCAAATTTCCACGTGCAGGGCTAGGATACCGAGTGATCCGGGATTCACCCTGACAGGCAATTTCCAAGTTTGACCTTGAGAGAGAGAGGGTATACTTGGGCCGTCTTTGGCACCAATGTCAACTTCACCAATACCCGGTTGCAGGTTGCAGTAGAACGAAACCGACGCTGTTACGCTGGCATTTGCAAGAGCCATTGCTGTAATGGTTACACGGGTACTGCTGTCTGTGAACAGAGTCACAATACCAGAGACTGAATCTACTGAAGCTGCAGCGGGGTCGCTGGAGTTGAACATGAGAAGACCACTGTACATTGTGAAGTTGTCGAGGAGATGGACAGATCCGTCCTTCATTTGCACCTCGGCAAACGGCGTCGCAGTTGTTGCCACAGCAATACCGCTCAAGGTTGTGTTAACATTCTTCAATCCAAAACGAGTTATTGCAGCGAGATTAAGGACTGTTGAAGACAGTGTCAGATTGACAATTGCTGAAAGACTCCCAGCGAAGACCGCTTGTAGAGACACACTACCACTCAGACCGTTCCCTGTGATCCAGAAAAGATTTGGCGGAGTCGGTCCAAACCCGAAGGCACCTCCAACTTGCTGGCCATTTGCAAACACAAACGAAGTATTCACCCAAGTTGAAACGTCCTCTTGATAACCATTTGTCAAGTTTAGGAGAACTTTGAGTAACGCTCTCTGATAGAGTCCAGGGATAATTTGCTTGAGTTCAGTGAGTTCAGAAGCGCCTGGAATCTGTGGATATGACACAGCTTTGATAGTGAGAGACCTGCTACCCACAACGGTGACATTAACTTCAACGGTCTTGACGTTTGTAATGTGAACAAGAAGTTGGCCTAATCCATCCATACCGTTGCCGTTAGCAACCACGAATGGCGTACCATCAGTTATGAGGACGCTGAAGAGGCTGTTAGACTTTGAAACGTAATCCAATGTGTAACGATTTGTCTCTTTAGCTATGTCCACCTTGGTTCCATTTTCGTACACTAGGCTTATTTCCAAAGCTGACTTCTCTGGTATGCCAGTCAGGCTCGCAGGGTTGGCTGGCGAGGCGATATAGGTCTGTAACATTCGAACCTCGGCTGCATACTGAACACTGTCGTCTAAGTTTATGACTCGTACCTCAAGGTGAGCAGCAATTTGTTTTCTATGGTTAATGTTCAGACTGTTATCGCTGATCGTGATCACCAAGTTGTGCTGGCTGATTGTTTCAAAGTCCAACTCCTTTGCCAACGTGATAACACCTGTAACGTTATCAATGGCGAAAAATCCCAAACTGTTGCCAGCTGTGATAGAGTAACTCAAAAGCCCGTCAGCTCCGTAATCATCGTCGGTTGCATTCACATCGAATACCACCTGAGGCACGCTCGTGTTCTCACTCACTTCTATGACTTGGGTATCATTATGGTCTAGCTTTGGCGGGAATTCATTAACGTATTGAACAGTAAGAGCCACAGGCACTGAACTGTTGAGGGGGACTGGGGAGCCTTGATCCGTTACAAATATGACCAAGTGGTATTCAAGGTCAGCGGTGTCGTTATTATCCAGATCTAGGCTCTTGGCCGCGCGGATGATTCCTTGATTTGATTCGATGCTGAAGTAGCCTGCGTCGTTTCCACTTGCAATGGAATAAACAAGATTACCGTTTGTTCCTAGGTCTGGGTCTGTGGCCTGAACAGTGAGCACTTCGTCGCCGATGGTAACATTTTCATCCACTAGCTTAGAGTAATAATTGTTGGCGAATCTCGGGGCATTGTCATTCACATCGCTCAAGCTTAGATGGACGGTTGTTGTTCCAGTCTTTTTGCCCGAGGCAGCTCGGTCTTTTGCTTGCACTACAAGGTGATATATGTCCTGGGACTCGCGATCCAGGGCCGCAAGGGTGGTTATCTCACCGGTAATAGAGTTAATAAAGAATTTCAGGTCGTTATTTCCGCTGGTAATACTGTATCGTATTTCTCCGTCCGAGCGGAAGTCTGAGTCAGTAGCATTTGCCTGGTAAACAACGCTTCCTTCAGCAATATCCTCACTAACTGTCTTCGACACATCTGAAGATGCGAAGCTGGGCGCGAATTCGTTGGCGAGGAGAACGTGAATCACAAGTGTAGTGTTGGAGTGAAGTATCGGGGATCCGGCATCCCTTGCCATAACGACTAACGTGTGTGTCCACGTGGAAATCTGCCTGCTGTCCATGTCAAGTGAGTCTTTAACTGTGAGTTCCCCAGTAGAAGCGTTTAGGCTCCAGAATTCGCTGGAATTGCTGAAAACCACTGAATAAGACACGAGACCATTCAACCCACCATCGGGATCTGAGGCAAGGAACACAAAAACGCTCGAACCAACAACTGCGTCCTCGCCAATGTTTACTTCGTACAAAGATTGAGAGAATGTAGGTGTGTTATCATTCATGTCCAACACGCTCACATGCACGGTGAACACTGCAAATTTCACGTTTCCATCATGATCACTATCGCGTGCATGGATTACCAAGGTGTAAGCTGAAGTGTTTTCGTAGTCGAGCGAGGATACGAGTTTCACTTCACCAGTTGAAGCATTGATGGTGAATTTGCTCTCATCGTTACCTGAATGAATGACGTAAGACACCATTCCCTGGTCGCCATAGTCCTGGTCTGTAGCATTCACTTGAACCACCATCACCCCATCACCCACGGCTTGATTCTCAGCAATGCTGAAGTTGAACGAGCTGTCGTGAAGAAGCTGCGGTGTGAATTCATTGACGGCAGTGATAGTGATATTGAGTACTACACTCGAGTTAAGGCTGTCTGGAGTTCCCAGGTCTTCGACAAATATGACCAATGAGTGATTGAAGTCGGGTCTGGGCTCTTGTTCCAGGTCAAGAGAAGCATTTACTTTCACTTCCCCTGTTGTGTTGTCCACAGTAAAGAGCCCGTCGTCATTTCCACCTGTTACTGAATAACGAAGCTCACTGTTCAATCCTTCATCCAGGTCAGAAGCCTGAACTGTGATGATTACGTCACCAATACCAGCATCCTCTGAGACGGTAGCAACAACTGATGACGTGTTAAACGAGGGAGCATTGTCATTAACGTCAGAAATGACAACTTCAACCGTTCCATCTGTATACCGTACTTTTTCTGGCACTGCACCGTCAGACGCGCGCACGGTTAGCGTGAATACGGCAGTTGTTTCACGGTCTAGCTCTGTAATCGTGCTGATATTTCCCAATATTGCATCTATGACGAACTTGTTTCCAGTGTTCCCGGCCACAATTGAATACGAAACATCGCCTTGAGAGCCCGAGTCTTGATCAGTTGCCGTTACCGTGGTTACAGATAGGCCAGTAGAAGCGTCCTCTGAGATAGTGGCGTTGTAAAACCCATTTGAGGGGTCAAATACCGGTGAATAGTCATTGACATATTTGACTTCAAAGGGATGAGAGTGAACCATGTGCCCGTAGTTGGACTCGAAGGCCAGTTCATATCCAATCCCATAGTAAGAGATTGATAAGCTGCTAAACTCCGCCCTTTCGTCTGTCACCGTCACATTCAACACTCCACTCAACGATCCATTCAAATCCGACGGTTTGAGAGAAACTGCAATTGACCAATCACCTTTAAGCGGGTGTCCACGCATGCGTGTTCCTGAGTCTCGTACTTCTACTATGGGGCTAACACCAAAGATCTCTGACTGGTTGGCATTGGCGGGCTGTGTTATTACTTCAAGATAGAATTCCCGAGCGGACACGTTGAAAGACTCCGAGATAACGGACAAGCCAGAGTACGAAGATGATGGCTCCGTAATAACCGTGAATTCCATTTGATATCCTTGGGCAACGTCGTAAAAGTTTAAGTCTTGATACTCAACCCTTCCCGACGTAGGTACTGACAGCAATGCTGTACCGTCAAGCACAGAATTGCTTACGCTTACCATGGTGGCGTTAATTTGCCAAGTTCTTCCTCTCCAGCCAATATTATCCACTAAAGTGTCCGGGAAGACATTTCTTATCTCCAGGATCGGTTGACTGCCACATACCACTGTGTCATTGCAGTCGCCTGGCTGTTGAACCAGTTTGAGATAAAGCATTCTTTCTGAGACGTTAAACGCTGAAGAGTTTTCGCTGAAGGAGTAGCCGGACGACGGAACAGTCACTGCCTCTAAAGTCAGGATGTAGTTTAATCCAGAAATATCCACGCTAAGATTGGTAAACTGGGCAAGACCTTCAATAAACTCCACTTCTGTAGTTCCGTTTAGATGGCCATCGTTGTCTTCCGGATTAGCAATAGAGGCCTTGAACAGCCACCGCCGTCCTTTCCACCCTGTGTTGTCTACAATCTCTCCATTGGCAGCATCGCGCACTTCGATTCTCGGTTGTTGTCCAAAGCTAACAGTTTCATTGGCATCGTCTGGCTGCATGGTAACGGTGAAGTACAAGATTCTCTCCTTAACTTCAAATGACTGCGAAGTGGCGTTAAAGTGAGACGCTTCGGGTTTGCTTACGTAAAACAGCAACTTATAATCACTAGCGTTGTGAGTTATACTCAGATCGGTGAAATTCGCCCACCCTTGCTCAATCGTTACAGAGACGTTCCCCTCTAGTAACCCCAAGGGGTCTCCGGTACCGTTCATTATGCTGGCTGTTACGGTCCAGTTGCTAAGCGAACCATGACCCAAGGTTGTAACTAACGTGCCATCAATGTCCACCAGTTTGAGTTTGGGCTGCGAGGTGAACAGCACAGTCTCGTTAGCTCCGTCTGGTTCCATAAAGATCTCCATCCTGTTAGGAATGAGGAAGCTGAACACGTTACTTGGGGCTTCAGCCTCCTGTTGGGCTTGTAGCTGGTCATACCGCAGGGTGGAGTTGTCTGTGATGTTTGGCCCTCCAGTCTCATTAGTGGCCCGGACACCGCCGGTTGGGTCGACTGGTTCAGGGATTGGGTCTGACACAGACAGTGAGACGACTTCCACTTGGGCTTCCTGTGCAAGCTCCCCTGTTTGTACTTTTTCCACTAATTTGTCACCAACTTCCTTCAGCTCCTCGAATGATAGTGTATTGTTCACTCCTGTGTAGTTGCCAGACGAGTTAGATGATGACGACGATGACGAACCGTTCAAAGCCAGTGGAGGATCACCGATCTCAATGTTCACTTCGTATACGTCACCTGCGGATCGCTTTCTTCGCCGACTGGAACTAGATTCGCTTACAATATCCACTATTCTGATGCGAGATTTATCAATACCCAGAAGTGCAACCAGGTTTTGAAGCAGGTTTTCTTTAAAGAATTCATCAACGGAAACGGCTTTTATCCCGATAGAGACCTGGACTACAGGCATAACTCGTATTTCCACTGGGTCTGATCCACGCACAACCACAAACAAAGTCGCGAGATCGCGGTCAAAATAGTTAGCACCACTAGGACTGGTCAGCGGCGGAACAAAGTAATCATCAGGCGCGCCCGCGGGCTTGGGGACTGTGGTGAACTCTGATCCTCCAAGATTACCATTTGTTGGATTTATAAACACTCCCTTTCTATACACATCTTGTCTCTGAGGTCTTTGGTAAAACAATCCAACTCTGATGACGTCAGTGGCACCACTGTTCAACAAGTGCAGCCTCAGTTTTTGTGGTTCGTTGGATGTGAAATACAGAGAGTAATTTGTTCCGGTGGCGACAATTCCGTAAAATGTGGAGATTCGCTCCTGGCAGGTGTAACCCAGGCACCAGCCGTGGTCCTGGGGACCGTTTAGTAAATTCACGTAACCGTTTCCAATCAGCGCCACCGGGGAGAGTCGCCTCGTCTCAGTGTCAGCATCTAAACTCTCAATAACTAACATGCGGTATTCACGTGAGCTGCACTTGTACGCATTCCAGTCACCATACCACGAGCACGTGCTGAGGTCACGTGTGCCACGAACAATTCCTTTGTTAGGAGCGACCTCTGATATGCTGAGTCGGGTTCCGTCGACGGCGGTCAAAGCTGGCTTGGGAATGCGGTAATCCCCCAGTCCAAACCGTTTGTTTCCATCCCACTCATGCTCAGCTTTGGAGATGACTGTTCCCCCTACGGAGCCTGTGAGAGAGCCGTCAAGGTCCCGGATGAGAAGCTGTCTCCTGGCGTCGCAATCCATGTCTACGCAATCGGACGGATTAATCCACTGAGTATTCGATACGTCAAACCACAGTTTTGATATTTCGTCAACAGAATCGTAACGCAGGCCTCGTACGTCAAGCGGGTGCATGATGTCTCCCACCCACGTATTGGTCATTATTGCTCGATGCCTCTTGCCACATTTGTTTTGGAACCCAGAAAAAGTTACCTCATCGTAGAGAGTGTAGCCATTAATCGCGGGGTAGCTATGCGGGCTTTCCCATGCCATTATCGGACCATTTGCCTTATTTGAAGCAAAGTGCGTGATGGTGATTCCAATTTTACCACCTCCTGGGGCCTTCTTTGCTCCAATGCTGTTGGCGAATGGTACTCTAGCATATGGTACGATGTTGTCATCTGCGCAGTCGTAGTTAGGACTCGTGCCTACAATCAGACTGTTTCTCAAGGTGAAAAATTTGTTAGCAGTGTTGTGTGATAGTGCCGGAGGGCCCCATACATAAGGTAACAAACCCACTGTGTTATCTACCGAAATAAGGTTGTCTACAATGACGCTGGGCTCAGGAAAGATAAAGACGCCGTAGTCGAGATTCCTCCAGGTTAAGTAGCCAGCTATCATGGAACATCCGGGAATTCCTTCTACGTAGTGCAAATGGATTCCATGCCAGGCACCGTGCACTTCATTTCCGGCGGAAGCAGAATTCTCCGGAGAGTAATGAGAAGTGCATCTGACGCCATCGATCTTAAACCCAAACCGTTCGCTTCCAGCTACAGTGTTGTTTATCAAAGTCACGTCCGTGGCCTTGTGTACTTCAATGGCCCCCGGCCAATGAACGTTGGACATTTCTCTTCTGCCATTGTACGTGTGAATAGAAATGGAATACACTGCCAGGTTGCGCAAAAGGCGGTTGAACCTTCCAGCGACTTGAATTGAAGGTCCGACGGTGTGGTGGACAACATTGTCCTCGACTGTTAGGTTGTTTGTACCAAAGACGCCGATACCGGTATTGAAACCATCATGGAATGCATTACAACGTACATATGATGTGTTACCTTCAACGTCTCCAGAGTTTACAAAAGCTAAGGAGAATCTGGGGTCAAAGTCATCAATCCAACCCTCTTGTCCACAACGCTTGAACTCCACGTACTCAATCCTTGCACTGCCCACGACTAGAACACGGCCTCCAAACGACTGGCTCCAGGCTCCAGAAGGGTTGTTGGCGCCTTCTAACACGATATTTCTGGTCAGCAGTCCTACTTCCGTTGCTAAAGTGTATGTCCAGTTCCCAGCAGTGTGCGATTCTGCTATATGCTTGTACTGAAGGGGAGCGTTCAGCGTCAAATTTCTTTTGTCTTGTGAAATGGCTGTTATAAAGAACTTTTCGGTCTGTTGTGGCTCAACAGTAGTTGAAGTGATGACAATCTCATCACTAACAGTCCAGTCCACTGGTTCAGCAAGTATCAAAAAACGATCCCCGGCTTCCGCGGTTTCTGATAATTTTGTCCAAGAGACAGCCTTTGGTTTGCCATGGAGCCATAAGAATCCAAACACAGCGATCGCCTTGCTTCCAACATTGACACCTCTCGTGGGCTCATACTCTTCACTGTACACGTCGCCTTGAAGACTTATTAATAAATTCGACAGATACGGCTTGTCGGGCCATCCTACGATCAGACCTCCCGTGATGAACACGACGGAAGCATTGATAACCACGCCTTTTCCTGGTCCGTGATCCTCGATCTCCAGTGTCCCTTCTACTAGCAGCTTATTCAAATACGGCAGTTCTACTATATCCGCCAGCATGTACCAATCTTTCTGTATTTTGACGTCACTTCCGTTTTTAGGTAACCTTCGCCCATAACCGCCATACATAGGCTCAGTCCCTGCCCAGTCATCAATTTTCGACCAACGCAGGAAGTTTGCCGGTCTGCCTTTCGGGGGTGGAGGCGGGACAGGGGTAATGCATTTTTTGTAGAAGCAGCGGTAAACGAGTAACTGGACTGCGCGTGGTTCAATATTGTTGTTTATTGTGGGCTGTCCGTTTCTGCCGGACACTATGTACGTGAACATTTTTGTCTCGTTCTCAAAACTCCAGCTGCCATGCTGGGCGTCTGCGGATGGGACAACATCAGTCATGTTTTGATAATCACCGGTGGTGGTAAAATGATCCGGTGTCTGTGTAAGCGGGTGGTTTATCCAAACATGATCCTCCTCCTCTAGGTCATAGAACAGTCCCGTGTAGGTGATGTTAGTGATCTGTGTGGCGTCTTCAAATGTCATGTTGTAATTCTCCCCTTGGATTAACGTCAACATCCAGCCTTGAGGGTGTGTGGCGCATTTGACACAGAATGGCACAGCATCTGTTCCGTAAGCGTTGGTCAGGAGAACATTTTTACCATGTAGAGAAGCCGGCGCGGCATTATTAAAAGCAAATCTTCTAAACTTAATAGTGGAATCGCAGACACTCCCATTATGATTACCATAACTGTCTTGGGCTGAAGCAGTGCAGTGCTGGGGAGGTAGGTTTGCATTACTCGGCACTATGCTTCCATTCACGTAACCAGTAAGGCTTCCATCCAGATCAACAATGACCGCTTCGTGACTCCACTGTAAGGCAGTTCGGCGGGGAGAGTTAACAAATCGATTCTTTAACGTGTAAGTAGTCCAGCCGCCTTTCTTTTTAAACTCCAAACACTGCGCGCAGGCCCTGTAGCAGGTACATTCTGACAGGTTGAAGTTCACAAAGGTGACATTTTCCACAACTAGTTTGGAGAATTGTGGGAGTCTGATGCCGGTCTCTGTACAATGCCTGTTGCTACTTACTTTTAGTTCCAGTCCTTTACTAGCTTCACTGTGGCCAACAATGAGTGCATTTACAATCCTGGGTCCCCCCCTGGGTACGTCTTTTTGATTGGTAAAAACGTACTCTATACCAGCAATATCATTGTCCAGCATTTTAAAGTCGTGCATTTGAACTGCTCCAACCTGGACAGCCTCCGCTCCGCGCATATTGTTATAGGCAAGGAAACGACCAAATACCGCAGGATCAGCAATAACGGAGTTGCATCGCCCTCCACGCAAAGGATGATAAGTCGGAAATACCCACAATCCATAGCGGCCAAAAGAATGCGCGGAGTTGTTAAAGAATTCAAGCATGAAGACATTCCTGGGGCAGTAGTCAGGGGTAAAGGAAGGCCCATCTGGGTGTTCAAACATTTGGTACCAAAAACCAAAATGGCTGCCCCCGGCTGCAGCATTATGTCGCACGGTGTTGTTTGCGTTAGTCACCCAGTAGGTGGCTGGAGTTATATCAACATTTAACGCGGAAGAAGAAGCGATGACAAATATTCCGAGGTTGTACTCCACCACGTTTCCCGTTTCTATGCCGTCCTCCATAAAGAAAGCGTTGCCGCGGACGTTGAACACGACATTGCGGCTTACATGAAGGTTATGTATGCCATGCATGGTGATGGCTCGGTTGAAGCTGTGATGAATTGCGCAACCACGGACATACGATCCTGTGACGTCACCACTGAGATGGAAATGGATTGGATAACGGCCAAGGCGGAATGCTTGCCCCGCGTGTGAAATCTCCACGTGGCTAAACCTGGCTAAAACCAAATTTCTACTTTTCACAGCCGCATGGATCATTATCTGGACACCAAATTCATCGCCTCCAACCTCCTCGCCAAACTTCCCTTGAAAGCACGTTTGAGTCTGGAACTGTCCTGGTTCGAATTCTTGAGGACAAGCCTCAATTTTTTCTGTCCACTCGGAATGTACAGAACCTCGCACTCGCACGTTCCGCGTGAGCAAACCGACCTCTGCGCGCGTTTCCACCCGATGAACTTCGTCAAAAAACTGAACAATTGAGATGTGCTTGTACTTCAGGGCTGGCGTAATTTGAAGTGTTTTGTTACCGTTGAGAACGGCAGTTATGGTAAGCTCCTCGAACTCGCGCTGAGATTTTCCAGTTGGCGCCAGAATGATCTGATCACCTGGTTTCCACGTAACTGCTTTCATGAGGTGAAGCTCAGTGGCGCCGACATCTGCTGTAGAACTCAAATGTGTCCACGTGATCGGCACGTGAAGACCGTGAAGATCGAGTGTTCCTTCACGAAGAGCAAGTGTTTTGGTGCCAAAAACTGGAATCTCTCGAGATCGCACATGACCATGCAAAGTGATGGTAGCAGTTCCTGGGAACGGGTTGTCTTCTGTTCCTACTTGAAGCACTCCTTTATCGGTAATAAGTATGTTCTCTGTTTGCAAGTGAAGAGAAGGCTTCTCCATGTCAAAAATGAGCTTCCCTCCCTGGATGAGAAGCAGTTTGAGCACGGGGGTATCTTGATCAAGTAAAATTGTTTGACCTTTCTTTATAACGGCGAGGTCGCCTGCAGCAGGAGGGGGTCTATTGCCCCACGTGTAATACGACGACCACACGTCCACATAAAAGAAATATCCGTGAACATCCAGAGCCTTCCCATTGGATCCTACGTCCACTCTAACTTTAGTTTCAATGGTCCTGCTGTGATTTCCAGTCGTGCAAACAATTTGTGTTGTAGTAGCAGAGGTGACAGTGCAGGGTGTACCGTCTATGGTGACCACATTATCATTTTGGGTGTTACTGAATCCCGTACCACGGATGGTGAGTGTTGTTCCCCCACCCGTCCCTCCTCGGGGTGGCGTGACAGAGGTTATTTGAGAGGTCATTGCGGTTTTGTAAGTAAAACCCCCTCCAAGTGTAGAGGTTAGGCCATTCAGGGTTATTACTAAGTCACATGGTTGATCGACTCCTGCCGCATGATTGGGATGCACCGGTGCTTCGCAGGATATTTGTGTTGTTGTTGTTGCGTGGTCGGATTTTAGGGTGCATTCATTGCCGCAAATCGTGATCACAGCGGAGTTGTCAAACCCATGTCCTTGCAATAGGAGAACACGCCCACCCCCAAAGCCACTCTCATTGGGACTCACATTAGCGATACTCAAGCTATACTCAAAGGAAAGTCCTGAAGTAGCTCTTCCTTTGCCTGGCACAAACACGCTAACACTGTTTGAGCCAGCAGCATGTGCAGCCAGCGTACAAACAATACTACTGTCGGATGAGCTGGATACTGAGCATGGCACGTCTCCAGTGTGGACTACGACCTCGCCGTGCGAAGGCAAAGGGTCCAAACGACTTCCGGAGATGGTCAATGTGTCACCGCCTTTTCCTGTTTGAGGTGAGATCGAAGTCAATTGAGGTGTCGCGTCGGTAGTATAAGCGATAGAGGTCGCTGGAAACGAATTCCCCACATTTCTGCGTCGGCGTAAAGATACAACAGAACTGGAACTAACCGAGACTTGTAACGTTACAGAGTTACTGGCAGAGTGTGGCGGTGTCACGCACTTGATTTCTCCATGTGTCACACTGACTATCTCACATGGTGCGTTTGCGATGGTCACGCTAGTTTTCCCTGGTGTTGGATCAAACCCATTTCCCTGGATAGTCACAGTTAAGCCTCCATTCACGCTGCTCCGAGAAGGCGACACGGAAGTCACTTGAGGTTCACTGGTAACAATGTCAGATACACCACTATCAAACTTGGCGTTTCCTTTTCCCGACACGTGGATCACTGCTTGGTGACTCCCCGCCACCGCTCCTTGAATCTCACACTTGAGTAGCGACGAATCAATTGTTGTCACATTGCAGATTGCGTTACCCACTTTCACCGTCACGTCTGATATTTCAGAAGGAAGACGTGATATCATGAACCGGAATTCTGTGTTAGGACTGGTTATGGTGCTTGGGGTCATTGTGCTCACTTCGGGAGTCCTGTCGAGGGCGAACGAAAATTGACAGTCTGAACTGTCAGCGGCAACGCACTCGCTGCCACTGACACCTACTGTTACATTGACGTGTTGAGGCTGGTCGATGTTGGAAGTTCGTGTAGTACACACTACGCTGGTGAATGTCGAGCTGATGACGTCACATGTGGTATCGCCAATGCGTACGGCATTATTATCATTGGTCTCGCTAAATCCGTTGCCTGTTATTGTGAGTCGAGTGCCACCCGCTTGGGAACCAGAACTTGGCGACACCGCTGTGATCCTTGGCTTCAACACAAACTGAGTCGTTTGACCCGGCCCTGCGTTAACAACGGCTAAGCCACGATTAAGTACTTTCACCGCTACATCAAGCGGTTCGCCGGCGGGCGGAGATTCCACTGTGCTAAGCTGGCAAGTGATCGTTGTCTCTGTGGAAGAGGTAACCTGGCAGACATGCCCATTAAAAGTCACTTTGTTATGACATGACTGATCACTAAAGCCATTCCCATGAATCGTAATATCAGTGTTGCTTGTGGCTTGAGCAGGTGAAACGGAGGACACTTTAGGCGTGCTACATGAAGAGTAGGTAAAGCTGAGGCCTGGATCCTCAGCAGCCGAAGAAAAATTGCACCCGGGAACAGCATCAATTCTTCCGGACTCGCAAGCTGGAGAGGCGCGTTGAATCGAAGTAAGATTGTAAAGTGCTTCATACCCATCAATTTTGAAGCTGATTGGTCCAGTCTGTGTTCTAAATGGAAGCACCTTGACTACACCTTTCATGATAACAGATCCACTGCCGGCGTAGTAATACACACCTGGCTCTAGAAACCTGTGTTTGAAACTGCCAGATTTGCTGCTACCGCTGCGAAACCCAGACCCATCGTAGTTTTGCGAGGAAGAATCAATGGTTTGGTGGACATTGTAGATCACATCAGAAAATTCTTGACCAGCCCATCGCCACTCAACGGTGTCTCCTTGATGGCAAGTCACGTGCTTCGGTGACCATTCGTACCCAAGACCAAACTCTGGATGAGATCCACTGTTATCCACCACAATGGTCGTAAATACGTCCTTTGTTTCACATGTCACGTGCGTAGCGTTACATGACCTCATTTTGCATGGTTTGCCATGTACCGTGATATCAGTGCGTGACTCATCACAACTGAACCCTCGTCCTGTGAACAACACGTGCGTTCCTCCAGCGACTGAACCGTTCGGAGGAAAGATGGAATGCACAACAAATGTGAATTCAAACTCTTTGTACTCGTCAGGAATCACAGCAAAACCTTTGCCTGGCGTGACCACTTTAATAGGAAATTTTCCCGGAGCGTGACGTGGTGTAACGCAAGTAACTTGCCCCGATGACCAACTTTGTATATTGCAATCTCCGTTTCCCACTTTCACCATCGTCGTTTCCAGAAAACTGGAACCAGAAATAGTAACTACGTCGCCACCACTGACACTTCCCTGTAGTGGGCTCACACCAGTGACTTGAATATCCAATGACGAATCATACAGGAAACCATTGGGGACGGAAGTAGAGCTGTCATCGATTGATACGTCCACTGAGACACTTCCGGCGGCATGAGCACTTGTTGTGCACGTGATATGTGACATATTGATGCTTATGATGTCACAAGGAGAGCCATCCAGCGAGACTACGGCGCTACTTTTCTCGTTTCCAAAGCCACTGCCATATATGGTGATTTCTCTACCACCAGCCGTGCTTCCGCTGGATGGAGTGATTGAGGTCGCACTGATGACGGAAGTGAAGTTGAGTCGCTGATCATTAGCGGCCAAGCCTTTGCCTTTTATGGAAAGGTGGACCTCGTGACTTCCACCAGGGCCGTAAGCTGCTCGACATGTGATATTGTCAGAAGCGCTGGCTAAGATGACACATGTGGACCAGATGAGGGTGATATGGAAGTCAGCTGAGGAGTTCGTCCTGCAGAATATTCATAAGAACACTGGTTGCTGTTACATGATCCGGTAATGCCATTTACGACCACCACCACCTCTCCTGAATATTTCGGCAAACGCAAAAATTCTCCAGGAATTGGATCCAGGAATAATCCGCCATCCTGAATGGTTTGCACTGCTATAGACACCTCATTACCAGTGAGCCCGCTACCGCTGACCTGCATGGCAGGATGATCACCTCCGCTGGTCTGCCACGTGACTCTCCATTGGAATCCTGCGCATGTGCCGTATCTTTCAACTACAAGGATGCCTTCTTCGAATTCTTCTTCCAAGAGATCTTTAAGACGTGTCTTGGAGATGTTTGCCGGGACATTGTGAATTATCTTCCCTTTGTATTCAATATCAAACGTTCCACGGACTCGGGGAGAAGCTCTTTGTATTGGCGTCACTTGGACATTCGAGGCTAGGCCCTTTACAGTGAAAGTAGCACTATCCCGATTACCGTCATCCGCTCGTACAGCGTCTACAACAGCAAGCAATGGCAGGGGGGAGCCACAGTTTGCAGGAAGGAGAGAGATGGTCCAGTTTTTGTCAGTCTTTTGAACTTGAAAATCCTTTATGAGGAAACCATTCGGTTTGGCGCCACTACTTGTCGGTGTTACAGCTAACGGGTTCTTTCCAATCCACACGTTGTCGATATAAATATCTCGTTGTTCTTCACCTCCCGAGCGTACAATTTCAATGCTGTTCATCTCAATGTAAGGAGCAATCTCCGGTTCATATTCAGGGCTGACATGTTGCCACGCATTTATACACGAAAACCCCCAGTTAGATCGTGAAGAGCTTCTTACGAATGGGATCGTGTGGTAGTTGTATCGCACTTCACCGTCTTGCTCATATTTCACCTGAAATCTCACCTCATCTTTAATGGGTCCTTTGTAGGCGAAGCAAAACT
>Ga0099820_1084721_pt1 | contig 25317 bp, 1 predicted proteins | sample SidTnscriptome_2_FD_81138 | JGI IMG/M metagenome (GOLD analysis project Ga0099820, IMG submission 81138) | Coral microbial communities from Puerto Morelos, Mexico - Siderastrea T B metatranscriptome (Eukaryote Community Metatranscriptome) | ecosystem: Host-associated > Invertebrates > Cnidaria >... | reverse complement strand
ATTTAGATCTTTATTATTTGCATTTCTACAATGTGGATAATGTATTGGTTCCTTTGTTATTTAAATAATTTTTGTACCTAAAAGGGAAACCTGTATCCCTATTGAAAAATTACAGTATTTTCCTCGTACGCTACGCACTTATGTACCTTAAAGCGATTTACATTTTATATATTTCCCTGACATTCTATTTGTCCTTTACTGCTGAAACTTTTCCGGAAACTACGACAACTGTATTGTGAAAAATACACTTAACAAGCATGTTTACCATCACATTCCCAAAGTTCGAGCAAAACCGTTACGGAAATTTACTTTTTTGCGCCAAAATTTATTGTTGAATGCATTGTTGTTGCTCTTTAGATTTTCCAATAAATAGAACCGTACTTTATTCTAACATGTAAGGCCCTGTTTACGTTAAAAAGGAAAGGCCACTGTTTTATTTCAAAATCATAAAAATCTATCGTAAATCGTGGCTTAATGGTAATAATTTACCATAAAATGAAAGCAAACTTTACATCATTTTAACACGACTACTTTTAGCTACAATTCGTTTGCATAAATAATTTAGACACTCACAGTTGAATATTCAAATGTTGACTAAACTTAGCATTATCTCCACCCTTTTTACTCCATTAGGTTCTCTCTATCTTTTCTCTAAAAGAAAGAAAAGGCGTATGTTTCAAGCTATTTGTTGTTTGTTTGTTTGTTTGTTTGTTTGTTTTTCAATTTAAAAAGGGCGCTTTTTACAGCCAAACGCCTATTGTGTGCGAATATCGATAATTTTGCACTTGTTGAGGAAGAACGCGTTCTCCAACATAAGCATGTTTAAACAATACGTTTTTTACGTTAAATAACAACGTTTTGATCAAGCTCAAACAGCCCAGCTTCTTCGCAGAGTTCAGACAGCACCTCTTCGTAAAAGTGTTTTGCCTTCAAGAGTTGTCTGACTTGATTGTCTCTTTCTTGTAATTCGTGCAGTAATTCCTCACTTTGGTCTCCTGCTGTGTAATCCATGGTCCTTGTCTCAACTTCGTCCGAGAAAGTAACCTTCTTGGGCATTTTGGCTTGAATTCTTTTCATTCTTTCAGCCTTGATCTTCTCAGAAGACATGATTTCCTGTAAGCTTGACTCTAAGGACTCAAGTTTGGATGTTAATTGTTTAACTTCTAACTCCAAGCGATGATTGTCGTCTCTCAGGGTTGTGTTCTCAGACCTCAGCCTCCTTGGAGAGTCTTGTGGACTGTATGGTGACTCCGTAGACATTGGGCTGATGGCTCTACTGACTTTGTTTTCCATTGACCTTTTGGACATTTCCCTTTGAATTCTGGACTCAAGCTTGCTTTTCAGCTCCTCTTTTTCCTTTATGAACTGTTTCGCCATATTTTCTTTTTCCTGTTCAAACTCTTCCTCCAGCTTGGACCGTTCTCGCCTCAGCTGGTTCCGTAATTCCCAGCGTTGTCGTTTCAGACCATCAACTTCCTTCTGCATTTCATTTAATGACTCTTCTAGCGGCTTTTTCTCCCGAGCTACCTTTTGCGCAACTTCCTCTTCCATTTTAGAGAGCATCTCCATTTTGTAATTCGCAAGGCTTTTTTCCATTAGATGCCTGTCCACCGCTGAAGGGTCTTGATTGTAAAGCTTATCTTGGATAAGTCTTCTCTTTTCTTGCAAGCTCCCAATCTCACGCCTTAAGCCTTGTAGCGTTTCCTCGAACTTACGTTTCTCTTCCTTGAGCTTTTTCTCGTATTCTTCTTCTAAGGTTTTCTTTACGGACCTTAATTCCTTTAAATATTCTTCTTTTTCTCTGTCGGTCGTAGCACTAATGGTACCTTCGTCGAAACTTTGTTGTTGACTTTCAGGAGTAATACCTCTCAAACGGTCTTCAAGTTCTCTTCTCCTCTCTTCCGATTTTTCTAGATCTCGTGTCACATCTTCTAATCTTGTTTCAAGTTTTGTGGTCTCGTTTACTAATTTGTTGTCAAATTCTTCTTGAAGTTTGCTTAATAAATCTCTCTTGTACTCCTCCCAGTCTTCTTTAAGCTTCAAGCGATCCCGCTCGTAAACCTCTTCCATGCTCTCTTTCTCTTTTTTGTGAAGGAGCCTAATTTCTTTTCTTTGGTTCTTCAGTTTCACGACCTCTTTCAGAAGGTTTTGAACAGTAGATTCGAGGGCCTTCTTTTCTTCTTCGTGGGCCTTCTTCAAAGCTTCTTTCTCTTTATCGCTTTGTTCGATGAGCTTGCTTTTGTCCTCATTGAACCTTTCCTCTGCTTTCCGTATGTCATTCTCCACACCCTCGATTTCCTTTGAATGCTCTTGTGAAATTTTGGAAAGGACCTCTTGGAAGTCAGTTTCCACCGCAATATTCTTATCAATAAGCTGTTCATAAATCATTTTTTCAACGGTTGCTGTAATATCATTTTTCTCCTCAGCAAACTCGCGACTCAGTTGCTCACTTCTTTGTCGTTCTTCATTGTCTTTTTCAGCTATTTTCCTTTTTAATTCCTCATCAAACGCTTTCTGTAGTTTATCTTTTTCGATTCGAAATATTTCTTGCATTTCTTCCCTTTCTTTATTCCACTGTTCCTCTTTCTCTTGTAATTCTCTCGAACGTTTTTTTCCTTGTCTGGTAAGCTCATCTTGTCTGTCCTCAAAATCATCTTTTAACCTTTTCCTCTCCCGTTCCAACTCAATATTCATGTCTTCTTTTAAACGTTCTTTTTCTCTTTGAATAGCGTTTTCGAAGTCCTTTCTCTGTTGCTCAGCTGATGTCATCCCTAATTCAAGTTTTGCTTTCTCAGTCTCTAAGGATTTAATCTCTTTCTGATACTTCATCAACGTCTGCCTTAGGGCATTTTCTGTCTCAGCTAGTTGTTCTTTCAAATTCTCAGTTTTCTCTCTCTCGTACATGATGTTTCTTTCGTTCTCTTGTCCATCTTGCAGCAAAAGAGTACTGAAGTCTTCACTGTTATCTTTTTCGCCATCCTTTTCGATTTCAGACTCTCCTCCTGTAACTAACCTTTCATTTGATTCTTTTAGCTCCTCTAAGAGGTTTTTTATGGTTCCTTTAAGATCGTCATTCATTGTCAGTAATTCTTGTAACTGGGTTTCAAGCTCCTGTTTTGACGTCACCAGTTCCTCCATCATCTCTACCTTTTCTTTCTTGCAATTTGCCAGTAACTGACTTTTCTCCTCATTATGACAAGCTTCCAATTCTTTCAGTTCTCTAACTTCCATACTTAAGTTTTTGTTTTTGGAATCTAGCTCACCAATTTTCTTCCTTAAACTGATCATGTCTTCCAGTAGTTTGTCTCGATCATTCGTCTCATTCTGTTGTTTAAGAAGCACGTCCTTTTCTCTCATCAAGGATTCTACCTCTTCTAACAAATCTCGTTTGCTTTCTTCAGTGGAGAGTCGTCTCTTCCTCTCTTTAGCTAAGTCCTCTTGAAGCCGCTTGTTATCCTGCTTTAGGTCGACCTCCTCTTGTACCCTCCTCCGTGTATCTTCCGGACTTTCTTCGTCATCTTCCGCTTGCTTCATCTTAAGATCAACAATGTCTTTTAACAGATCCTGGACATCTTTTTCATATTTATCTTTCAAACGCTTCTCTTCTTCAAGTTTGTTCTCTAAATCTTTGATCTCTTTCTCAAGAACCTTTATTTTTTCGCATTCCCTGGTGTCTGTTTTAGCCTCTGTTATCTGTGGATCTGGTATCTCACTCAGTTTTTCTGTTTCTGTTTCTGGGATGTCACTGTTGAAAAGGTTTTCCACAAACTCGGAATTAAAGCTCTCTTCATGTTTCGGTAACTCTATTTTTATGACTTCCTCTTCAATTATTTGTCTATCTTCACAAAGAGACAGCGATTCCTTGGGATTTGCCATGATTTGGGGCCTTTCTAGAATAAGGCCCCTTAAAGACATAAGATCCAGATCACACAATTCTTCCTCCTGTTCCTTTAAATCCAAACCACTGTCGGGAACCTTGTAATGGCTAACAATTTCTGTCTCTCCAATTCCGCAGACGTCCTCCGCGCATTCATTAGTATGCCTCAACTGCTCGCGTCTCACTTCCTCCTCAATGTGGTCTTTGTCAAGCGAATCAGTGTCACTTTGCAATGTTCCTTTTAACCTTTTCTCGTAGCTTTCCAACACCTGAGCTAACGTTGTTCGCTCAGAAACTACGTCCTCAAAAGCGTCAAGGTCTTGCACGGACGCAAAGCTCACTGCTACTGTGTCTTCGTTGACTTCATCTTCTGGTGATCTCATCAGTTCCTCTGACAACTCTTTGCCCACTTTCCTAGACAACTGCTCAAGTTTCTTGCGTAGTGTTGTGTTCGCGTCGGCCAGTTTTTTAATTTGATCATCGCCGTTCAATGGAGTTGTTTGTTCAAGGATTTTGAAGTCTAGAGAGTTAGGCTCCGGTACCATAAACTTTTTGGATTTAGCGTGTTGCAGGTATCTCGATATAGCAGCTGGCTCCTCCTTTGAAATGGAAATTTCAGGTTCTCTTTCATCGACAAGAACTAACTGAGCAAGTTTTATTTCTTCTTTCTTTACCTCTCCTGAAACCAAAGGACCAAGAACAGCTTCTTCCCCCTCCCTCAATTTCGCCTCGTAGTCTCTCAGTACATCATTTAAAGTGAGTTGACTTTCTTGTAACATATTCAATGCGTTTAACTCCTTAACGTTGTCTGATAAACTACTCTTGTACACTTCATCCGGGAGCTTAAGCAGCTCCACTGTCAATTCAACTCCTACCTTTTCACTCACTTTTTGCATCCTTTTATTTAATTCTCTATTCTCAGTTTCTAGTTTCTCAATTTTTCCCTCGTAATCAGATAAAAGGTCAATGACTGATGTATCTGCGGATGATTCCTTCTCTGTCAATAGGTGAAGAGCCCCATTTTCCCTTTTCAGTTTGGTTAGTTCGTTTTCATAGCTTAAGATAACGTCACCCAACGTTTTACCTTCAGAAGACATCACCTCCGAGGCTTCAAAAAGTGGCCTAACCTCCGTTTCGGTGCTCTTAGACGCATCTGTTTTTAAAAGTTCTTTGAAAAGGTCTTTTCCAATTTTCTCGGAAACTTCTGTTAGTAGTTTCTCTTTCTTACCCAGCTCTTCGTGTTTACACTGAATGTCCTTTAGTTCCTTTACATACTCCTCTATAACACTCTCGAGTGGCCTTCCTTCGTTTTCAGTCTTTTGGACTACTTCTCTGTACAATTTCCCTGCTTCTGCCTTTGGCTGTTCAGATGACCTCTTCAATAGTTCATTTGAAAGTTCTTTGCCGACCTTATCGAATAGTACATCCAGTTCATTAGCAAGGATCGCTTTTACTTTCTTAAGCTCATATATTTCGCTTTCTTGGGAAGCTGCTATCTCAAGCATGTCATCAGATATTAACTCCTTTAATGTCAGTATCTCGTGATTCTTCTTTTCCAACTCTTCCTCGTAATCTTTTAAGACGGTTGCAAGTGTCGCATCTTCGTTTTTTCCCACCACCCCAACAGCCTTGAGAGTAACATCTTCCTGGCCTTTTCCACCAACACTTTGATCTAACATAACAAGCTGCTTTGACAAGTCCAAACCGACTTTCTTTTCCAATAGGCTCTGTTCTTTTATTTTGCTGTTTAAGTTGGAAATCTCGTCTTCATACTTAGAGACCCTTTCCATGAAGGAGGACATTTCCGGGTCTTCAGAAACAAGGGATTTTAGGGTACTCATCTCTCGTTTAGCTTTAGCAAGATCATTTTCATAGTCCTCTATAACATCAGCGAGAGTTTTGTTTTCCTTCTCCATAATGTTAAGTGCATCTAGTGGACACGCCTGTACTTCCACACTACGATTTAACATCGCGTGGGTCAAAGATCCTCCTATCATATCTTTCAAGACAATAATGCTGGACTCAGTCTTCTTTTTGTCTTCAAGCAGTTCTTGGATCTTCATTTCGTAATCCGAAAGAACACTTGTCAATGAGTCCCCGTCCACTTTTTCTTCGCCTGCAACAACTTTAAGCGCCTCGTTTTCCCTTGTCAGCTTGCTGAGGTCTTTTTCATATTGTTCTAAGACGGCAGCTAGTTGCTTTTCCTGCATCGCCATTATTTCGAGTGCCTGCAAAGAGCACCTAGGACTCGTTCCCTTATCAGGAGTCAGGCTGAGAATGTCATTTGCAAGGTTATCACCGACTCTTGAAAATAGGATGGATAATTTATCGTTAAGCTCCTTAGTCATATCCTTAAGGTGTTCAATTTCATCCTCGTACTGTGAAATGATGTCAAGAGCTGACTGACCATCCACATCGTTGCCATTAACTAGAACCTCCAAAGCATTCTTTTCCCTTTTTAATCTCTCTAAATCGCCCTCGTAGATTTCTAAAATATCTGCCAAGGTCTTTTCTTCTTTCTCAATCTTTTCAACTGCTTCCCACCTTTGTTTCCTTCCGGAGTCGTTCTTCTTGAGTCGTACTAATTCGTATGCAAGATCAAATCCAACTTTTTCTTTTAATAACTCCATCTCTTTGATGTCGACTTTGTCTTCTTCCTTCGAAATGCCTATAGCTGACTCTTCATGAGCATAAATATCGTCAGCATTCAATTTCAACGAACTAATGGCAATCGTCGGTAATGCCGATTCGTATGAAACCAGTACATTTTCCAACGTTACGTTCCTTTCTTCCATAACTTTTGGAGCTTTCAACCTTGTTTGTCCCTTCGAACTGTGGTCCTTATCGGTAGGTGTTGATTGCTCTCCCTTCTCAGTACTTTTTACAGACATAATTTCTTCGAGGAGGTTGGGGCCAATTCGTTGTTTTAGGCAGCCTAGTTCTTCTTTCAAACTTTGATTTTCAGACTTAAGTTCCCTGAGTTTATCTTCGTATTCATTCACAATATCTGTTATTGTGTACTGGTTTTCGTCTTGTCCCTGTTCTCGGACAGTCTTTCTAAAAGCTTCAATTTCCTTTTCATAATTTCTCATGATGTTCTCCAAAGTCTTGCCTTCCTTAAGCATGGTAACGGGAGCCTTTAACCCATCTGCATCTCTATTCAGTTGCAATTCCTTATTTTCCAGGTCTTTCACCAGGCCTTTGCCGATTTTGTCCTTTAGTGTTTCTAATCTTTTATCAAAGCCACTATTCTCCATTTCCAAACTTTCAATCTTGTCTTCATAATGCTTTACAAGGTCGGAAATTGAAAATTCTGGATCTGCTTCCTGTGGAATTAATTTAGAGAGAGCTTCAATTTCCTTTTCGTAGTTCTTTAAAATATTTTCAATTGTCCTTCCCTCGTCTCTTATTAATGCAGCCGCTTTCAAGTCATCTGATTTAGGAATTGTGTCAGTTTCCATAATACCGTTCTCCGGTGTCGTATCGGTATCGTTTTCCGATATCGGTGTAGTTTCTTCGGCGTAAGTATCGTTCTCCAGTGATTTCTTTAGATTGATACCTCCCGTCAGTGACGTTTTCCTTTCTTGAGCTCCTTCTTGTAAATCATTTTCCTGTGTCCCGTCCTTGCTCTTCGTGGGAGTATTATGGTCATAATCTTCCTTACATTTACCGACCACTGAGGCTCCAAATATACTTTGAGTCAGTTTTTCTCCTAGGGCGGACTTTAAGATATTGTTTTCTTTTTGAAACTCCCTTATTGTTTTTAACTGGTCACCAAAAACATCTATCTTGCCGGCATCTTTACTAGGGAGATTGGTGTTACCGACATTAAACCCGAGTGCGTCTTCGTACTTTTCAAGAACATCCTCCAGAGTCGCGCTTTCGTCAAGCATGATTTTGGGAGCCTTGAGCTCTTTCAAGCCTTTCTCGTTAACATCGGAAGACTCGTCTCTTTCAACAGTTTCATCATCTAGCTTTTTAATATCTTCTAGAAGATTGCTCCCAAGTCTGTCTGTCAGTTTATCGAAGCACTTTTTCAGTGAGTTTTGTTCGTTGTTGAGGTCATCTAGTTTCTCTTCGTATTCTTTGATAATTTCTGAAATGGAGACTTGATGTCCATTCCCTTCTTGTTTTGGCCCTAGTTTACGAAGCGCATCGAGTTCTTTCTCGTAGCACCTGATGACTGACTCCAGTGTTCTGTTCTCTGCTTCCATGATAACTGGAGCGTTTAGCTCGCGCCCTTTAGCGCTTCTCAAGGATTCCTTCTCATCGGGTTTATTTTCTAAGTTTTTCATGAGATCTGGACCGATTTTTTTCTCAAGAAGATCAATGCGGTTTGCAAAGTTTCTGTTCTCCTTCTTCAGTTCGTCTTTCTCGTCTTCGTATTTTCTGACCAGGTTTGAAAATGTGTCAGCTGGTTGTCCAGAACCGTTAAGGACTAATGATTTAAGAGTCTGAAGTTCTTTTTCATAATTCCTTAAGATGTTTTCTATAGTTCTTCCTTCTTCTTTTACGAGAGCTTCAGCCGTAAGTTCTTCTGGTAAGAATCGATTGTCACTTAACACGTCCTTGCCGTCTTCACTGAGGTGTTCTAAGGCGCTCGTTGATCTTTTGATGCTGGCATACTCACCACCGGCATCTGTTTGTTGCTCTGCTACATCTCCATTGTCATCAGCTGAATTGAAATCTTCTTCGCCTTTTTCGTCCTTTGCGATATCCATTAATTTCTGGGACAGGGCAGCACCAACGCTACTTTTGAGGATATCATTCTCTTGCTTTAATTCCCTTATAATGTCGCTTTGATCATCAATAAGATTCCTGGAGTTTAATTCATGCATGGATGTCGATGTGTCACTTAAGAGTGTTCCGAGAGCATTTTCGTACGTTTCCAACACATCTTCTAAGGTTGACTGTTTTACATCCATGATTTTAGTGACCTTTAAGTCTCTCACTGGCTTGTTAGTGTCCACTTCCGCGCCCTCGGATGCATTTGTGGGGATTTCGTCCAATTTCTTGATATCGTTAACAAGCTCATGACCGATTCTGCTCTGCAGTCTTTCTGATTCGCTCTTCAAACTCTCGTTTTCTGTTTGAAGCTGGTCCAGTTTGGCCTCGTACGTTTTCACCACATCGGCCATAGTCCTTCCTTCTTCTCCTTTGCTGGGAATCAGATTTCTTAAAGCATCAAGCTCTTTCTCGTATGTTTTTATTACATTCTCCAACGTTCGTTCCTCTTCCTTCATAATTTGTGGAGCCTTTAACCTTTCGACGTAGACATGGTCAGTTTTTTCCTCGAAAGTTGTGGCGCCCTCCGACTCTCTGTTTTCCACTTCGTTCAAGAGCATGTACCCAATCTTCTGCTGTATATTGTCGAGCCTTTTGGCCAGGGTATCATTTTCCTTTTTGAGTTCTTCGATTGTCTCTTCGCACCTTGCAACAAGATCTGAAAGCGAAACTCCTTCGTCGCTGGGAACCACTTGCGCAAGGGCTTCAATTTGATTTTCGTAATTTCTTAAGATGTTCTCTAAAGTTGTGCCTTGATCTGTAATTAATGATTCGGCCTTTAAGCTACCAGGAACAACGTCTTTACTAGCTGGTTTGTCAGCATTGTTGCTTTTGTCAAGCGGCTCGCTGCTTATTGCATTTCCGTCTCCTAACCTCCCAATTTCAGTCTGTCGTCTCCTGTCTCCTTTTACACCTTTTCTGCCTTTCCTCGGTGGCGGTAACGGTGACGTTCCAACTGCATTGCTGTGATCATCTGTTAGTGCCAGTCCTTCAATCTCGCCGACCTTATTAAGCAAGGTGTTTGCTAGTCTTTCACCAAGACCGTCCTTTAACAGTTTAATTTCTTTCTTCAATTCATCGAGATCATTTTCATAAGAAGCAATTATGGTCTCCAAAGTCAGCTCATTTTCGTTCATTACATCTGGGGCCAACAACTTTTTAGAAATCTCAGACACCTTTCTATTTCCCTGGTGTATGCTAACATCGAATGAACCCATGTCTTTGTCATCTTTTTCTCCGCCTGCTCTCTTGAGATCGTCAAACAGATTACATCCGATTTTGTCTTCTAATGCGTTTAGCTCATTTTTCAGACTGTTGTTTTGTCTTTGCAGTTCTTCTACCTTGTCTTCATACTCTTTAACAACGTCTGAAATTGAGCAGCTCTCATCGTTTTCTCCAGGTACCATTTTTCGCAAGGCCCATAACTCTTTCTCGTAATTTCTAACGACATTTTCCATTGTTCTATTCTCGTTTCTCATCACGTCCACCGCGTTCAAATCAATCTCCTTCTCAATGGACGATTCATCTCTGTCCTGTTGTTTTACCTCAGATTGTAAATTCTCTAACGCGCCAAATAAGTCTTTCCCAACACTTTTTTCGAGATTGTTTAACCTTCCCTCTAAGGTCACGTTCTTGCTTTCCATATCCTTGATTTTATTTTCATAATCTTTGATAAGGTCTGAAACAGACAATCCCGATTCTTTGTTTCCGGGTGCTAGTTTTCTGAGTGCTTCCAACTCTTTTTCGTAACTTTCCAATATTCCTGCTAGATCGTTACCGTCTTCTCTTAGAATGTTCGTAGCTTTCAGCTCATATAAACCTGTATTTGGATCATCTTTTTCTGCTGTCATGAGCTCTTTCGGGGGCTCGTTTCCAATCTCCAGTTGTGAACCACAATAGAGCGAAACTTCGTCGTTGCCATCTTTCTCTCTGCACGCTCTCTTGAGATCATTTAGCAGATTACTTCCGAGTTTGTTTTCTAATGAATCAATGTCATTTTTAAGATCCTTGTTTTGTTTTTGTAGTTCTTCAACTTTGTCTTCATACTCTTTAATAACATCTGAAAAGGAGCTGTTTCCATCATCTTGTCCAGGTACCAGTTTTCGCAAGGCACAAAGCTCCTTCTCGTAATTTTTGACGACATTTTCCAAGGTTCTATCTTCATCTCTCATCACGTCAACGGCGTTCAAATCAGTCTCTTGATCACTAGAGAAATGCTCTCTGTCTTGTTGTTTTTCTTTAGATTCAGATTGTAGATTCTCTAACGCACCAAATAAGTCTTGTCCAACACTTTTCTCGAGATTGTTTAACTTTCGGTCCAAGGTTACGTTCTTCCTTTCCAAAGCCTTGATTTTACTTTCGTAATCCTTGATCAGGTCTGAAACAGAGATGACCGCTCCTTTTTCTCCGGATGCTAATTTTCTAAGTGCTTCTAGCTCTTTTTCGTAGTTTTCTATTATCCCTGCCAGGTCGTTACCCTCATCTCTTAAAAGATTCATAGCTTTCAGCTCATATGGACCTGCATCTGGATCATCTTTGACTGAAATCACAGGAGCTTTCTGTGTCTCATTTACATTCTTTGGTTGTAAACCAGAATCGAAAGAATCTCTCCTCTCGTTACTTTTCTTCCTGCACGCTTTATTGAGATCGTCAAACAGATAAATTCCGATTTTTTCTGCTAATGCGTCTAGGTCGCTTTTCAGATCCTTATTTTGTCTTTTCATTTCTTCAATCTTGTCTTCATACTCTTTTATGACATCAGATAATAAGCTGCTTTCATCGTCTTTTCTAGGTACCAGTTTTCGCAAGGCGTTAAGCTCTTTCTCGTAATTTTTCAAAACGTTCTCCAAAGTTCTATCTTCATGTCTCACCACGTCAACGGCGTTCAAATCAGTCTTCTTTTCACCGGAGGAATCTTCTCCGTCTTGTTGTCTTTCTTCAGATTGTAAATTCCCTAACGCTTCACATAATTCCTGACCAATACTCTTTTCGAGATTGTTTAACTTTTCTGACAAAGACAAGTTCTTGCTCTCTAAACCCTTGATTTTATTTTCGTAATCTTTGATGACATCTGAAACAGGGATTCCCTCTTCCGTTTCTCCAGGTGCTAGTTTTCTTAGTGCCTCTAGCTCTTTTTCGTAGCTTTCCAGTATTCCTTCTAGATCTTTACCCTCATCTCTTAGAATATCCGTTGCTCTTAGCTCTTTTGCTGCACTCCTAGGAACTTTCGGGGACACCTGCTTCAACTTCTGACGATTTTCTTTTACAGCTGGGATAGAGCTTCTACTCTTTTCTTCACCTTTCTCTTCATCTCCTTCGCACAACTTAGAAGTAGACTCTGAAACTTCATCAGTTGGAAACTCGCTTTTGCTGTCCTGGATTTCCAGTTCTTCAAGAAAACTCTCTTTCGCCTCCGCCATTTGAATCAACACTTCGGCCAGACCTTTGCCAAGCCCTTCATGATATATTGTGTTTTCTCTCTTTAGATTGTAAATTTCGTGTTCGTATGTCGCCAGAATGTCTTCCAGTGGCAATTTATTTTCATTCATTATGTCAGGAGCTTCAAGCGCGTTTTTCTCTTTCACGGCGTTTCGGTCAGCTCTATTCTCACCCTCACCAACACTTTTGCTTAATTCCAGTTCATTTAGCTGATCAACAAGGCCATGGCCAATTTTCTCGTGAAGGCTAAGTAACTCCTTCTTGATGTTTTTGTTTCCGTCAGCGAGTTCCCTCAGTTTTTCTTCATAATCTCTTATGATATCGGAAATGGAACTTGCTTGATCATCCTGGTGTGGTACCAATTTTCGAAGAGCAGCTAGTTCATTTTCATAAGTTCTAACGACACCTTCTAATGTTCTTTTTTCATTTTGCATTAAACTAGGAGCCTTCAGATCTGAAGTTATAGTGCTAAAAAAATGTTTCCCGCCACATTCCTTGTTGTCTTTGTTCAGTGTTTGTAAGTCTTCCATCAAACTGTGTCCAATATTTTTTGCAAGGTTACTTAAAGTGTCCGAAAGAGCCTCATTTTCATTTTCCAATTTCTCTATCTTATCTTCGTAGTCTTTCACTAGGTCGGAAACTGAGACGCCTTCACTTGTTTCACTGGGGACTAACATACGCAGCGCCTCTAGCTCTTTCTGGTAGTTTTTCAGGATGTTTTCAATTGTTCTTCCTTCATCTGTTGCTAACTCTAAGGTGTTAAGCTCGTTATTTTCACCTTTGCAAACCATTGTACCATCTTCCATTTGTTCTTGATGGGACTGTTTCTCACTTTCTGGACGATCTTTCGCTTCCGATGTTAACTTTATTTCTCCCGTTTCACTTGCCTGTGATGCCTCTAGAACGTGGTATATTCGTGGCACGATTTCGCCTTTTCTTGCTATGAGCGTTGAAGCTAAACCATCTCCCAAAGCGTCCTTTAAAATTTGATTCTCTCTCTTTAGATCTTCGAACGTGTGCATTTTGTTATCAATAAAACCGTAGTCTTCAGTAACTGGTGGGCAAGGTAGAAGTCCAAGTGCCTTCTCATATATTTCCACAACGCCTTCCAAGGTTGTGTCTTCTTTCCTCATGAACACAGGGGCATTTAGTCGAGTACGATCTTTAGGTTCCTTTACTTCTGGTTTCATCAATAAATCACAGTCGGCTTTTTGAAGATTATCGTCGTCGACCGACTTCAATGTCAAGATGTCATCCGCAAGCTCACGGCCAATTCTGCTGACAAGTCTGTCATGTTCGTCTTGAAAACACTTGCTTCTGTTCTTCAAATCGTCGATTTTGTCTTCATAGTCTTTAACGATATCTTCAACAGAAGGCTTTAGGCTACCGTGGCTTGGAAGCATTTTTCTCAAGGCACCTAGCTCTTTTTCGTAGTTTCTAACAACCTTCTCCAGCGCTTTGTCCTCTTTTTTCATCGTCAGAGGAGCTTGTATAACATCTGCATCGACGAAATCACCAGTACCTTCGGTTTCGGTGTTCTCTTTAGGACATTCTTCCAAATTTTCCACCCTTTGCATAAGCTCTGTGCCTATGCACTTAGCAAGATTTGCTAAGCGATCTGCAAGTGACTTATTTGTGGACTCCAAGTCTGCTATCTTGTCTTCATAATTCGATATTAGGTCTAAAACCGAGGCACTGTCGCCTTCTTCATTGGGAATTAATTTAGACAGCTCCTTAAGCTGCTTTTCATAACTTCTTAGGATGTTTTCCACCGTTTCACCTTTGTCTAGTAGTAACGATTTTGCCCTTAAATCGTTTGGCAGTACATCACCTTCCTCTGAAACATATTTCGAATAGGTTTCTTCAGTGTCTGTTTGGTCATTTGTGTCCTCTGTTTCAGTTGTACGTTCACCGGCCTGCAGAAGCACGCCTTCTTTACTACTCGGAGTTAAAAGTGCCTGAAACAAATTGGTACTAAGTTTTTCCTTTAAAAGAGTGACTTCCTTCTCCAGTTGGTTGATTTCGTCACTTATTCTATCTTCATAATCCTCTATAACTTCCTCAAGAGTCTTTCCACTTGTTGCCATGATATCTGGAGCTCTTAATTCTTTTACAGATGAGCCTGCTGCCTGAGCTCGGGCAATTTCTGCACTTTTGTCTGAGACTGTTATAGGCTCAATATTTTTCGCTTCCTCCTCACCCCTAAATAATCTCTCATTGCTTTCATATATGCTGCCTTCGTCTGAAGTTTCTCCTCTTATTTCCTTTCCTTCACGGTCGTCGCATTTGTCTTCGATATCAGAAACAGATACATCTTCCATTGCAAGCAAGGTCCTAGTCAAGGATGGCCCAAGCTTAGACTGCAAGGAATCGAGGCCTTCTTCGTAAGATGCTATGACTTCAGCTAGAGTTTTCTTATTTTCAAGAGCAATGTTAGGTGCCTTCAGCTTTCGGGAATTTGCCTTGTCTTCTTCCAGTGGATGTCTCTGCACCAAGTCTCCTTCTTCGTCGTCGACTACGTTGTGTGGCATTTTACTTCCCACAAGAGCATCAATGGCATCTGGTGTCATTTCTGTTACTTCAGTTGCAATTTCTTCAAATGGTTTATTTTCTGGGAATTTAGTTGTTGTTTTCTCCAACTGCTTTTCGCTATTGTCTTGAGTATCTTCACGGGTAATGACGCTATCACCCAACAAGTCATATGAGTAGTCGTCCTGTCTCCCATTTATCAAAGCGTCTACAAGATCTTCTCCAAGTCTCTCTTTCAGCACACGCAGCATGTCTATGTTTCTATCTTGGGCTTCAAAAATACTTTCCATTGTTTTGTCTAATTCAGAAACACCATCAGGTCTTGCACTGTGAGATCGATGGAGTCTGGTATCGCCATCTGTTTCTTCTTGTTGTGTTGGAGAGTACATCCTTTCATCCGTGTCCTGACTTATCGTAAGACCAGGTGATTGCTGAAGAACGCGCTCATACTGAGCTATAATCTCCTCGAGTGTGTTGCCATTGTCCCGCATTATCTTTGGTGCATTTAACGATGTTTTAATATTCGTTTCTGCATCGTCGTCCAAAGAAGATGAGCTCTTCTCTTCTGGAGAACCAAAGTATGACGAACAAATGTTAAAAAGCCTAGGTGCAAAGCCCAATTTACCTTCTTTTGGAAGAGTATCTGTGTCTTCCATGGGATCCTCATATCGTTCTTCACTGGGATAAGCCCCTCGTTGTCCCTCTGATTGACTGAGTCTCGACAAATTTTCCTCCTTTGACGCTACTAGTTTTCTCCTTCTATCTTTTTCCTGGACGGCGTCTTCAGTAATAGCAGCATTGTCTTCTTTGCCTTTTTTACAAGCAAGAGCAGGCTCTTGTTTTTCTTTGAATTCTTCCGAAATGGGAGGTTTATTATCCCCAAACCGTGTTTCATCGTCAGCTTTTCTTTCCTGTATTGGAGGTGCAGTACCTACTTCTATCCTGTCTATCTTTCGTGGCTTCTCAGGCATTTTGCCCATTTCTAGAATTTCCTGGGCCAGATCCTTGCCGAGCATGTTCTTCAGCACGTCGTTTTCACGAGACAGACCATCGAGCTCTTTTTCGTAAATAGCTATCACATTTTCGAGTTCTTCATCAATAGTCCTCATTATAACAGGAGCCACAAGTCTTGGTTCGGTATGAGCGTCAATCTCCGTGTCAGGTTCGTTCTCCTTCTTTAAAATAGAATGGAAAAGTCCCTTTCCAAGCGTCTCCTCTAATGCGTCTATTTTATCTCTTTGTTCATATAGTATGCTTTGTAGCGTCTTTTCGTCTTCCCTAACGGAACTAATAGGGTCTACAAATTCAAGTTCTTTAACTGGGATAGTGTTGCTCAACAGCTCGCCTACTAAGTCCTCTCCAATTTTCTCCTTAAGCAATCCCAGTTCCGAAGTGAGGTCATCATTGATTTTTCTAAGTTGCTCGTTTTCTCCGCCAAGGTCCTCCAGTATATCGCTGATGGTAGCTTCATTGTCTTCAACCTCATCTAATAAAGATTGGTATTGATTTTCTTTGCATGTTTGATTTTCTTTAGGAGATGATACCAGAGCGTTCACGAGATCGTCTCCAACTTTAGACTTCACCATGGCAATCGTTTCCTGCAAATTGTCTCTTTGCTTTTGTACAGCGTGTTTCAAATCCTCTTGTTCTTTTATTACCTCAGTTAATGTCTTTTCATCTCTTGCCATCTTATCTAAGATTCCCTGGATATAATTACGTGGCATTTTAATGTTACGTTTCTTTCTTTTTTCTGCCAGCTTGCCTAAGACGCCAGAGTTACGTATTTTTTCAGAGATGTCCCTTTGTCTTTCTTTGAGTTCTTTTTTCAGTTGTGCTAGGTCTTTCATCGCTTCTTCCATTTCTTCATCTTCAAATTCAACATCGAGCTTTGCTTTATTATTTCTTATCTCTTCCAGCGTGGTCTCTAAATCCCTCCTTTGTTCTAGTAATTCTTCGACTTTGGTGGGGTTTTCTTGCTCAGCGGCATCTGTTTCAGTTTTGTCAAGTGTGGCATCAATTTCAGCTAAGTAGTCTCTTAGACTCTCTTTTTGAATTAACAACTTCTCGAGATCTAGCACGTCCCCATTCGCTTCACGGGATTCTTTTTTAAGACGATGCAATTCCTTTTCCAATTCCTGTTCCTCTTTGCAACAGCGTTCAATATCATCGTGAAGTAACTCCAGTTCTTGTTGAAGCGCCTGCTGCTCTTCGTTACAAAGCTTGTCCTTTTTATTAATAGTTCTCTGCAATTCCTCTATGTCAGCCTCGACGTCCTCTGTTGCCTTATTGATTTTCTCTATCAGAGGTCCCAGTCTTTCATCAAGCTTTTCTTTCTCCTCGCTTAGCCGGTTGAATGATTTTTCTCTGGCGTCTTTTACCGTCTGTATTCTCTGTATTTTATTTTCTCTGCGCTCGATTAATACATTCAATTTTTTCAGTTCTTTTTCGAGCAGTGCCGTTTTATCGCTGCCATAATCTTCTCCTGAGTCGTTATCATAAAGCTCTTTCTGTAAAGTTTGCTTCTTACACAACAGGCCTTCCAGCAATTGAAGTTGTTCACCCTCCTCTTTCAACTTAATTTTTTCAACGACAAGATATTTGAAGTTCTCTAGTTCGTTGTTTTCGGGGACAACAGATAACCCTGCATTTTGCAGTAAATTGTTCAGACGATCCTCATTTACACAAAGGTTTTCTCTTAGTTCTCTTCGTCTATCATCCAAGTTCGTGTCTAAACCTCTGGTGTCTAGCCATTGCTCATTGTTATCTTTTTCATGGGTCGTAATTGAAGGAGATGTCCTTTCACCATCTTCATCTTTAAGAACCCTTCCCCATTGTTCTTCTTCAGATGTGCTTTTTTCGATGTCTTCTTCGAATGGTTTTTCCTCTTCTTGTTGATATGGCCCTGTTTTTTCAACCTCTGGTGGTCTTTTTGTTTTACGTATAGAGAACGTATAGTCACTATCACCTTTGCCATCCCTAAGAGTCACCAGAATTTTCTTGTCTACAGATATCTTATCTTTGATGACATTTTCCAGGGCTTGTTCTTCGTCCCCAGGATCTTGTCCTCGCCTTCTGGCTTCTGTTAGTACTTTCGCTTTTTCTTTGATAAATTTTTCCATGTCGCACTGTTTTTGAAGTAAGACATCTCTCTCCGAAGCAGTGACTGGTTCTTGCTCTGGGATTTGAAGAGCTTTGCTAATTATGGCATCATTTTCTCCGGGGATATTGTTGTTATGTTCATCATCAGTAAAAACGTTTTCTTGCGTCTTTTTTACTTCATCTATTGCTTCTCCTGTAACTTTTCTTAGTTGCTCTTCGACTGTATATTTTCTTTCAAGAAGTTCGGTCAACATCTCAGCAGCTCTTGTTGTTTCATCGTCTATTTCATCCTGAAGTTTGTCTATTTCCTCTTCAAGCTTTACCTTTCTTTCGACACACTCCTCTATAAATCCTGCATGAGGTCCTGTTAACCCATCTGTGCTTAGGCTTTGCTGTATCGTCTCGTTGGTATCGTTAAGATGCTTCACTAAGTTGGCCTTGGTGTCTGACAGCTCCTTGGTTTTTGACACGGCCTTTGTGTCAACTTTTCCTGTTCTTTTGAACTGCTTTGCATCAAGAAAATTTACCTCCTCTTGAAAGATATCATTATCTAGCAGGTGAAGTTTGTCTTCAAGGCTTTCCTTCAATAGCAATAGACCCTCTAATCTTTTTACTATGGGATTTTCTTCTTCAGTGGTGGAACCAGCGATACTGAGCTTAGAACTGTCCAACTTGGCTATCTCTTTCTTTAATTTTTCATTTTCTTCCAAATGTTGAGTGAGTTGAACAGGGTCATCGAAACCAGAACTTCTCAACTTGTTTTGCGGATCAAGTATTTCTGCTTCCAGGCGTTTTAAGTCGTCCTCTTTACGTACCTTCAACCGACGGACGATTTCCAGTTTTTCACCTGTGGGAACGTCGTCGGTCAATTCCTGATCAAGTTCACACGGCAAATCAATGTTGCTGATCGCAGCGTTTAAATTTGCAATCTCTTCCTCGATTTCATCCTGCCTTTTATTTAAAGTTTCCTTTTCATCTGGAAACTCATTCTTATTTGCGGCTAGAAGTGCCACACTTCCAGTTTTTCGATGATCATAGTCCTCCACATCGCGTGCCTCCTTTTCTTCTTCAGTTTGCCTCAGTGTCAGTTCACCAACGTCTTTTTTTACTGGACTTAGCATCTGCAATGTCTCCTCGAGTCTTATTCCTTTCCTCTGAAAGGGCTTTAGCCTGTTTCTCTGTTCTTCTAGCATCCTCTGGTACCTTCTAATGTCACGTTCAGTTTTCTTTGACTTCTTTTCTAGATCTGCCCTTTCACGGTCCATTTTTGCTTTGCTTGTTAACAAAGACGTGATTTCAGGTGGTATTCCTTTATTGGTTTGCTTCGGTTTGTAACGATACTTGCCGTTGTCATTATCTAAGGACTCCTTTAATGCTGCAAGCTCAGCGTTCAGACGTTTCAGAGAGTTTTCCAGTTTTTCTTTCTCTTTCTCTAATGCTTGGGTTGTTACCTCTAACATCTTGCTTTTATAATTGAGTTCTCGTGCCTTTTCAGTTGCATCGTCCTTCAATGCATCCCTTCTGCACATGAGACCAGGGACTGTCTTGATATCATTACTTACCGTCTCCATCGCCCCTTTCTTCTCGTTTAGCAGATTATTAATTTCATCGAGCTTAGTACACACGTCCTCTTTTTCTCTAAGGAGATGTTCAGTCAAGTTCTTTTCGTTGTTCTTTTTCAGCTGTTTGTCAATCTCCTGTAAGAAGTACAAGATTTCCGATTCCTCGTCTTCCAGCTGCTTGTTGAGATCTCTAAGTTTGTCGTCGTCACTCTCGATAAGCTCTTTCAGTTGCGAGTCTATCTGTTCTATTTCACTTGCAAGTTGTTCCTTTTCAGAAAACAAACCACTTAGACTCTCTAGTTCCACCCCTGAATCTTCACTTTTCTGGTCACTGCTTAGTTCTGGTATTTCATCGACTAATCTGTTACCAACTAGCTCGCGCAAAAGATTAAACTTGTCTTGCAGTACTTTGTTTTTCTTGAGCTGTTTTATTAGGTCTTGGTCGGAAATAGGGGATGTATCTCGTAGAAACTTAAGTTCGTCTTCCTCAACATTTCCTTTCAGGGACTGAGAATCTGACTTCTCAGGAATATTATCATTTTCGACCCTGTGTTTTGTGTCCTCTGGCTCAGACATGTTGTTGTAGGGGCTTTTCTCAAAATTTTCTTGTTCACCTTCTCCTTCCAAGTCCTCATCTACCATTGGTGAGTCCACAGGGGTGTTATGTTGTATGTCTGAGTCAATTGTATCAGCCGGTGTAGAGTGAAATAGTGGGTCTAGTTCGAACTCAGCATGGTTTTTTCTTTCGTCTAAATTCTGATGAGGCTTCTTTCTTGTTTCCTCCTCGAATGACTTTGGAGTATGAACTCCTTTATGAACAAAACATTTTCGTTTTTTAGGCTGTGGCCCGAAACCGATGTCGTCTTCTTGTAGTTGTTTCTCTTTCTCTGTGGTTTTTGTTTCTATTCGGTCGTCCTCATTTTTGTCCTCAAAGGTTATTTTGTCACCTGCTTTTGCTACCTCGATGTCGCCTGAATCCTCAGTGTCCTCCAAAATTTCCTCTGAAGTATCTTTTCGTACGCCCTTAGCAGTTATTTCATCCTTTTCTATTTCTTTCTCGTCTTCATTTGGTCTTTCCTCATATTTTTCCCAAGGGGAAATCTTGTCGCCAGCGCTAACTTTTGGTGCGTCTTTCTCGTCTACATCCTCAATGACACCGGGCGTGTTTCTTTTGGTGTCTTTATTTGAATTATCATTGCTTATGCGATCCATTTGGTACTCTTCCTCTTCTTTATTTGGCTCTTTTTGACCAGAACTTCTGCTTTCCACCTCTGATGCCCCTTCGTCTAATGCATCTTCAGTTTCCCTCTCCGCGTTAGCATATTTGTCTAAATTGTCATCATTTCTGTTCTCCTTTTCGTCGTCTTGATCTCCTTTACTTCCTTGGGGGATTTCTTTATTTTCTTCCAGTGGCCCATGAATGTCCTGTCCAACTGGCTTCTCAACCGGTGAATTGTATTCTTTCATTTCCACTTCACAATCAGTTTCATTCTTCGCAGAACCTTTTGTTTCTTCACTTTTAATTTCTTGGAAAGGAAAACAAACGTGTTCGCCTCCGCCACTGCCTTCACCACTGTCCTCAAGATTGCTAGATCCTTTTTCGTCTTCCTCTTCTTTTCCTTCTTCTTCGTGTTCTTCAATCTTACTAAGCCCTTGTTCTTGGGTGCAGCTTATCACCTCTTTGCCTGTCTTGGGTTTGAATTTGTTTTCACTGGCAACAGGGGCGTTTTCACTTTCAAGTTCAGTATGAGGATCATCTCGATGGCTTTCTCTTTCAAAGATAGTATTCTCTCGAGGCTCACTTTTCTCAATTGACTCTTCTCTTCGCGTATGTTCTCCGATTAATGATTCGGCTAATTCAGCAGGTGTTTCTTGCAAGCGTCTTTCTTTGTCTTGGAGACTTTCTTTCTTCTTTTCGCCGTGTTCACTTGCTAAGTCCTCTTGGGAATCAATTAGTCCACTATCAACTTCACTCAGTGACTCCATGCTATCCCTTGCGTCCCTCATTTTCGTGAGCTGCTCGCTATTGATGGCATCCTCCGTCTCTGATTTTTCTTCGCCTGTTTGTGTGTCTACATCTCGTTTGGGTGCTTGCATAAATTCCTTACCAAAGTTAGTTCTGTCGACGATAGACTTGATCCCGCTAAGCATGTCATTTTCCAGATCTTTTCTCTTGGTACGAAGGTTTTCTTTGGCCTTAGCTAATTTCTTCATAGCAGTTTTCAAGCTGTCTCTGTATTCTCCATAATAAACTCTTCCAAGGTTGAACCTCTCGAGGTTAAAAGCAAAATCCAGTTGCGCTTTCTTAATACTCAGCAGATCGCCATCCGTCGATTCAGGCCCAGAAAAAGCCCCTTCGTCACTTTCGCCGTTCACAGTCGTGGGGCTTGAGTCATCCGACTCCAGATCAGAACTCGCACCGGAAGTTGTCTCCGAATCATAAACGGATTCTTCATCGTCGTTCAGTATTAGTTCTACGAGGTTTTCCAAGGCATCGTTCAACTCGTCCCTGTTATGAATCTCTTCTTCAGAAACCAACAGTCCTTTACGAGGTTTGAGGCCATCTTCACTTGACTTTTTAATGGGTGTGGCTGCTACGAAACGCAAGGGATCTTCGCTTCGAAAGCTCAAGCCATTGAATTGCCGATCTTCTCCAGGTGCGATCAGTGGACTACTGGACATGATGTCCTTTATCAGATCGACGGCCTCTTTGAGACTAGTGACGGCAGATTCGTGTTCTTGGTGACGTTTCTTCTGCAACTCAGCAATTTCTTTTTTAAGCAGGATAGTAACTTCTAAGGTTTCCTCCTCTCGTTCAAGTTGCTGTTTGTTTATCTTTCTTTCTCGTTTACCCTTCTCAGGTGTACCACTCCTTTGTGTGGCTAATAGCCTTTTCGTTGCATCATTTCTGTCTTGCAGCAGCTTAAGTTCCATCTCATCTTTCTCTGAAAGCAATTTGTGCAAATCGGCGATATCTCTTTCATATTTTAAAATGATGTTCATCTTGTCACGATCGAATTCTCGTTTCATTTTCTGTTTTTTCCGGCTAAGAGTATCTTCTAGCTCCTCCTTCATCTCCAGGTAATAAAGCCTGCTTAAGTAGAATCGTTCGAGATTGAAAGCCTCTTCGAGAGTTGACTTCTGCTTTAGGAGGTTTTCAATAATCTCGCTATCAGTACTCATCACGAACTCCTTGTGTTGAGTTTGGAGTTTCTCCATTAGTTCTTCCTTTTCCTTAGTAAACGTTTTCTCAAGCTCGTCGATGGAACGTTTCATTTCTTCTTTCTTACGTCTCAGGTCATCCACTACGTCTGAAGGACGCTCCTCTGCGCGCTCCTCTGTTCTGTCCCTTTTAGTACTGAGATTATCTGTACATGTACCCCTTTCTTCCGTGGCTTTGGACTCGGCATACTTTTGCGATCGATCCCCAGTTTTACCTGAGCGTTTCAAATACTTTAGATCCTCCACCGACTCTTTAACGTTCTTTCTTTTTTCATCGGCTAACTCTTTCAGTAGCCTACTCATTTCTTCTTTTTGTTCCTTCTTCAACTTTAACTTTCGAAACTCATGCAATCGGTGAGCTTTCTTTAAAATGTCTTTCATTTTCTCGTTCAACTGGTCTTTGCTAGATTTATCAATGTTTCCGCCGGTACCATCTTCTGTTAAAATGTTTTCAACAGCTCGTAACTGATCTTCTAAAGAAAAGGTTGCTTCGTCTCCCAGTGGCACTTCTTCGTCTTTATCTTTGCTGTCGCAAAGCTTGTCAATTTCCACGATCTCCTGGTTGATGGTATCTTTCATTTTCTTGTTTGACATTTGATAATCTTCCAGAGACGTCAGCTCTTCCTCTTTAGGGATGCATTTACTTAGTCTTTCTCTTATTTCATGAAGACAATCATTAATTCGTTTTTTCTCGGTTCTCTTTGTCTCCCTATACGTTTCCGGTTCTCCTTTTCTTTCTTCCAACGCGCTCTTGGCATCTGCGTTGTTGCCAACTGGAGCACTGTCTAGAATGTCCTCACTGTCAGCCTCAATTGCGCTTTCTGAAGCCTTCTGGAACTCGTCCAACCTTGCGTTAAGTGTTTCTATTTCCTTTTGCAAATTCCACTTTTCCTTTTCAAGCTGCTGCAACTTATCTTTTTCCCTGGTGAGCTCATCTGCATTCTTGGCAAGTTCTTTCCGGTGGAAATCTTCAACTTCCTTCATATTTTTCTCGAAGGTCCTAAGATTTTTCTCCAACGTTTGTTCGAGGTTTTGGCATTGATTGCTCTCCTTTTGAAATCTCTCCTCAATCCTGTTCTTTTCGCTGAGAAACTCTTCCGTTTGATCAGCTAAATCAGCAAGTTTTTGTTTTGAGATCTCAAGCTCATCCCTTTGTTTGGCTACTATTGTTTTCAGCTCACCGAGTTCTTCCTCATACAGACGTCGCAAATCCTCTTCCCTCTGTTGAGTTTCTAATTCTCTCTCATTTATAATTTCTTCATATCTTTGTTCCAAGTCATTTCTCTCAAACTCAAAACTCTTCAGCAAATGTAATTGCTCTTTCCGGAATTCATCCTCCAAACGTTCCTTCTCATTGTGGAAATCTTTTATCAGCTTTTCGATTTCTTTGCGATGCTGGACCTCTAATTCCCGCATTGGCCTTTGGTTTCTCTTAACCACCTCCATCTTCCGTTTATGTTGCTCTTCCATTTCAGTCATTGCATCTTCATATTGCTGTTTGAGTTTGGCAATTTCATCGATGAGGGCAACTTCGACATCTTCCTTGGTTGGTTGATCTGGTTTGGTTAGTAAAGACATTTCACGGTTATAAACTCTGGCTAGACTAAACCTCTCCGTCTGCAATGCATTAAGCAGCTCCTTTTTCTCTATCTCAAGATTGTCAATGGTCTGTTGTTTGTCAAGAACCCTCTCATTATAACTCTTCTCTAAACTGTCCTCTAATTCTCTTATTTCGCGCTCAAACTCTTGAAGCATTCTATTCTTGTCGAGTTCTGATTTTTCGGAAACCAACCTCTCTGTAACTTCTAGTTTAAGATTCAATTCCTTTTCGTGATCTTCTTGCATTCTCTGCTTCACGTTATCAAAGTTTGCATTCATTCGTTCTGTCTGATTTGTAAAAACCTGTACCATTTCCGCTTTTTCTCGATCAAATTTTCTCTCGAGTTCTAACTTTTCAATCTCGAAATTCTCGGAAAAGCGTCTTAACTCTTCTTCGTGTTCGATTCTTTTGATATAAACGTCATTATCTGGAGATTCTCGCGCGATTCGGTTTTCTTGATGCTCTACACGCAACAGTTCCCTTCGCAACATTTTAATTTCTTCATTTTTTTCAGCGATTATCTGTTCATATTCTCTCCTCATTTGCAAACTTTTCTCTTTGTATTTCATTTCGACATTCCTTTCTTTTGCTTCAAAGTTCTTTGTTGATTTCGTTTTCAAATTTTCTCGCTCGCGTTCAAACTCATTTAATTTTTCCACCTGCTGTTTGTGAAATCCTTGCAACAGGTTCTCCTTTTCTAATTCAAATTCTCTTCGCATGCTTTCTTTCTCTCTCTCATACTTGTCAACAAGCTCATTCACTTCTTCTTTATGCATCATTTCAATTATCTCTTTCTCCTTGAGAAATCCACAGACGATGTCATTTTTCTCCTTGGCGAACTGCTCGGCCAACCTTTTTGCGTCGTTGTTATTTGCGTCGGACACGTCAAGTTCATCCATGTTAATTCAGAAAATAACTGCACCGAAAAATCTCAGTTTGTCGTTGTAAAAGAACTGTTTCGAAGCTCACGTTTTCTTTCTTTTAAAGTAACAATTCGAGGGGATTCCAACGAAGTAAGAACTGAATGTTTATCGGCGAGCAGTAAAAACACAATGGCAGATTAAGCAAAAGTGCGTCCAAATTCATGCGGCGTAGCAACGCGCAAAAAGGCATAGAAGTGTGTTGTAAATGCACCTTAATAATTGATTAATCCACCAACATAACAGGTGACGGATAAATAAATATTTATCATACAGCTCCGTTTC